>Ga0164290_1000400_pt1 | contig 146459 bp, 143 predicted proteins | sample Micstemetagenome_FD_108782 | JGI IMG/M metagenome (GOLD analysis project Ga0164290, IMG submission 108782) | Contaminated culture microbial community from soil near Moab, Utah, USA - Microcoleus steenstrupii SON62 (Illumina Assembly) | ecosystem: Environmental > Terrestrial > Soil > Soil crust...
GGCCCACGCTTATATGAATGCTGGCGCTGACGTGCTGTTCATCGAAGCACCCCAGACCACCGAGCAGATGGAGCGGTTGGGCCGCAGCTTCGCGGGCAAAGTGCCGTTGCTGGCCAACATGGTCGAGGGCGGCAAGACACCGCTGAAATCCGCCGCCGAGCTGGGTGCGCTGGGCTTCAAGCTGGTGATTTTCCCCGGCGCCATGGTGCGCGTCATCGCGCACGCGGCCAACGAGTATCTCAATATATTACAAAGGGATGGGTCCACCGCGGCGATGCGGGAGCGGATGTTTGATTTCGCGCAGGTGAACGGTATTCTCGGCCTCGATCGAATCATGGCGGCGGGACAAAAATACGACGACAAACTCGCCGCGGCGGCGGAATAAGCACGCCGCTTCATCTGGGGACGACGCTTCATGGAACTCTCGAACAAGACCGCGCGCCAGCTTTATCAAGAGGTCAAGGCCAACCCGGCACGCGCCAAATTCGGCTTCGGCACGAAGGCCGCGCTGGTCAACATCGACGTGCAGAAGGCCTACACCCGCACCGACTTGTACAAAACCGCCTACGAGACCGACCCCAACCAGATCAAATACATTAATGAAGTCTCGGCGTTGATGCGCGCGCGCGGTTGGCCGGTGATCTGGACCTACGTGGCCTACATGGAGTCGGGCGAGGACTGCGGCGTGTGGGGCACGCGCACCAACACGCCCGACAGCCTTCAAAACATCAAGTTCGGTTCGGACCGTTCCAAGTTCGACGAACGCTGCGAGATTGATCATGTGAAAGATGTGATTTACTGCAAGAAGATGCCCAGCCCCTTCCATGACACCGCGCTGGTCAGCCTGCTGACGTTTCATAAAGTGGACACGGTGCTGATCACCGGCGGGTCGACCTCGGGCTGCGTGCGCGCTTGCGGCGTCGACAGTCTTTCTCATGGGTATCGCACCACGATCATCGAGGAGTGCGTGGCCGACAAGCACGAGAGCTACCACTTCGCCAACCTGACGGACCTGGCGCTGAAGTACGCCGACGTGGAATCGGTGGAGACGGTGAAAGCTTGGCTGCGGAAGAAGTAAGATTCATGAAAAAGTTTGTCGCCATTTATATGGGCACGCCGGGCCTGCAGGACAAAACGCCGCCGGATCAACAGACTATTGCCGCAGGCATGGCGGCTTGGGGCAAATGGATGACTGATCACGCAGCGATGATTGTTGATTCAGGCGGCCCGCTTGGCAAAACCAAACGTGCGGCACGCGATGGCATTACCAGCATTCAGAACGCGATCACGGGCTACGTGATCGTTCAGGCTGAATCACACGAGGCTGCAGCCGCGTTGTTCAAAAGCCACCCGCACTTTGCCATTTTTCCCGGCGACTCCGTTGAGATTATGGAGTGTTTGCCGATCCCCGGAATCTAGGCGTGGCGCTGTCTGATCTGAGCGGGCCGCGACATCAGTCAAAGTGAAATAGATAGGAGTGCCTTTACTTGAAACCCGATCTCGATCTCTACGACTATTGGCCCTACGAAAACCGCCCCAAGATCACCTGGCCCGGCGGCGCGCGTGTGGCCTTTTGGGTGGCACCCAACATCGAATTCTACGAGATCAATCCGCCGATCAATCCGAAACGGACTCCCTGGCCGCGGCCACACCCGGACGTGAACCTGTACTCCAACCGCGACTACGGCAACCGCGTCGGCCACTGGCGCATGATGGAGGTCATGGACAAGTACGGCGTGCGCGGATCGATTTCATTGTCGGTGGCGCTGATCGAACATCACCCCGAGATCATCAAGGAGTGCGTCGATCGCAATTGGGAGTTCTTCTCCCACGGCATCTACAACACGCGCTATTCCTACGACATGGACGAGGCGCAGGAACGCGCCATCATGGAAGACAGCATCGAGACCGTGATGAAAGCGACCGGACAGCGCATCTCGGGCTGGCTGGCCCCGGCGCTGACCCACACTGAGCGCACCATGGATCTGCTGGCGGAATATCAGTTCCTGTACACCTGCGACTTGTTCCAGGACGACCAGCCGCAGCCGGTGAAGGTGAACAAGGGCCGCCTGATCTCCATGCCCTACTCTTTGGAAATCAACGACATCATTGTTTACAACAGTTACCTTGCAACGCCTCGTAGATACGGCCAGATGATCAAGGATCAGTTCGACCAGTTGTACGAGGAAGGCAAAGAGTCCGGCACAGTGATGTGCATTCCGCTGCACGCTTACGCCGTGGGCCATCCGCACCGGCTGGCCGCCTTCGAGGAGGCGCTGGACTACATCACCACCAAGGAAGGCGTGTGGGTGACTACCGCGCGCGAGATCGCCGAGTACTACTACGAGAATTGCTACGATACCTGCGCGGCCGACATCGCCGCGCGGAAGGGGAAATAAGCCATGACCGTCGCCAAGGAGTACATGGAATACCCCATGCGCCGTTACGGCATGGACCAGGATTTCTACGAATGGTCGATCCTGTTCAAGCGGCCCAAGGTGGCGTGGCCGAACGGTGCGCGCGTCGCCTTGTGGATCACCACGGATTTGGAGTTCTTCGCTCTCGACCAGCCCGCCAAGCCCTTCAAGGCGCCGGGCGGCATGGTCACGGCCTACCCGGACCTGCGCCATTTCACCACTCGCGATTACGGCAACCGCGTCGGCATCCAGCGCATCTGGCGCGTGCTCGACAAACACAAACTCAAGTCATCCGTGGCGATGAACTCGAAGGTCGCCGAGCGTTATCCGTATTTGATGAAGAAGATCAACGAACGCGGCGATGAAATCATCGCCATGGGTGTCGATCAGGGCAAGCTGCACTACGGCGGCATGGACGACGCGGTGGAAGCCGCCCAAGTGGCCGAGAGCGTGAGCGTATTGCGTAAACTCTCGGGCCAGCCGGTGACGGGTTGGATGAGCCCGGCCAAATCCGAAAGCTGGAATACGCTCAAGCACCTGAAAGCCAACGGCATCGACTACGTCTGCGACTGGGTGGCCGACGACATGCCCTTTGAGCTGAAGGCCCCCGATAACGCCGGCAAGCTGTGGGCCATGCCCCACAGCAGCGAAATTTCCGACCGCAAAATCATCATCGACAACAAGCACTCCGAGGACGAGTTCGTCGAGCAGATCAAGGATCAGTTCAACGGGCTCTACAAGGAATCGGCCAAGCACGGCGGGCGCATTCTGTCGTTGTCGCTCACGCCCTACATCATGGGCCTGCACTACCGCATCAAGTACCTGGACCAGGCTCTGGGCTGGCTGATGAAGCAGAAGCACGTCTGGCCCGCGACGGGCGCGGAGATTTTGGCAGCGTTCAAGGGACAGTAAAACTGCACGCTCGCTTGCGGCGTGAAGTGACTCATGATGATGTGGCGCGCTGTTGTCAGTCAGGAGTCGCCCGTGCCCGCCGCGCCGTTGTTGAACCGAATCAAGATCGCCACCATCGCCGTGCCCGACGTCGGCGATACCGCAGATATCTACAAACAATGGCTCGGCTATCGCACGGTTGAAAATGGCAAGGTCGGCGCGGAGCAAGCCGCGTTGTGGGCCGCGCCCGCCATGGCCGGGCGGCGCAGCGTGGTGATGGCGCCCGCCAGCAAGACCGACGTGTACATCCGCGCGGTGGAGATCGACCGGGTGGCCAACTACCGGCCGATGACCACCTGGGGCTGGAACGCGGTGGAAATTCTGGCCGCCGATCCGCCCAAGCTTCACGCGAAGCTGGGCAATTCGCCGTTTCATATCATCGGCAAGCCGCGCTTTTTGAAGGGCTACCCCACCATCTGCGCGTTTCAGGTGAAGGGCCCGGGCGGCGAGGTGCTGTACCTGACATCCGACACCGGCAACCCCGGTACGGGGCTGTTGCCCAAACCAAAATCAGCGGTGGACCGGCCGTTCATCATGGTGCTGGCCGCCGGGCGCATCGAGAAGACGCGCAACTGGTATTGCGATGCGTTCAAAATGAAGCGCGGGGCCATCAACGGCAATCCGGTCGACATCATCCAGCATGCGCAAGCGCTGCCGCCCGACCACGAATTTCCGCTGAGTGTGGCCGGCCTTGCCGAACACGGAAATTTGATCGAGTTCGACGGATATCCCGCCCACACCGGCCCCCGGCCGCGCCATCATGGGCAGCTGCCGCCCGGCGTGGCCATGACCAGCTTCGGCGTAAAAAATTTGGGCGCGTTGAAACTGAACTGGCTGAGCGAACCCGCTGCGATCAAAGGTGCCGGCTACGAAGGACGGCGCGCGGCCTGCGTGGTCGGCCCGGCGGGCGAGCTGATCGAGCTGATCGAGGAATGAACATGCATCTGAGCCGTTCGACTTTTCTGCGTGTGGCCGCGGCGCTGAGCATCGCCGGGCCCGCCGCCGCGCAATCTACGCCGCTGATCAACCGCATCCGCATCGCCACGCTGAACACGCCGGATATGAAGGGCGTAAGCGACTGGTACGTGACGTGGTTTGACTATGTCCTCGCCGACCAGGGCGTGATCGACGCGGGCCTGGCGCAAAGCTGGGGCGCACCGGACATGGCGGGCAAGCCGTTCACGCTGTTGTCGTCCAAGGGCAGCCCGGACGTCTACATCCGCGTCGTGCAGGGCGACCCGGCACCTGCTTTCAATCCGCGCGCCACCTTCGGCTGGGGCTCGCTGGAGTTCATCGTCTCCGACCTCGACGCGCTGTACAAAAAACTCAAAGCCGGCGGGATCAACATCTACCGCGACCCGGCGTCGCTGGGCGGCATCTTCGCCTCGATCCACGCCATGCAGATCTTCGGGCCCATGAACATGACCCACAACCTGGCGATCGATACCGGCGATCCGGCGAAGTCGAACCTGCCGGTCGCCAAGTCCCTCGTCGACCGCACGTTCCTGATCGGGCTGAACGGCCCCAGCTTGAAGGGCTTGAGCGATTTCTACGCCGAGAGCTTCAAGATGACCAAGGGGCCCGACTTCGAGTACCCGAATGCCGTGCTGTCCGAGGCCATGGGGCTGTCGAAAGATCACCTGTTCAAGCTGGGCTTGGTGCGCAGCGGCCAAAAGGGCAACACGCTGGAACTGCACGACCTGCCCGAGGGCACGCCCCGCCCGCAGGTGTCGGGCCAACTGCCGCCGGGCGTCGGCATGGTCAGCATGGGCGTGAAGAGCCTGGATGGCCTGACGCGCCCCACCCTGACAAAGCCCGCCGTTTATGCGGGCAAAGCCTATGCGGGTCGCCGCTCCGCGACGCTGAAAGGTGCGGCCGGCGAGTTGATCGAACTGATTGAAGAATGAGAAGCTGCACCCACCGACTTTTCTTAAACCACGGGAGAACGTAATGATGACGTCCATGCAACGGCGTTGGTTGATCGCCACCGCCGCGTCTTTGAGCCTTCTGGGTTTCACCCAACTCAGTCTCGCGCAGACCGCGCCCGCGGCCACGCCCGCCGCGGCCCCCGCGCCGGCGGTCACGCCGCTGCTCACGCGGATCAAGATGGCCACCATCGGCGCGCCCAACGTCGATGAGATCGCCAAGCTCTACGGCGAGTGGCTGGACTACAAGGTGGTGGAGAAGGGCAAGGTCTCGGACGGCATGGCCAAAAGCTGGGGGGCGCCCAAGGCCGCGGGCAAGAACTTCATCCTGATGAACTCGATCGGCTCGCCCGACGTGTACATCCGCGCGGTACAGACCGACGCGGTGTCGGGCTACAAGGCCATGACAACTCTGGGCTGGAACTCCATCGAGCTGCTCGTCGAGGACCCGGACAAGGTCTACGCCAAGCTGGCCAAGTCGCCGTTCCGGCACATCGGGGGCCCTAAGAACCTCAACCCGCCGTTCAACTCCATCCGCGCCACGCAGTTCATCGGCCCGGCCGAGGAAACGCTGTACTTCACCGCCGAGCAGGGTGATTTCGCCAAGTCGCCGCTGCCGCCCGCCAAGTCGTTCATCGACCGGCCGTTCATCATGGTGCTGGCGGGCACCGACGCCGACGCCCTGGTGAAGTTCTACATGGACACCTTCCTGATGCGCGGCGGGCCGCCGAACCCCACCACCATCGACATCATCGCCAAAGCCCAAGGACTGCCCGCAGATCATCAGTTCAAATTGGGCTTGGTGCGCGCGGCCGAGAAGGGCAACAACATCGAGATTGACGGCTATCCGGCCACGGCCAAACCGCGCCAGCGCGCCGAAGGCCAACTGCCCCCGGGCGTGGCCATGACCAGCTTCAACGTCAACTCGCTTGATGGGCTGAAGGTGAACTTCATCGCACCGCCCGCGAAACTCTACGGCGAGAAGCGCGCGGCCACCTTCATCGGTCCGGCCGGCGAACTGACCGAGTTGATCGAGGAACCTCGGCCCTAAACATCATGAGCGCGGACGCCGATCTGGTCCTGACCTGCGATCACGACGGCGTCCGCACGCTCACCCTCAACCGACCGTCCGCGCGCAACGCGTTATCGCTGGCGCTGACCGAACAGCTTACGCACCACCTGAATACGGCCCATGTCGACGCCTCCGTTCGCGTCGTCGTGCTGGCGGGCAACGGCCCGGCCTTCTGCGCCGGGCACGACTTGAAGGAATTGCGCGCGCACAACGACCCGGCCTGGATGCTGCGCGTGTTCCAAGCCTGCAGCGAACTGATGCTGACGATCACGCGCATCCGCCAGCCCGTCATCGCCAAGGTTCATGGGATTGCGACCGCCGCAGGCTGCCAACTCGCCGCCACGGCTGATTTAGCCATCGCATCCGACAATGCGACGTTCGCCACGCCGGGGGTCAACATCGGGTTGTTCTGCTCCACGCCCATGGTGGCGCTGACGCGCAGCATCGGCCGCAAGCGCGCCATGGAGATGCTGCTGACGGGCACGCCCATCAGCGCACAAGATGCGGCGGCAGCGGGATTGATCACCCGCGCCGTGCCCGCCCATCAGCTTGATGAAACCGTCAACACGCTTGCGCGCGCGATCGCTGCAAAAGCGCCGAAGGTGTTGGCCATCGGCAAGCGGGCTTTTTATGAGCAGGCGGATAAGACTTTGGCTGACGCTTATGAATACGCCAGCGCGGTGATGGCCAAGAACATGCTGGAACCCGACGCCCAGGAAGGCATCGACGCCTTCTTGGCCAAGCGCGCCCCGACCTGGGCGGACAGTGTTTGAAGTCGGGGTTTGACGTTGAGTTTTCGGGCTTGGACCGCTATCTTAGCTAACCCCTAGCTAAGGCGTACCCAATGACCATTGTCGTCAACATGCACCAGGCCAAAACCCAGCTTTCAAAGCTGGTGGAGAAAGCTTGCCGGGGCGAGGAGGTGATCCTCGCCAACAACGGCACGCCTGTCGCAAAAATAGTGCCTGCCACAATGAAGGCTCAACGTACCCTCGGCGCTTATGTAGGAAAAATGAAGGTTCCCGAGAACTTCAACAACCCCCTGCCCAAAGACATCGAGGACGCGTTTTACGACAGCAAGATTCTTCCTGAGTGATGTACCTTCTTGATACGTGCGTCTTCCTTTGGGCATCGTTCGAGCCGGCTAAGCTCAGCTCAAGCGCAATCGACGCGCTGAGTGAAGGCGATGAGCTGCATCTGAGTGCGGCGTCTGCTTGGGAAATCGCCATCAAGTTCGCACAGGATCGTCTGCCGTTGCCTGCGTCTCCGGAGCGCTTTGTTCCGGAAGCCGCAGGTTTGCTGGGGGCGCAGGAACTTGCGGTACGTTCAGCCCATGCCTTTAAGGCCGGCGCGCTGCCGAGACATCACCCCGATCCGTTTGATCGACTGTTGATAGCACAAGCGATCGCGGAACATCTGACGATCATCACGCCTGATCCCGCGTTCAAGAAATATAAGGCTTCCGTGCTGTGGTAGCCGCCTAACCCAACGCGTGCAGCACCGCGCCCATGGCGAGGAAGGAGACCAGCGTGTTCCCGCAGTTGATCACCGACAGCATGGCCGATGCACCGTTATAGCGGTCGTGCATCAACTCCATTGAGCCGACGAACGCCGCCCAGATGGCGGCGGACGTGATCAGCGCATCGCCGTATCCGGCGACGCCCTTCCAGCCGAAGACGACCGACAGCCCCACCGCGGCGATCAGATACATCACCACCGAGTTGCCCACGGCCAACAGCGGACTGCCCAGTTGTTCGGGCGTCTTGCCGATCTCGGCGATCCAGCGCTTCATGAACAACAGCGGCGAGTACCACAGCGAGCCGACCGCCATAGCCGCAACCACGGCCGCCGCGACACCGAGCCAATTAACGCCCTGAAACATGCCCGGCCTCTTATTCGGCGGGATGGGGTTGGGTGCGCATCGGCATACGGACGTCGCCCTTGACCAGGCCCAGTCCGGCACCCAACGCGAACAGCAGCCAGCCGATCATGGCGGAAAAGCCGCCGACCGGGGCCAACGCCCCGAAGCCGCCGAAGGTGATGGCATAGACGCTGCCCGGAAACATCAGCACCGATGCGCACAGCAGCACGCCCGAGAGCTGCACGACGCGACGGGCCCAGCCGTCGGCCATCAACTGGCAAACGACCGCGACGACCAGCACGGCGATGCCTTGGTCGGCTTGGAACATGGTGGCGTCCAGGAATGTGCGCACCGTCTCGGCCGGATATTTCATCACTTGGCCAAGACCATGAACTCCGAAGGCGGCAAGGCCGACGGACGATCCGGCCGCCAAGGCCCCGAAAATAAGAAATGCGATGGTCGAACGACGCAATCTCATGGCGCTTTCCTCCCCAGGAAAATTCCGTGCTACCGGCTTTCGAGTTTAAGGGCCCCGTCCAACTGCTGAAAACCCTCCAGGAACATGCGTTCAGCTTCGGCCACGGGCACGGCGATCAGTTTAACATGCTTGAGGGGTTTTTCCTTGAAGTTGAGCACGCTGCGGCACTCTTTTTCGCTGAAGCCGGCCAATTGCACCGCTTCTGTGGCCGCAGCGATGTGGTCGGCTTTCTTGATCAATGCCTTGTCGGCAGCCGCCAGCACCGCCGGCAGCCCGAATCGGACGAAAATGGCCCGGGTCAGCCGGGCCTCGACCTCCTTGAAGACGTCGCCGACCACGGCTTTGAGCGGCGTGATCAGGTCGTGGGTGACGTATTCCGAGGCGTCGTGCAGCTTGGCGGCCATCAGCAGGCGAGCAGAGGCGCGCGGTTTCAACCGCCGGACGATCTCGACCACGAAATCGCTGTGTTGGGCCACGCTCCAGGCATGGGGGCCCTTGGTCTGGCCGTTCCAGCGGGTATTGCGGGCCAGGCCCAAGGCGATGTCTTCGATCTCGATGTCCAGGGGCGACGGCTCGATCAAATTCAGCCTGCGGCCCGAGAGCATGCGCTGCCAGGTGCGCGGGGCATGGGCCGCCAATCGGGCATTTTGGGAGGGCGGTGGGGCGGTGGTCATCAGATCATGCGAAAAGTTGAATTTTTAAGGAAATAGAATACCTTATGCTCCCTCAGGGGAGCGTGGCCGAGAACCTCACGGCGCGCGCATAAGGTTAAGCCAAGAACGGCTGCAATGGCACTGGTTACCACAGACTATTTGAAGCCGATCTCGTTCCTGGTGGTGGACGACAAGTCCTATATGCGCCGGGTCATCAAGAACGTGCTGGAAACCCTGGGCGCGAAGATGATCGAGGAAGCCAACAACGGCCGCGAGGCCGTCCACATGATCCGCCAGTGGCCGCCCGACGTGATCCTGACCGAATACTGGCTGAACCCCATGAACGGCGTCGAGATGCTGCGAACCTTGCGCAGCGACAAGGGCAACCTGAAATTCACCCCGATCATCATGGTCAGCGCCGAGACACGCCGCGAAAAAGTCATCGGCGCGCGCAACGCGGGCGTGACCGAGTACATCGCCAAGCCGATCACGGCCAAGGGTATGTTCCTGCGCATCCGCGAGGTCATCGAACGCCCGCGGCCGTTCGTCGATTCCAAGGCGTATTTCGGCCCCGACCGGCGGCGGCGCACGGAAGTGATGGCCGAGGGCCAGGATAAGCGCGGGCTGGGCGTGCGCCCAAGACCGGTGGAGAAGGAAGGTGCGGAAGGCCTAACGCAGGAGCAAATCGACCGGTTGGTGGCGGGCGACGAGGTCAAGGATTTCGGCCTCCGTTAAGTCCCAGCAACGGCGAAACCCTATATGCCCACGAACACCGTTCTGATCATCGGTGCCGGCGAAGCCGGCGGCCAGGCCGCGATTTCACTCAGGCAAGGCGGCTATCAGGGCCGCGTGATCGTCATCGGCGACGAGCGTTACATCCCCTACGAGCGTCCGCCGCTGTCGAAGGCGTTTCTGGCCGGCGAGACCGAGATCGAGCGCATGTACATGCGCGGCGCGGAGTTCTATCCGCAGAACAACATCGAACTGAAACTCTCAACCGTCGTGGCCGCGATCGACCGCGCCGGAAAATCCGTTACGTTGGCGAACGGCGAGCGCCTGACCTACGACAAGCTGGTGATCGCCACCGGCGGGCGCGTGCGCAAACTGAGCGCGCCGGGCGCGGATTTGCCCGGGGTGAACTATCTGCGCAGCATCGACGACGTGCTGGCCTACCGCGACCACCTCAAAGCCGGGCTGAAACTCGCCGTCATCGGCGGCGGCTACATCGGGCTGGAGGTCGCCGCCGTGGCGGTCAAGCGCGGTTGCGCGGTCAGCGTCATCGAGGCCTTGCCGCGCGTACTCAACCGCGTCGTGCCCGAGGAAATGTCGGCGTTTTATGCCAATGTGCACCGCAAGGCCGGCGTGACCATCCTGACGGACACGGCGGTACAAGCGTTTGAAGGCCCGGGGAAACTCGCCGCTGTTGTCTGCGCCGACGGCCGGAAAATTTCCGCCGACATGGCCATCGTCGGCATCGGCATCTTGCCCAATATTGAGATCGCGCAAGCCGCGGGCTTGGCCTGCGACAACGGCATCGTCGTCAACGAATATGCGCAAACCAGTGACCCGGATATTTATGCGGCCGGGGACTGCACCAATCACCCCAACGAAATTCTGGGCCGCCGCCTTCGGCTTGAGTCCGTGCCCAACGCATTGGCCCAGGGCAAAGCCGCCGCGATGCATATTTTGGGCAAGGGCGAGAAATACGCCGAAGTGCCGTGGTTCTGGTCGGACCAATACGACCTGAAACTGCAAATGACCGGCCTGACGGAGCCAGGCGACACCCTCATCATTCGCGGCAGCATAGCCGAGCGCAAGTTCTCCGCCTGTTATCTGCGCGAGGGCGTGTTCGTGGCCTGCCACGCCGTCAACATGGCCAAGGATTTTCTGCAGTCGAAAAAACTGATCGCCGCCAAGGCGCGGCCTGATCGGGCCAAACTGGCCGACCCCACCATCGCGCTGAAAGACTTGGCTGGATGAACGCCAACCTGTTCGCGCAGCTGCGCGCGCGGTTCCCGCAAGACCCCGCCGCGCCGCTGATGGTGCTGCGTGACGGGCGCACTTATACCTATCGCCAGATTGACGCGCTTTCGGCCAGATTAGCGGGCGTACTAGCGGCGGCGGGTGCGGTGCCAGGTGAGCGCATCGCCGTGCAGGTGGAAAAAAGCCCCCAGGCCGTGGCGCTGTATCTGGCGTGCTTGCGCGGCGGTTTCGTCTATCTGCCGCTGAACGCGGCCTACCGCGACGACGAGCTGGAATACTTCATCGCCGACGCACAGCCCAGCGTGGTGATCGGCGATCCGGCTTCGGCCCAAATCGCTGATGTGACGGCGCGGTGCAAGGTTCCCTCATTCTTAACGCTGGATGCCGCGGGCAAGGGCAGCCTGATGGAGCGCGCAAATGGGGCTGCGGATCACCCGATTGCCGAGCAACACGCCTCGGACGTGGCGGCCATTCTCTATTCGTCCGGCACCACCGGTCAGCCCAAGGGCGTGATGCTGAGCCACGGCAATCTGTCGTCCAACGCGCTGACGTTGCACAAGCTGTGGCAGTTCCGCCCCGATGACGTGCTGCTGCACGCCTTGCCGATATTTCATACGCATGGGTTATTTGTGGCGCTGAACACGACGCTGCTGAACGGCACGGCAATGCTGTTTCATCCGAAGTTCAACGCCGAGGACGTGATCGCCGATTTGCCGCGCGCCAGCGTGATGATGGGCGTGCCGACGTTCTATGTGCGTCTGCTGAAAAGCCCCGCGTTCACCGCCGATGTGTGCAAAAGCATGCGGCTGTTCATCTCGGGCTCCGCGCCGCTGCTGGAGGAAACCTTCACCGAGTTTCAGCGCCGCAGCGGCCACGCCATCCTGGAGCGCTACGGCATGACGGAAGCGGGCATGATCACCAGTGCGCGGCCCGACCAACCCCGGCGCGCAAATACCGTGGGCTGGCCCCTGCCCGACGTGACCTTGCGGCTAGGCAAACGCGACGATGAAGCGGGTGAAATCGAGATTAAGGGCCCCAACGTTTTCACAGGCTACTGGCGTAAACCCGACAAGACGGCGCAGGACTTCACGCCCGACGGTTTTTTCAAAACGGGCGACCTGGCGCGCATCGCACCCGACGGCATGCTCAGCATCGTCGGCCGCGCCAAGGACATGATGATTTCGGGCGGCTTTAATGTTTACCCGAAGGAAGTCGAAACTCTGATCGACGCCCTGCCGGGCGTGGAGGAATCCGCCGTTGTCGGCATGCCGCATCCTGATTTCGGCGAGGCGGGCCTGGCGGTGATCACCGGCAAGGCCGACCCGGCGACGGTGATGGCGGCACTGAAGGACAAGCTTGCGAACTACAAAATCCCGAAGCTGATCGTCACGGCCGACGCGTTGCCGCGCAACGCCATGGGCAAGGTGCAGAAAAAAGAGCTGCGCCGGATCTATGCCGACGCCTGGGCGGCGCACATCGGCAAAAATTAGCCGCAGGGCTTCATCGGCGGGTTGCGGTCAGGCCGTTGTCGCGTATTCGGGAAAATATTTGGCCTGCATGCGCGTGCAGTGATCAACCAGGTTGCGGTGTTTCAGCGTTTCGGTTTTCAGCGGAAATTCCCACGGCGTGCGGATGATGGCGATCACGAACGCGAACAGCACCGCGTCGAACACGGTGGGCGCATCGCCGAAGCCCCAGGACCGATTGCCGAGCCAATGGCCCAGCGCCTGGATGTCGGCGATACCGAGCTGCCAGATCGTCGCGTCGGGATGACGGCCCAGGCCGTGATGCCACAGAGATTTTCTAATGCCCCTACGGATCAGCGGCATGACAATTTTACCGACGACGCCCTTCAGCCCGATCAACGTCAGCACATAGGATGACGTCTCGGCCTTGCGTACGGGGTCAACCCAGCGTGCAAAAACCCCGACCTGATAAAGGTGCTCCTCCATCAGCCGCTGAAAGGCCAGCGATTGCGCGCGCTCGGCTAAGGTCAGCTTGCCGTCGACGGGGTGGCCGTGTTTGCGTTCCAGATAGTCGATGATCAGACCGGAATCGGCGATCAGCTTGCCGTCCTCCTCGATGTAGGGCGCCTTACCGGTTGATGACTTGATGCGTCCGCGGATGATCTCCACCCGGTGGGGCAGGTTGGCCATGCGCAGATAGGTTTCCAGCTTGATGCAGAACGGGCTGGGGTTGGGCGTGCCGTACATCGGCTTGAACTGATGCAGTACAATCATGATGTCCTTGGCTTTCCGGTCAAATGAATCCGCCAGCTTGGTGTTTCCATAATTGCGCATAGACCCCGCCTTGCGCCAGCAGTTCGGCGTGGCTGCCCTGCTCGACGATGCGCCCCCGGTCCATGACGATGATACGGTCGAGGTGCATGATGGTGGACAGCCGGTGCGCGATGGCGATGACCGTGCGCCCGGCCATCAGCGTCAGCAGCGCTTCTTGAATCAGGTGCTCGGCCTGGCTGTCGAGCGAGGAGGTGGCCTCGTCGAGCACCAAAATCGGCGCGTCCTTCAAGAACGCCCGGGCGATGGCCACGCGCTGACGTTCGCCGCCCGACAGCTTCATGCCGCGCTCGCCCACCACCGCGTCGTAACCCTGGGACCGCGCCATGATGAATTCGTGACAGTGCGCGCGCCGCGCGGCGTCGATCACGGCTGCGTCCTCCGCCTCAGGGCGGCCATAAAGAATATTGTCGCGCACGCTGCGGTGAAACAGGGTGGGCGATTGAGGCACCTCGGCGATAGCATGATGCAGCGAGGCCCAACGCACCCGCGCGATGTCCTGCCCGTCGATGAGGATTTGACCGCGCGTCCAGGGAAATTGCCGGCGCATCAGTTTGATCAGCGTGCTTTTGCCCGCGCCCGACGGGCCCACCAAACCCACCCGCTCGCCGCCGCGGATGGACAGCGACAACCCCGCAAACACCGGCGCGTCGTCGCTGTAGCCGAAGTGCAGGTCGCGGAACTCCACCGCGCCGGCCGTGACATTCAGATCAGGGGCACCGGGCGCATCGGTGATCTCATGGGGCCGGGCGATGACCCCGAGACAATCGGCCAGCTGGGTGTACTGCTCGGAGAATTGCAGGAATTGATCGCCCAACGACGCCAAATGCCCCGCGATCAGCAGCGACAACGTCATCACCGTGGCGAACAGGCCGACGCTTAAGTTCCCCGCCTGCGCGTCGGCCAGCCCCTGCCACCCCACGACGATCACCAGCGTCATGGCCAGGGTGTGCAGCGCCGCGCCCATCAGCGCGGTGGCGTCGGTCCAACGTATTTTTGCATCGGCCTCGCGGCGGCTGAAGGGGTGCAACTGAAGGCGTTCAAATGTGTTCCTGGCAAAGCTGAGCACGGCGTCCCAGTTGGCGATGATGTCGACCTTGCGGCCCGACTGCGCCGAGGACGCCGCCGACAACACCCGCCCAAAGGGCCAACACAGGCGCGCGGCCCAAAACGACAGCGCCAGAAACGCTGCGATGAAGGCGGCGAACACCGGCACCAGCGACGGCGTTTGTGCCGCGGCCATGGCAAGCGCGATCAGCACCAGCGCGGCGAAGCGCATGAGGCGGATGCCGAGAAACTCCAGCATGTAGTACGACGCCAAAGCCACGGTGCGGATGCGGTGGCCGACGGACCCGCTGGCCTCGTCCAAGAAAAACCGCGGCGCATGGCCCAGCACGTAGCCCAGCAGTTCGTCATGAATTTGCGCGCGCAGTTCAGATTGATAGCGGCCCATGTACGCGCCGAAGGCGCGCATGGCGATCACCGGCGTCATCCATAAGCCGATCAAGACCGCGAACAGCGTGACCGGCCGGGCCGGCAGCGGCGCGGGCACCGCGACGCCGCTGAGCGCGTTGATCAGCGCGCCGAAGACCAGCGTGCCGGCCGCCTCGAGCGCCGCCATGGTGACGGCCACGGCCAGCGCGACGACGACGCCGGCCAAATACCCGCGGCGCAGGACGCGCCAGACGAAACGCAGCGGGGTGACGGGCAGCGCGGCCGATGAGCGTGAGCGCGCGTCGCTCAAAGCGCCTTGGCCCGCTCGCGCAGGATGAATTTCTGGATCTTGCCGGTGGAGGTTTTGGGAAGGTCGGAAAATACAACAGTCTTCGGCGCCTTGAAGTGCGCCAGGTTGTCGCGGCAAAACGCGATGATGACCTTGTCGGTCGCGGTCTGGCCGGCCTTGAGCGTCACGAAGGCGCACGGCGTTTCGCCCCAATGGCTGTCGGGCCGGGCCACCACGGCGGCCTCCAGCACGGCGGGGTGCCGATAAAGCACGCTTTCGACTTCGATCGTCGAGATGTTCTCGCCGCCGGAGATGATGATGTCCTTCGAGCGGTCCTTCAGTTCGATGTAGCCGTCGGGGTGCATCACGCCCAAATCGCCCGAATGGAACCAGCCGTGCTTCAAGGCTTCATCGGTGGCCTTGGGGTTTTTCAAGTAGCCGCGCATCACCACGTTGCCGCGGAACATCACCTCGCCCAGCGTGGTTCCATCAGCGGGCACGGGCGTCATGGTTTCGGGGTTCATCACGCTCAAGCCGCTCAGCACGTGGTAGGGCACGCCCTGGCGGGCTTTCAGCGCGGCGCGGTCGGGCAGGGATTTTCCGTTCCAATCCTTGTGCCAGGCGCAGATGGCCGCGGGGCCGTAGGTTTCCGTCAGCCCATAGCCGTGCGCCACGTCGAAGCCCATACCTTCCATGGCCGAGATCACGGCCGCCGGCGGCGCGGCCCCGGCCGTCAGCACGCCGATGCCGCCGTGCAACCCGGCCTTCAGTTCAGGCGCGGCGTTGACCAGCATGTTCATCACCGTCGGCGCGCCGCAGAAGTGGGAGACATGATGGGCCTTCATGGCCGTGAAGATCGCCGTCGGGTCCACCTTGCGCAGGCAGATATGCGTGCCCGCCAGCGCGGTGACCGTCCAGGGGAAGCACCAGCCGTTGCAATGAAACATCGGCAGCGTCCACAAATAGACCGGATGCATGCGCATGTCCCACGCCAGCAGATTGCCGATGGCGTTCAGGGCCGCGCCGCGATGGTGATAGACCACGCCCTTGGGGTTGCCGGTGGTGCCCGAGGTGTAATTCAGCGCGATGGCCTGCCATTCGTCGGCGGGCCACTGACCCAAAAAACCCGGATCGCCGCCGGCGATGAAGGTTTCATAGTCCGTCTGGCCCAGGCGCGGTGAGGCCGGGCCCAGCGCATCGACGATGTCGATCACCAGCGGCTTGGCGTTGCACAGCTTCAGCGCCTCGGCCGCGACCGGGGCCAGCTCCGTATCCGTGAGGAACACTTTCGCTTCACCATGGTCGAGGATGAAGGCCACGGTTTTTGCATCCAGCCGCGTGTTGATGGCGTTGAGCACGCCGCCGGTCATGGCCACGCCGAAATGGGCCTCCAGGTGCGCCGGGATGTTAGGTGCGAGCACCGCCACCGTGTCGCCCAGGCCCACGCCCGCCTTGGACAGGGCCGAGGCCAGGCGGCGGCAGCGCTCGGCCAGCTGACGATAGGAATAGCGCAAGGTGCCATGGACCACGGCCGGATGGTCGGGGTAGACCGCCGCACTGCGCTGCAGGAACGCCAACGGCGTCAGCGCCTCGAAGTTGGCGGGGGTGCGCGGCAGATCGCGTTCGTAGATGTTCAGGGTCATGGCCGGGGGTTCTCCAATGGGGCTTACTATGGCCGAGAAGCCGCCCGATGGAAAAGGCCGCCGCCGATGCAAAATGCTTGCGCACCCATGATAAAAACGGCGGCGGACGCCTGAGCCGCCCGCCGCCGTATTCAGCCGCCGTATTGAACAGCCGTTTATTTCGCCTTGTCGATCTCGGCCAGCAGCGCCGCGGTCTTGGCGTCGGGCGTGTAGTTCGTGGGCTGCGCCTTGTCGGCGGTGACCACGATTTCCTGCAGCTTGGCCAGACGTACGTCGTTGTCGTTCTGAGCGAAGGCAGGCGCGGCGAACGCGACGACCACGGCCGCCGTGATGAGCTTCTTCATTTCAATACCCCTTCATTTGAGTGCTGTTTGGATGCGGCGATGCGCGCCGCGCGCTCAGGTGCCGTGCGCCGGTCATGATCTTTCCCGACCGGAACGAAATCCGGCGCATGGTCCCACACTCCCTGGTCGGAAATCGAGTACACCAGCCGCATGTGCGTGAACCGGCTGGGGCTTTGCAGGCCTTTGATGCTGTCGAGGATCAGCGTCTCGCCGTTCAGGCGCACGGCCAGCAGCGCGTGCCAGTCGCGTTCCTCGCCGTCCCAGCCGATCAGCATGCGCATGCCGGCCGCGGGCCAGCCCAGGCGCAGCAGCGTCTGATACTTGGCGATCACCACGTCCTCGCAATCGCCCATCTTGGTCAGTGCAGTGTGATACAGCGTCGACCAGGTGTCGCGCGTGTCGGTGGTCCACTCCACCGTGTTGAAATAGTGATGCACGAGGTTGAGCTGATCGCGCGGGGGCAGGCCCGCCGCCAACTCCATCATGCGCCGGTAGCGCACCAGACCCGCCGAGGCGCAAGATCCGGCGTCGGCCAGGCATGCATCAAGCGCGGTTTGATCGGCCGCGCTGTGCGCGCTCAGTGCCGACCAGGGTGCGAAGTCGGCGGCCGCGGCCATGGGCGGATAATCGTTGAAGCCAAACGCGGTCATGCGCGGCGCGGTGGCGAAAACGCTTCCCCGCTCGCCCTGCGCCAGGCGCGGGGCTTGACCGGCGCAGCCCGCCAGCAGCACGGCGGCCAACGCGAGACCTGCAGCGAAAGTGCGCTTTGTCCCAAGACGGTTCGTCATGGGACAATCTTAGGCCCACAGATTCACCGCGCTCAAGACGTGGTGCGGACTTACAGAAGGTTTTGGCGGGGTGTGGCAGAGCCCACACGTTTGACCTGACCGGTGTCCTGCGACAAAGGCCGAACAGGGTTAGGGCAAGTTGGGGGGTTCAAGCGCCGCCCGGCGACGGCGGAAGCAGCCTAGCACTTCGGACGAAGCTTTTTGGCCGTGCCCCTGATTTCGCCCAGGGGATATCGCGCGGTGGTCAGGTTCACGTAGACCGAGTTCTGCAGAAAGAACGTCGCCTCGCTGACCGACAACACGCGCTCAGCGCGAACAGGTTGAGCGAAACCGTTCGGTGCCAACGAGAACATGGCGGGTGCGATACCCTCGAAGGGGGTCGGGCCGTGCGCCTGCAATGCGACAGGCGCGCCGGTCAGATCCTTGAAGGTGATCTCCCACGTCAGGCGCAAGGTGTCGCGTTCAAGCGTGAACTGGGCTTGGCCTGTTCCGGGGCTTTTGGTCGGGGCTCGTTGGGGGCCATCCCACAACTCGGCGCTGAACTTGATCGGCGGACCGGAGCGGTCATCCGGGTTTGTGGAGAATTTCAAGCACGACAAATCATCAGGCACCTGGGCCTGGGCTTCGGAATGGAAGGCCAGCATCAATCCTAGAAGGACGATTACGCTTTTCATGCCTCACGCAGCGTCGGAACCGGGTTCCATTACAAGCCAAAGGAGGCTTCGGTTCAAGCCTCGCACGGGAAAGCGACAAGACCGCCAAAGCCCCAGTCAGGTTCTGGCTAGGGGCCCCTGCGGGCTGTCTTTCCATGACTTGCCTGCCTGCCACATGCTAGATTTGAATGGACTTGCAAGGTTCAAAGACCGTGAAAGCTCATCGATCAGTCCGCTCGGACGTCGCATCGGGACTCAAGGCCAAACCCATGATTCTGCGGGCGCTGCGGCGCGGGCTGGCGCTTGGATTGTTGTCCTATTGCAGTCTCGCGTCCGTTCCCGGCGCGGCGCAACAGGCCGGCTCCGGCCAGACCATCGGTTTCGTCGTGACGTCGTGGAACACGGCGATGCATGAAACCCTTTTCATGGACGAGTGCCCGCAAGGACCCGCGCCCGGAAACTACGAGATTTGGGAAGCAATGGTCTCTCCGGAAAAACGCCGCTCGTACCCGGAAGTGCTGTCGACGCAGATGCGCTGGCTGACGTTTCGCGGGCCCAACGGCGAGGATGTCTGCGAGCAACCGACGGCCGTTCAAGATCCGCCTCTGGCGATCGTCGAGGGTAAATACTCTTACGGTATTGATCTGGACGGCAATTCGGATGGTGCTGCGACTCCGAAGTCGTGCGCGCATCGCACCTTCACCGGAATGAACGGCGAACCCGGCGTGGACAATCAAATGTACCGGCTGTTGGGCTGCATCCAGGCTTGGCGCAGTACCGGCCACCTCGAATTCAACGCCAACAGCCAACGGCGCACCAGCGGGCTTGGCATGATCTTGGTGGAGGTCACCGGCGTCGACGACATGAGAAACGACGACGACGTCAAAGTGACGTTCTACCGCGGGATCGGATCGTTCAATCTCGACGGCAAAAATAATGTCCTGCCGTTCGGCAGCTATGACATCGATATGGAGGACGGCAAGCCCCGATACGGCGATACGGTCGCCGGGCGCATCTCGAACGGCGTGCTGACGACCCAACCGGCGGACGTTCACCTGCCGCACTACGGGAACTACGAGTACATCCGCCAGCTCATCCGCGACATGCGGCTTGAGATGAACATCACCGAGAGCGAAGGCCAGACGAAAGGCATGGTTTACGGATATTACGGCGTCGATCAGTTCTACGGTTATGTGCGCGGCCTGCTGTCGAACTTCCCCATGCGGCACAAGTACAGCTGCCCGGCCATTTACGTCGCCGCCCATGAACTGGCGGACGGCCACCCTGATCCCGACACCGGCAAGTGCACGACGCTGTCCTCGGCGTTCAAGTTCGAGGCGGTCAGGGCCTTCATCAATCACCCGCCGAGATCGCTGGCGGCGAACCGGCCCTGAGCGGCAACATGACCGCGCCCGTGATGAAACTCAGACCTGCCGTCGCGGTGATCGTTCTGACGCTCGTCGCGGTGGCCTTGAGCGCCTGCGGACCCGCCGAGCCCAAGACGAACGGTGCTCCGCCGGACGCGCGGCGTCTGACCGAAGAGCAGTACCGCAACATCATCGCCGACGTCTTCGGTGCAGCGGTCGTGGTGAGCGGCCGCTTCGACACGCCGGTGCGCACCGACGGCCTGCTGGCGGTGGGCGCGCGCGAGGCCACGGTGACGGCCGGAGGGATGCGCCAATACGACGAAACGGCACGCGCCGTCGCCACCCAGGTCTTGAGCGAACCTCTGCGCAGCTTTCTGGTGCCGTGCGCGCTTTCAAGCCAGATGCCGTTCGACGAGGTGTGCGCGGCAAGTTTCATCGGGCAGGTCGGGCGGTTGCTGTTCCGGCGTTCTTTGACCGACGAAGAGGTCGGCGTTCGGGTCGCGATGGCGCGGCAAGCAAGCGAATCTCTCGGCCGCTTCGAAGATGGGCTGCACATCGCCCTGTCGAATATGCTGGTAGACCCGCTGTTCCTGTTCGTGACCGAGCGCATCGAACCCGACCCGCGTGCGTCCGGCCGGCCGCGCCTGGATGGTGCCTCCATCGCCGGCCGCCTGAGCTTTCTGTTGTGGAATTCGGGGCCGGATAACGTGCTGCTGGCCGCGGCCGAGACGGGCGCGCTTCACGACCGATCCGGGCTGGAAACCCAGGTCGAACGTATGCTGGCCTCGCCGCGCCTTGAAACCGGGGTGCGCGCGTTTTTCAGCGACATGCTCAAATTCGCCGATTTCAAATTCCTGGAGAAGGACACCGAGATTTACCCCGTGTCCGGCGCGGCGGCGGTGCAAGACGCCCGCGAGCAAACCTTGCGGACCATCGCGCATCACGTCATCGACGCGGATGCCGACTACCGAGACCTGTTCACGACGCGCAAGACCTTCATGACGCGCACCTTGGGCCAGATTTACCGCGTTCAGGTGGCGGCCGCGAACGGCGTGTGGATCCCATTCGAATTCCCCGCCGGCGACATCCGCATGGGAATTCAGAGCCATCTCGGGTTCCTTGCACTTCATTCCCATCCCGGACGCAGTTCGCCGACGCTGCGGGGCAAGGCGATCCGCAATACGCTGCTGTGCCAGGAGGTGCCCGACCCGCCGCCGGACGTCGACTTCACGGAATTCAACAATCCCGACTCGCCCAGCAAGACCGCGCGCCAACGCCTGGATGCGCACTCCACCAGCCCGGCGTGCGCGGGCTGTCACCGCATCACCGATCCGATCGGTCTGGCTCTGGAGAATTTCGACGGGGCCGGTCAGTTCCGCGCCACCGAGGAGGGCGAAGTCATCGACGTCAGCGGCGATCTGGACGGCATCGCGTTCGATGATGCATCCGGCGTGGGGCCTGCGCTGCGCGCCAATCCGGCCATCAGCGCGTGTCTGGTCGACCGACTTTACGCCTATGCCAGCGGGCGGGCGCTGGGGCCGAAAGACGCGCTTGCCGGATATCTCGAAGAACGCTTCGCGGCCGACGGGTATCGCGTCAAGGCGCTGTTTAAGCGCATCGCCACCAGCGACGCGTTTATCGCGGTATCCGCGTTGGAACCCGCGACGTCGTCAGCCGCGGCAGCGGTGAGGCAATAAGGAGATACTTAGATGGCATTCTACCGCGCCAAACCGACGAGCCGACGCGCCGTACTGCGCGGGACGTTGGCCGGGTCCACCGTGACCGTGGCCTTGCCGTTCATCGATTGCATGCTCAACAACTCAGGTACGGCGCTGGCGGCCGGCACACCCTTGCCCGTGCGCTTCGGCACGTGGTTTTGGGGATTGGGCCATACGCCCGGTTACGCCGTGGCGGACAAAGCCACGACCGGACCGGGCATCACTTTTTTTGGAGAGTGCGAGGCCCTGAAGCGTCACGCCGGCATCATCAACTATCTGGGCAAGTTCAATCTTCCGCTCGATGGCCGCTCGAACTACCCGCACACCAGCGGCTGGGTGGCCTCGCGCACGGGCGTCGTGCCCGACAAGAACAACGACGTGCCCGCCACGACCTTCGATCTTTTGATCGCCGATGAGATCGGCAACCGGACCCGGCTGAAGACGATCGACCTGACGTGCACCGGAAACCCCGACCACATGTATTCCGCGCGCAGCACGCACACCAAGACGACGGGAGAGATCTCACCCGCGGTGCTGTATCAACGATTGTTCGGACCCGACTTCGTCGACCCCAACAAGGCGGACTTCAAGCCCGATCCGCGCATCATGGCGCGCAAGAGCGCGCTGTCGGCCGTGACGGAAGAACGCCGAAAACTGATGCAGAGCGTCGGCGCGAGCGACCGGATTCAGCTGGACGGGTATTTCACTTCGATCCGCGAGTTGGAGAACCAGCTCGACGTGCAGCTGCAGAAACCCGCACCCAACCAAGCGTGCAAAGTGCCGCAGGCGCCCGGCGATAAAGGCGTCGTCGGCGACGTGACCGGCGTTGAGATCAGCCGCGTGGAAGCGACTCACGATGTTTTTGCGCGGCTGTTGGCGATGGCGGTGGCCTGCAACCAAACTCATGTCTTCAACATGGTGTTCAGCGACTCCTTCTCGGGGCTGCGCCGCCAGGGCGAGACCCTGACCCACCATAGCCTGTCCCATGAAGAACGCGTGGATGCCGAGAGCGGACGGCAACCGCAGACCTCGTGGTTCAATATGCGCAGCATGGAGGCGTTGGCGCGGTTCATCGATGCGTTCGCCGCGATCAGGGAGGGCGACGGCACCCTGTTGGACAACGTGCTGCTGCTGGCCGCCAGCGAGACAAGCCTTGCGCGGACGCACTCGATCGACGGCGTGCCGTTCATGACCGTCGGGCGGGCGGGCGGGCGCATCAAGACGGGCCTTCACGTCGTCGGCAACGGCGATCCGGCGACACGGGTCGGGCTGACGGCGATGCAGATCATGGGCGTGTCGATGGAAAGCTGGGGGGCCGGATCGTTGAAAACCTCCAAGACCATCACCGACATTCTGGCCTGACCGAGACGCGCGCCATGAACGCATGGATAAAGATGGCTTGCGCGATCTCTGCGTGCCTGATCGCAGCCCCTTCCCACGCGCGCGCCGAGACGCCGGCTGAGATCAAGTTGGTCGCGCGGGGGCACGGCACGCAATTGACCGACGCGCAAGGCCGCGCGCTCTACACCTCCGATGCGGACTTGACCAAGCCGGGGACCAGCACGTGCATCGCGGCGTGCGCCGTCATGCGCCCGCCGTTGATCGTGAAAGACAAGCCGACGGGCGCGGCCAACGGCTGGGCCGTCATCACGCGCAACGACGGCGCCCAGCAGCTGACGTACAAGGGCCGCCCGCTCTACGGCTACACGCGCGACAGCGAACCGGGTGCCGTGTTCGGTGCCGGTGACGGTTGGACGCTGGCCTTCGATCCCATGGTCGTTCCGCCCGACATGTCGATTGTTGATACCGTGATGGGCCACGTCTTGGCCGCGGCCGACGGCAAATCGCTTTATGTCCGCGACGGAGAAGGTGCGGCGGCAAAGGCGTGCGATGCGGCGTGTGAACGCACGTGGCGTCCGCTCAGCGCGCCGTGGGTGGCGCGAAACTACGGCGGCTTTTCCGTCATCGCGCGCGGCGACGGCGTCCACCAGTGGGCTTACAACGGCCGCGCTCTTTATCTTTATGCCGGCGACGGCACCCGGGCCGACTTGAACGGCCATGGCCGTGAGGGCTGGCGGGCGCTCGTGCTGGAGCCGGCACCGCCGGTTCCGGCGTGGGTCAGCGTCGTGGCGTCGGATGGCGGCAAGCTCTACGCGGACGGCAAGGGCATGACGCTTTACCGCCTCATGATCGACCAGAACGACAGCGAACAGGCCTACATGGGCGCGAACGCCTGCGACGCCGCCTGCTTGAAGAAGTACTGGACGCCCGTCATCGCCGAGACGAAGCAGGCGCGCATGGGATACTGGAGCGTGGTGCCGACGACGGACGGAGGCTGGCAATGGGCCTACAAGGGCATGCCGCTTTATCTGCTGAACCTGGAAACGCGGCCCGGCGAACTGCTCTACACGACCTATCGGCCGTTTCAGTGGATGAAGCCGATCATGTACGCGCTGCCGTCATTGCAAGGCGTGTTTTAAGCCGACCCCGCGAAAGTTCGCGGTTTGGTACAGGAATGGCGCCCCAGCGTTGATGAAAATGAGAACTACGTTTCCGCCGGAGCGCTTTGATGTTTCAGCCGTCAGCCCCCGAAGATGCCTCCCCGAGCACGTCCGAGGCTCGCCGAAACCACTACGACTGCTCATGGATTGCGCCGTGGGGCATTTTCACAAGGCCGAACGATTGGCGCGGGCAGTCGTTGCGACCCCCGATGACTGATCGACGATCAGCTCGCTTCCTGCAAAGCAAACGAAACGCTGAGCGTTACCGACCACTACTCCTCACGATACAAGATCATGCCGCCATGATGCAGCACGCCATCGATGAACGTTCCGTCGGCGGTAAAGCCAGTGTCGTCCCAATAGTCGATGTGATTTCCTCGGATCTCATAACGCCCCTTGTATGCGCTCTCACGGTTTCCGCGCGCTTCGTCATAGCGACCGTTTGGAAGCAAGTTGTGGCGGATATAGCCGTCGGCCGTGATCCACATGCCAACATATGGATGGCTTTGCACCGGCTGTGCAGTAGATTTCTGATCAACGTTCATCTGGGCGAGACTTTTTTGTATAGGTTGGATGGCCGTAGCGACGAGAAGTGCCACAACGATAAACATCGCAAACTGCTTCATGGGACCGCTCCTCAAGGTTGCCTGCCGGAAGCGGCCTGACGCTCGGCGAACAGCTCTGACAGTGCTTGTGATGCCGCGATGGCGCGCGGGAAGCCGGCCGAAACCGTCACCATGTAGATGACTTCCTTCAGCTCGTCTTCGGACACGCCGATATTGAGGGCATAGCCGGCATGGACCTTCATGAAGGCGGTCTAACCCATGGCTGCGAATGCTGCGACGGCGGCGAGTTGGCGTGTGCGGTTGTCGAGTCCCGGACGGGACCACAAGTCGCCGAGCACGTAGCCCTGGGTTGCTTTGGTCAGAAACGGAAACTCCTGCCTCATGCGTTCCAGCGTGGGTTGCGGAACGCCATTGTTCAGGCTCCTGACGACTGCGTCGCCACGCCGCAGGCGCTCTTCGGTGGTCTGCGACATAGCCTCTGCAGGAACCCCACCGAGCAGCAACGCTATGGCAATTGTTCGGCGCGAAATGTGAAAACGAAAACCCATTGTTGCCCCCTTATTCGCTGGCCGTCGGTCGGATGACGATCTCGTTGACATCGACATCGTCCGGCTGCTCGATGGCGAAACGCACGGCGCGGCCGATTGCGTCCGGCTGCAGCGCGATGGCGCGGTAGGTCTTCATCGCCTCCGCCGCCACCGGATCGGTGATCGTGTCGGCGAGATCACTCTCAACCACGCCCGGGTGGACGCAGGTTACGCGAATGTTGCCGTGTTCCTGCCTCAGGCCATCGGAGATCGCGCGCACCGCATACTTGGTTGCGCAGTAAACGGCCGCCGTCGGCGATACGCTGAGAGCGCCGATGGAGGCGATGTTCACGACATGGCCGGAGCCCCGGGCCGTCATTTCCGGCAGCACCGCGGCGATGCCGAAGAGCACGCCCTTGATGTTGACGTCGACCATGCGGTCCCACTCGTCGACCTTCAGCGAGGCCATCAGCGACAGCGGCATAACGCCGGCATTGTTGACGATCACGTCGATGCGCCCCCAAGCTTGGCGCGCCGCTTCGGCAAACGCGGCGACATCCACGCGATCGGTGACGTCCAGGCGGCGCGTCATCGCCTCACCGCCCTTTGCCCTGATCTCCGCCGCAAGCGCGTCTAATCGCTCGACGCGGCGCGCGCCGAGCATGACCTTCGCTCCGGCGGCGCCCAGTTCCCGGGCGATGCCGGCACCAATGCCGCTCGAAGCGCCGGTTATAAGGACGACTTTGTCGACGGACATATCCGTTTCCTTCTGGTTGATGTCGACCGCAATGCAGCGGTTGCCATGAAGGTAGATTTGCCTCATTGTTACGATAAGGCGGCCATTCATTCTCTGTATGGAAAGTTTTTCTAACCAATGGAGCCGGATCTCAACGCGCTCGCCGTCTTCGCACTCGTGGCCGAGGAAAGGAGTTTTCGCGCGGCTGCTGACCGCATGGGCATCACCCGTTCGGCGGTCAGTCAGACGATCAGGCGGTTGGAAGAGACGCTTGGTATAGCGCTCGTTCAGCGCACGACACGCAGCGTCAGTTTGACCGAGGCCGGAGAACGTCTGCAGGCGGAGGTGGCGCCCGCGATTGCCGACATGCGTGCGGCAATAGAAGCAACCGGAAACTTGCGCGGGCGCCCGCGCGGGCGGTTGCGGCTCGCCGTCTCGTCGATCGCCGAGCGCTTTCTTTCAGGGCCGTTTTTGGCAACCTTTGCCGAGGCCAATCCGGAAATTCAGATCGACATCAATGTCACAGACGAGGAGTTCGACATCGTTGCCGAAGGATATGATGCGGGCGTCAGGCTCGGCGAGGTGATCGAGCAGGACATGATCGCGGTGCCGGTCGCTGGTGAGCAACGGCAGCTCCCCGTCTGCTCGCCTGGTTATCGGAACCGGTTCGGCGTGCCTTCGCATCCGTGCGATCTGGCCGCCCATCGCTGCATCGGCTGGCGTCCTGCGCCGAAGGTCGCGCCGTATCGGTGGGAGTTCGCCGAGCGCGGCAAGGAGTTCAGCGTCGCAGTTGCCCCGGAGATCACCACCAATGACATGGCGTTGATGATCAAACTCGCCGCCGCGGGCGCTGGCATCACCTTCGGCATGGAGGAGACCTTTCGCCCTTGGATCGAGCGGGCCGAACTCTTACCCATCCTCGAAGATTACTGCCCGCGCTTTGCCGGCTTCTACCTCTATTACCCGAGCCGCCGCAACGTGGCGCCAAAGCTGCGCGCCCTCGTCGACCACCTGCGACGCTTCGGTTAACGCTTGCTGTGCGGACTAATCGCGCCCCTTTGACGGCTCGGCGCACCGGCTGAGCGTGAGCGAAAGCAGCTATTTGATTGTGAAGCATCAGGCGTCCGCTGTTGGCGCTTGTTTGCTGCCGCAGTGTTGACTGCCGAGGAGCAATGCGCTGATGCGAACGCCGTCGAATACCGTTTCCTACGACACCGAATTTTCTCTCGCGTGGTCCAGCGCTGCGGATCGAAGGACATCGCAGATTCGGCGGAATTTGGCGCGCCCGAAGAGATTCGAACTCCTAACCTTCTGATCCGTAGTCAGATGCTCTATCCAGTTGAGCTACGGGCGCGGACGTCGTGCGAGGCGGCCGTCTGACAAGCCAATGTAAGTGCTGGTTGACCTGCCGCCGCGCTGACGGGACTCCCCGGAAAACGAACCGGAGCCGCGAGGGCTCCGTATTCCCGATCCGGGGAGGTGTCGGGATACTCAGATTGCCCGGGGCTTGCAAGCAAAACCTGGGTTGTGGCCCGCGCGGCTAACCCCTTCGCAAAATTGACGGTTTGGGCCGTGTCCGAACGGTGACAGAAGAGCCAAAGATGGTCGAATCGGCGGCTTTGCCTGTTGTTCAAGCAAAAGGCTTTGAGTAAAGTGCCACACGGCTGCCGCGCCGGGCTAAATCCGGAGCGGACTCAAGCCCTTAGGGTTTGATCTGGGGAATACACAACACACGGTCCTGGCGCACGCCCGGAACCAAGCGTGGAATGGCCACGGGCAGGATTGGCTCATGACGGTTGAACGTGGAACTTTGAAGCAGGTCGGCGCGCCGCACCGCTGGTTGGCGGCGGGCTTGGCGCTGGCCTTGGGGGGCTGCTCGTTCGCCAGCGACGCCCTGTTCCCGTCGTTCAACGCCGACGCCCCGGCCGACACGGCGGTTGCCGCCGCACCTCCGCCGCCGCCGGTGGAAGAAGAAAGCAAAGGCGGCTTTTTCAGCAACCTGTTCGGCGGCGATGACGACGACGAACCCGCGCCCGCGTTGATGGCCGCGCCCATGGCCGCGCCGCTGACGAGCTCCGACACCGCCTACCGCGGCACCACCGCGGTGGGCCAGCGCGTTGCGCAGTTCCGCTCGGAGTTCGAGCAGATCAAGGCCAACGCCGGGTCGCGCGGCCAACAGTTCAGCGCCGTGCGCAGCCAGACGGTGGCCAACGCCAACGCCTACAACGCCGCCGTGGGCGCGATCCGTGCGCGCCTGCAGATCGGCACCACGCCCGGCAACCCGGAGCTGCTGGCCCAGTGGCAGGAAGCCCAGTCGCGACTGACGGCCAGCGACGGCGACCTGGCCAGCATGAACCAGCTCTCGGCCCTGGTGGCCTCGGACGCGGGCGCGGTCGGATATTTGCTCGACAACGTCCGCAGCGCCTTCACGCTGTCGGGCGCGGTGGATGAAGACCACCGCCAACTGCGCATGCTGGAAGACGAACTGGCCCAGACCAATGTGGTCATCGACCGGCTGTTGCAAAGCCTGAACGCCGACATCGCCCGCCAGCAGCAGTTCGTCACCAACGAACGCAACGGGCTGGTGGACCTGGCCGCGGGCATCAACGTCGGCGGCATGTACACCGCCGGGTCGCGCACCGGAGCCATGCCGACGCGCCAGATGGCCGCCGCCGTCAGCACGCCGGCCAGCTTCACCGACCGCCGACCCCTGGTCGTGATCCGTTTCGACAAGGCCGACGTGGCCTATGAACCGGCACTTTATCAGGCGCTGAGCCGGGCGCTCGAGCGCCGTCCCGACGCGGTGTTCGACCTGGTGGCCGTTTCGCCCTCGGGCGGCACTTCCAACGTCGCGCGCCGCAACGCCGACAACGTCATGCGGTCCATGACCAGCATGGGCCTGCCGTCGGAACGCGTAATCATGGCGTCCATGAGCAATCCGTCCGCCTCGGCGACGGAAGTGCACGTTTACGTAAGATAAAAGTCCCTAACGGACTTCCACATTATCAATCAGCCGCGCGCGGCCGAGATGGACCGCGGCCAACACGCGCCCGGGTTTCTCGCCGGGCTTGAGCAGCGCCAATGTGTCGGCATGGCGCGCCTCGACATAGTCGATGCGCCCGAACCCGGCGTGGGCGATTTTTGATTTCGCTTCGGTGCAGGCCGCCGCCGGATCCATGCCCTCGGCAATCTGCGCGGCGGCTTGAGTGATCGCTTGATACAAAGCCGAAGCCTTGGCCCGCTCCTCGGCGCTCAGGTACGCATTGCGCGAGGACATCGCGAGCCCATCACTTTCGCGCACGGTTGGCACGCCGATGATCTGCACCGGAATGTTCAAGTCCGCCGTGAAGCGCTTGATCACGGCGAGCTGCTGAAAATCCTTCTCGCCGAACAGCGCGACGTCGGGCTGGGCCTGAAGCAGCAACTTGGTCACCACCGTGGCCACACCCTCGAAGTGGCCGGGCCGCAAGGGTCCGCACAGCACCTCCGTCAATCCCGCCACGCGCACCGCGGTGGCGAAGCCCGGCGGATACATCGCCGCCGCATCGGGCGCGAACAGCACGTGCACGCCTGCTTTTGCCAACATCTCGACGTCGCGGGCCTCCTGGCGCGGGTAGGCGCTGAAATCCTCAAGGGGGCCGAACTGGGTGGGGTTGACGAAAATGGTGGCGATGACGCGCCCGGCCATGGCGCGTGCGCGTTCCATCAGATGAACATGCCCGCGATGCAGCGCGCCCATGGTCGGCACCAGGGCGACGGACTGTCCGGCCGCTTTCCACGAACGGACTTGCTCCCGCAGCCCATCGACGTCGCGGACGGTGACGAGGCTGTGTGTGTCGGCGGCGGACATTATTTCTTGGGGCTGACGACGTGCTCGGTGCCCGGGAAGCGCCGCGCGCGCACGTCGGCCGCGTAGGCCTCGACCGCGGCGGTGACGTTCGCGCCCAGGTCGGCGTAACGCTTCACGAATTTGGGCGTGAACGCGCCAAACAGGCCCAGCATGTCTTCGGCCACCAGCACCTGGCCGTCGCAGGCCGCCGACGCACCGATGCCGATGGTGGGCACGGCCACCTCCGCCGTGATGGCACGGGCAACTGGCTCCACCACGCCTTCGATCACCATGCTGAAGGCCCCGGCCTCGGCGACCGCGCGGGCGTCGTCAACAATGGAGTCCGCTTCACCTTCCGATTTTCCGCGCGTGCGGTAGCCGCCCAGTTGATGCACCGACTGCGGCGTCAGGCCGACGTGGCCCATGACGGGAATCCCGCGCGCGGTGAGAAAAGCGATGGTCTCGGCCATCGTTACGCCGCCTTCCAGCTTCACCGCGGCACAACCCGTCTCGGCCAGTATGCGCGCGCAATTCTCGAACGCCTGGGCGGGGGATTTTTGATAACTGCCGAAGGGCATGTCGACGATCACGCAGGCGTGCTTTGAGCCGCGAACGACAGCACCACCATGCGCGATCATCATTTCAAGCGTCACGGGCAGCGTGGAGTCGAAGCCGTACAGCACCATGCCAAGCGAATCGCCCACCAGCAGCACGTCCACGGCGGCGTCCATGAAGCCGGCCATGGGCGCGGTATAGGCGGTAACGCAGACGACCGGGGTTTGGCCCTTGCGCGCGGCGATGTCGCGCACGGTCAGGCGTTGGTTTTTCTTGGGCGAGATGGTGGTCACGGCTTTTCTTTTTTCAACTGCGCGAACGGTAGAGCCACAGCACGACGGCGATGGCCAACAGCAGAAAGACGAGCCCGAGGGCTGCGGACAACGACATCATGGGGCCGTCTTCTAAGCCACCGGCAGCAAAACGGCAAACACACTGCCGCCGGGCCCCGTGGCGCGCAGCACGATGTCGCCGCCCTGCACGCGCAGGGCCTCACGTGCAATCGGCAGGCCTAGCCCCGTGCCGCCGGCCTTGGCCGAGCCTGAGAACGGCACGAACAGATTGTCGGCCGCCTTCTTGGGCAGGCCCTTGCCGTCGTCGGCCACCAACAGCACGGCGTCTTCGCCGGCGCGTTCATGGCTGAGCGTGACCTGGGTGGCGGCGGCCTCGGCGGCGTTGCGGATGAGGTTTTCCAGCGCGCGCTGCAGCAGGTCGGCATCGCCGATGAAGACCACGTCGGCGGGGACATCCACCGTGATGACCGTTGCGGGCAACGCCGCCTGCACACTCGCGCGCGTGTCGTTCAGCACGGATTGAAGGGAATGCGTCTGCCTGCGGGCGTCGGGCAGGCCTTCGCGCGCGAATCGGATGGTGTCGGCCGACAGCCTAACCGCGCGGTCGATGGCGCGCACGATGCCGGTCGTGATGTGCTTGACGTCGGGATCGACGTTGGGCGCGCTTTCCAAGCGGTCGGATTCCAACTGCGCCGTGGCCAGGATGTTCTTCAAATCATGGGAGATCTTGGTGACGGCGAAGCCCACGCCCGCCAACCGCTCTTTCTCGAACAACAGGGCGCGGAGTTGCTGCTGCATGTCCGACAGCGCGTGTTCGGCGGTGCCGACCTCGTCGCCGCGCGCGTCGGGCGAGATGATGCGCCGCGGGTCCTGCGGGTCTTCTTGAAAGGCGATCATGCTGGCGGTCAGCTTGCGCAAGGGCCGCACCGCCAGCCATTGCAGCGTGACGTAGACCAGCGCCGCGGTGCTGACCGAGATGAAGATGCTCAGAATCAACACGCGGCGAAACGCCCGCCACAGCTCCTCGCGCAGCGGCGCGCGCTGCAGCACCACCTCCACCACCACGCGCGGATCGGCCTTGCTCACGCCCGTGACGCCCATGACCACGTTCTCCGTCCCGACCATACTGTCGAGCGCGTCATAGACCAGCTCCAGCGCCATGGCCCCGCGCAGATCATAGAGCACGGGAATCTGCGGCGGCATGCGGGGGCCCAAGGTGCGCGGGGGCATGTTCGGGCGCAGGACCGTCATGCCCAGCATGCCCGCCTGATCGAGCAGGCGGTCGCGCAACGTGGGATCGATCTGACCGGTGGACTGCGCGCCGGGCGCGGCCTCCAGTGCGGACATGATGAGGTGCGCGGCGTCGATTTTTTCGCCCAGGTAGTCGATGCGGTAGCGCGCCAGTGACGGCACAAGAATCAGAATCTCGGCGATCATGATGAAGATGATCGTCAGCACCAGCAGCCGCCACGACAGCCCGAAGGCCACCCGCGGGCGGGCGCTCTGCGCCGCGCCGGGGCTTAAGGTGGGGTTGGCCTGTTTGGCGGCGATGTCCATGGGCGGCATCTTAGCGGCAGACCGGGCGGAAACGAACTGCAAGGGGAGCCGGAGCAATCAGGCCCCGGGTCACAAATCCTTGAAAAAATGGCCGATTTTGCCCTTTCTTGGGCCCCAATCGCCCGCCCTTTCATTTGACTCCGCTCCGCTGTCCCCTTATACACCGCCAGCCTTGATGGCCCGACGCTCCGCCCCGCTGGGTGGGGTGTCTTTTTTTCTGATTCTCCGGAGTTCCACCCGTGAAACGCACGTATCAACCGAGCAAGCTGGTGCGTAAACGCCGCCACGGCTTCCGGTCCCGCATGGCGACCGTGGGCGGCCGTAAGGTTCTGGCCAACCGCCGCGCCAAGGGCCGCAAGCGCCTGTCGGCCTAGCCACCGGCCGCCGCAGGTCGTGGCACCATGACCCGGGCCTGGGGCCGCCTTCCCGATCGAAGCGACTTCCTGCGCGTCGCCGCCGCCGGCCACCGGCAGGGCACGCCCGGATTTCTGCTGCAAGCCGCACCGTCCGCTGGGCCGGCGCTGCGCGTGGGCTTGACCGCCAGCCGCAAGATCGGCAACGCGGTCGTACGCAACCGCGCCAAGCGCCGCCTGCGCGCCGCCGCCGACGCCGTGTTCAGCGCAACCAACGCACCGGTCGATCTGGTGCTGATCGCCCGGCACGGCGCCACGACGCGGGACTTCGCGGCGCTGACCGCCGATCTGCGCAAGGCCGCCGAGCGCGCGCTGCGCCAATTCGCGGGGGCGTCATGACGGCGCTCAACTTACTCGGCGCGCTGTTGCGCGGGCTGATCAGACTCTATCAGTTCACGCTCTCGCCGCTGCTGGGCCCGGCGTGCCGCTATACCCCGTCGTGCTCGCACTACGCCGCCGAGGCCATCGCGGTGCATGGTCCGTTCAAGGGCGCGTGGCTGGGCCTCAAGCGCATCGCGCGCTGCCATCCCTGGGGTGGTGGGGGTGACGACCCCGTGCCGCCGCATGAAAACTGCAAGCCCGGCTGCACGCAGCACGCCGCCTCCTCGTCTTCACTTCCAACCGGTTAGACGCACGTTATGGGTGATAATAAAAACATTCTTCTCGCGGTGTCGCTGTCGCTGCTGATCCTGCTGGGCTGGGAGATGTTCTTCGCGCCCAAGCCCGCGCCGCTTCCCGCCGCGACCGAGCAGGCCGTTCAGGCCCCCGCGCCCGAGGCGGCCGCAGGTCAAGCCGCGGCACCCGTTGCGACGCCCGTGGCTGAGGCCCCCGTCGTGGAAAGCCCGCGCGTGAGCATCAAGACGGCGCACATCGAAGGCTCGCTGTCGCTGGCCGGCGCGCGCTTCGACGACATCACTCTGCCGAAATACCGCGAGACCATCGACCCGACCAGTCCGGCCATCGACCTGCTCTCGCCCATGAGCGCGGCCAAGCCCTATTTCGTGGAACTGGGCTGGCTGTCGGGCGATGCGGCGCTGAAGCTTCCGGGCGCGGGCACGGTGTGGACGCCTGCCGACCCGGCGCAGGCGCTGACCGATACAACCCCCATCGTTCTGACCTGGGATAACGGCGCGGGCTTGCGCTTTACCAAGACCATCAGCGCCGACAAGGACTACATGTTCACGGTCGAGCAGACCGTGGAGAATATCGGCACGACGCCCGCGACGATCTATCCCTACGGCCTGATCGCGCGCCTGGACAAGCCCGTGACGCAGGGCTTCTTCATCCTGCATGAAGGCCCCTTGGGCGTGTTCAACAACACGCTGAAGGAAATCAACTACGACGATTTGCAGAAAGAAAGCCGTGTGGTCGAGCAGTCCACCGGCGGGTGGATCGGCATCACCGACAAATACTGGCTGACCGCGCTGGCTTTCGATCAATCCTTGAAGATCGACGCGACCTTCAATCATTCCGCGGTCCAGGGCCGCGACCGCTTTCAGACCGATCTGCGCGGCGAGCCCATCACCATCGCGCCCAACGAGAGCCGGACGATCAAATCCTACGTCTTCGCGGGCGCCAAACAGGTCAGCCTGCTCGACGGCTACGCCGAGAGCTTGGGCATCGCGCGCATGGATTTGGCGATCGACTTCGGCTGGTTCTATTTCCTGACCAAGCCGTTCTTCTACATCCTCAATTGGATGAAGGACCTGCTGGGCAACTTCGGCCTGGCGATTTTGGGCTTCACGGTCGTGCTGCGCCTGCTGATGTTCCCGCTGGCCAACAAGCAGTTCGCCGCCATGGCCAAGCTGAAGAAGCTTCAGCCCGACATGGTGAAGCTGCAGGAGAGGTTTGCCAATGACCGTCAGCGCCTGAACCAGGAGATGATGGAACTGTACAAGCGCGAGAAGGCCAATCCGCTGTCCGGCTGCCTGCCGATCCTGATCCAAATCCCGATCTTCTTCGCGCTCTATAAAGTGCTGTTCGTCAGCATCGAAATGCGCCATGCGCCGTTCTACGGCTGGATCAACGACCTGTCGGCCATGGACCCGACCAACATGTTCACCTTGTTCGGGTTGATCCCGATCACGCTGCCGACGTTTCTGCATGTGGGCGTGTGGCCGCTGATCATGGGCGTGACCATGTGGCTTCAACAAAAATTGAACCCCCAGCCGGCCGACCCGATCCAGGCCAAGGTGTTCATGATCTTCCCGTTCGTGTTCACCTATATGCTGGCCACCTTCCCGGCCGGTCTGGTGATTTACTGGGCGTGGAGCAACTGCTTAGGGATTTTGCAGCAGTGGGTGCTGATGCGCCGCATGGGCGTTCCCGCGACGTGAGCGACGAGCCCGACTCGGCGGCATTGGAGGACGGCCAACGGCTGTTCACCCGGCCCATCGCGTTCGTCACCGGGGCGCTGTCGGAAGAAACCCTGCCGCCGAGTAAATTGCCCGAACTGGCATTCGCCGGGCGCTCCAACGTCGGCAAATCCAGCCTGATCAACGCGCTGGTGGGCCACAAGCAGCTCGCTCGCGTCTCCAACACGCCGGGGCGTACGCAGGAGATCAACTTCTTCAACTTGGGCAACCGGCTGATGCTGGTGGACCTGCCGGGCTACGGCTACGCCGAAGCCCCGCGGCAGAAGGCCGAGCTTTGGTCGATGTTCATCCGCCGCTACCTGAAGGGCCGGACACAATTAAAACGGGCCATGGTGCTGATCGACAGCCGCCACGGCCTCAAGCCGCTCGATCACGACATCATGACGTTGATGGACGAATCGGCGCTGAACTACCAAGTCGTCCTGACCAAGACCGACAAAATCAAGCCCGCCGAGCTGGCGCGCTGTCACGACGCCGTCACGCAGGCCGCCGCCAAGCACACCGCCGCTCACCCCGCCGTCCTGACCACCAGCGCCGTTGACGGATCGGGCATGGCTGAGCTACGAGCCGCATTGGTGGAATTGGCCCGGCCGGAATTAGCCGGGCCCCGCCCCAGGACATAAGGACGAGACGAGATGACCGGCGAGCGCGCGAATTCCAACGACGATTGGCTGGCCAAAGCCGGCGTGCTGGCCGACGCCCTGCCGTTCATGCGCGAACACAACGGCGAGACGGTGGTGGTGAAGTACGGCGGGCACGCCATGGGCGACGACAAGGTGGCCGAGAACTTCGCCCGGGACATCGTGCTGCTCAAGCAGGTCGGCATCAATCCCATCGTGGTGCACGGCGGCGGGCCGCAGATCGGCGCGATGCTCGAACGCCTGAAGATCAAAAGCTCGTTCGTCGACGGCCTGCGCGTGACGGACGGCGACACGGTCGACATCGTCGAGATGGTGCTGTGCGGGTCGATCAACAAGCAGATCGTCACGGCCATTAACCGCGCCGGCGGTTTTGCCGTCGGCATGTCGGGCAAGGACGGCAACCTGATCCGCGCGCAGAAGCTGCGCCGCACCAAGCGCGACCCCGGCTCGAACATCGAGAAGATCCTCGATCTCGGCTACGTCGGCGAACCCACCGAGATCAATCCGCACATCCTCGACACCTTCGAGAAATCCGACATCATTCCGGTCATCGCGCCGATCGGCGTGGGGCCCTCGGGAGAGACCTTCAACATCAACGCCGACACGGCCGCCGGTGCAGTCGCGGGTGCGGTGGGCGCGGCGCGCCTGCTGATGCTCACCGACGTGTCGGGCGTGCTTGACGATACGGGGCGGCTGATCAAGGAAATGACGGTCGAGCGCGCCAAGACGCTGATCGCGGCGGGCACCATCTCGGGCGGGATGATCCCGAAGGTCGAGACCTGTCTGGATGCGGTGGCGCAAGGCGTGGAAGCGGCCGTGATTCTCGACGGACGGGTGGCCCATGCGGTGCTGCTGGAACTGTTCACGCCCGGCGGCGCGGGGACGTTGATCAAGTCGAAATGAATTCTTCGTCCTCCATCAACACCTGGATTTTCGACCTCGACAATACGCTCTATTCGGCCAGCCTCGGCGTCTTCGACCAGATCGACGCGCGCATGAAGGCGTTCGTCGCGCGCGAGCTGGATCTGTCGCCCGAGGACGCCTTCAAACTGCAAAAGAAATACTTCCATGCCCACGGCACGACGCTGCGCGGCCTGATGCTCAATCACGGCACCGACCCGGACGCGTTCCTGGATTATGTCCACGACATCGACCATGACGTGCTCGATGCCGATCATCGTCTGGAAAAAGCCATCGCGGCACTGCCCGGGCGCAAACTGGTGTTTACCAACGGCACCGCCTATCACGCCGGTCGCGTGATCGAACGGCTGGGTGTTACGCGTCACATCGAGGCGATCTTCGACATCCGTTCGGCCGACTACATGCCCAAGCCCAGCACCGAGCCCTATGACAAGCTGCTGCGCGAGCACGACGTCACGCCCGCCCGCGCGGCGATGTTCGAGGACTCGCTGGCCAACCTGAAACCGGCAGCGGCGTTGGGAATGACGACGGTGTGGGTGCGCCATGCCATCGACGTGCACCGCAACGACGGCGGCCACGACCACGCCCGACACGTCACCGACGACCTGACGGGCTGGCTGGAAACGACGGCGCTGAAACTCTGAAATTTACGCCGTGGCCTGCTGCTGAGGAGCTGCGGCATCGCGAAACATGTTGAGCTGCCACTCCAGCTCGGCCTCGGTGGCGTCGAACCAGCCGTCTTTCTTGGGCTTGATCACCTGATCGGGCATGACGCGTGCGATCTTGAACTGCAACACCTCGGCCTGATCGGCGGTGAAGTCGCCCGCCCAGGCAATCGCCAGCATGCCCTTGGCGCTGGCCGAGCGCACCACCTCGGCCACCGCGCCCACAGGCAGCGAGGCTTTCACCGCCAACGCGGCGACGACCATGGGCGATAGTCCGTCGCTGGTCAGCTTCATGATCGACGCGGTGGTCAGCTTGCCCGCCTTGGCCAGATCGGCGGCGCGCGCGGCGGCGGCCGTGAGCGCGGCGGGTTCGAGCGCAGCGGACAACGGATCGGGCGACAGCGTGGTCCCGCCTTCCTCGCGCTTCAATTTTTGCTGCACGATCAGGCCCAGCGCCGCGGTGGTGGCGGCGTCGAAATCCTTGCGGGTGGCGAGCTGTTTGAGCAACGAATCGGCCACGAAGTTGGCGATGCGCAGGGCCGCGCGGCCCGGCAGATGGCGGCGGTGGACCAGCGGCTCGTGCCAGGAGGGGAACACGGGTGCCGCGTCGATGATGGCATCGAGCGTGGCTTCGCGGATCTGCGCGCTTTGATTGTTGAGCAGCGCCGAAATGGCGTCGACGTCGGCGGTGCCGACGATGGCGTTGGAGACTTCCTCGCCGACATTCAGACGTTTCGAAATCGCCACCAGCGAAGCGGTGAGCGGGCTCGACTGGATGATGTCGATCAGATCCTGATCGGTGAGGACGGGCGAGAATTCCAGCACGGGTGCGGCGACCGCGGTGACCGGGTCGCGCGCCAACGCCATGATGATGTCGTGCGGCGCGTCGGACACGCACTTGAGCGCCTCGGACAGCACACGCCGCACGCGCGGCAGCTGATCGCGCACCAGCAGCATCAGCACCTGATGAACCGTGCGCCAGGTTTTGTCGGCGTCGGTCTTGTCGAAGCCGGGCACCAAATCGCCGATGCGCTGGGCCAGATCGACGCGCACCTCGGCATCGTCGTCGGCGGCGAGCATCAACGAGGCCTTCTCGGGCGTCGCGGCGTTGGCCGCGACCAGACGCCGCACGCCCGCGTCGGAATCTCGCGCCAGGAAGAACAGGATTTCCGGCTCTAAGTCCGCGCGCCGCGCGAGCGCGCAGCGTACCTCGGGTTCGGGATGGTCGAGCAAGTCGCGCGCCTGTTCGTAGGTCACCTTGTGGCCGGGCAGGCCGAGCAGGTGAATCAGGCGGTCCTTGGCCGGGCTCATGACGCCGCCTCGGCCGGAGGTGCGATGGCGAACGCGCCCTTGCCGCCGCGCTTGGCCTGGTACATGGCCGCGTCCGCGCGCGCCATGAGCGGGTCGATGCCCTCTTCGGCCTTGGGCAGCCACACGGCCAACCCAATGGACATGCCGACGGGCTTGTTGGGCAGGCCCGAGTAGGCGGCCAACGACTTGGCGCGTTCGAGAATCTGCCGGCCGCGCATTTCACCGGCCGCTTGATCGGCACCCACCAGCCAGACGGCGAACTCGTCGCCGCCGAGCCTTGCCACCACGTCCGTGGGCCGGGTGCTTTGCAGCAGGATGTCGCGCACCTTCACCAGCAGTTCGTCGCCGGCCTGATGGCCGCGCACGTCGTTGACGGCCTTGAAGTTGTCGAGGTCCACGTACATCAGCGTCGAGGGGCCGGTGTCGGGCCGCAGGCGCCTCAAGTGACGCGTCAGCGCATCGAGGAACGCTCCGCGGTTGAGCAGGCCGGTCAGCGCGTCGGTGCGGGAAATCTTGAGGATATGTTCGTGATGGGACAGCTGTTCGATGGTCACGCCGATCTGGTTGGCGATGTCGGCGATCAGCAACCGGTCGTCATCCGCCCAGGGTCCGCGTCCGATGTCGCGCCACAGCACGACGACACCATTATTCGCGCCCTGGAAGCGCGCCGGTGCGGCCAGCACCTGCCAGGATTCGCGCAAGACCTCGGCCGCCCCCGTGCCGCCGGAGAACAGCGCCAGAATGTCGGCCGGGTTGGGCGCGTTGCCCTCGCCGTGGCGCGCGGCCAGCTGAAAATCGGTGCGGCCTTCGATCAGGTTGGGGTTGGACGCCTCCGTCGCACGGAAAATCTGCGCGTGGTCCGCGCCCAGGCCCTTGGCCAGCACTTCGGCGGCCACCGCCAGCATGGCCTCGGGGTTCACCTCGTCGCGGAACGTGCGCACGATGCGGGTCAGCACCCGTTCGCGGTTGTTGACGCGCACCAGTGCCGCCTCGCGGTCGCGCAGTTCGGAGACGTCGCGGCAGATGCCGCGCGCGCCGCGCCACACGCCGTCCACGTCGATCAGCGGCAAGGCGTTGACCACCATGCACGCCGTCTGGCCGTCGCGTCGGCGCAGCCAGATCTCGTGATGCTCCAGCCGCTCGGCGGTGAGGAACGGATTGGCCTCGGCGGATTCGGGCGCAAGCAGACGCGCAGGCTCGGCCGACAGCAAGTCGTCGGCGCTGTAGCCCAGCGCGCCGTGCGGCGTGACGTAGGAGAAGCGGCGGTCCGCGCCCGTTTCCCAGGTGAAGTCGCTGGAGATTTCCACGAAGTCGCGGTAGCGCCGCCGGCTGTCGACCAGCGCGCGGCGCAGGCTGTAATCGAGCGTCAAATCGCGCATGAAGCAAAACGCAGAGGCCCGGCCCTCGATCAGGATGAAGGTTGCCTGCAGGTGCTGTACGTTCTCGCCTTCGCCGACGTCGATCAGATCGACGATGGCGCGGCCCTCGGTGACGGCGCGCAGCGCAAGCTGGGAGATTTTATCCTTGTCGTGGCCCGCCAGCTTCGCCTGCAACGCGCCCGCAAGCGGGTTCAGCGCGACAAGCGCGCCGCCGGGGCCGGCCTCGAACACCGCCTCTTCATGGCGCTGCAATGCCGCGCGCGACAGCGGCGCGGCTTGGTCTTGCGGCGTCGCGATGGACGATGCGTCAGCCGGGCTTGTGGCCTGGACCATGAGGATTTCTCATATGTTCCAAGTGTTTACGTATGCATCCATAATGGTTTTGAGTCAAAAAAAGGTTACGCGATGTCATTCGCGGCGCGGTTGATAAAGCAACCCCTGAAGTTGTGGGTTTGATCGGGCGGCGTTGACACTGGGGCGAGCGCGGCTATGGTGCGCGGGCCTTCACGCAACACCTGAGAACTCAATAAAATAACATGGATATCAATAGCTTAGAAAAGGCCATTGAGTCGGCCTGGGATGCCCGCGAAAGCCTCAACAGCGCCACCCAAGGCGAGGTCCGTAGCGCCGTAAAAACCACCTTGGACATGTTGGATGGCGGAAGCGTGCGCGTGGCCGAGAAGAAGGGCGGCGCGTGGGTGGTCAATCAGTGGCTGAAAAAGGCCGTGCTGTTGTCGTTCCGTCTCAACGACATGACGTCCATGCCCGGATTCGGCGGCGGCAAATACTGGGACAAGGTGCCGTTGAAGACCGATGGCTGGACGGATGCGCAGTTCAAGCAGGCGGGTTTCCGCGCGGTGCCGGGTTCGGTCGTGCGCCGTTCGGCTTTCATCGCGCCCGGCGTGGTGCTGCTGCCCAGTTTCGTCAATCTCGGCGCTTATGTCGATTCAGGCACGATGGTGGACACCTGGGCCACCGTGGGCAGCTGCGCGCAGATCGGCAAGAACGTGCACATCTCGGGCGGGGCGGGCATCGGCGGCGTGCTGGAGCCCTTGCAAGCCGGCCCCGTGATCATCGAGGACAACTGCTTCATCGGCGCGCGCTCGGAAGTGGCCGAGGGCGTGATCATCGAGGAAGGCGCGGTGCTGTCGATGGGCGTGTTCATCGGCGCGTCGACCAAGATCATCGACCGCACCACCGGCGAAGTCTTCATGGGCCGCGTGCCGTCGAATGCGGTCGTCGTGCCCGGTGCCATGCCCGGCAAGGCGTTGCCCGACGGTTCACCGGGGCCGAGCTTGGCCTGCGCCGTGATCGTCAAGAGGGTCGACGCCAAGACCCGCGCCAAGACCTCCATCAACGAACTGTTGCGCGATTGAGCGAGCTCTTCACCGCACCCGGCCTGAAGCAACCCTTGGAGCTGGCGCGCGCGCTGATCCGCAAGCCCAGCGTCACGCCCAAGGACGAAGGTGCGCTGGACGTGCTGCAGGGCGCGCTGAGCGCGCTGGGCTTTACGTGCCACCGCTTGCCCTTCGGTACGGGCGAGGAGAAGGTCGATAACTTGTATGCGCGGTTAGGCACGGGCGCGCCGAACTTCTGCTTCGCGGGGCATACGGATGTCGTGCCCGTAGGCAACGGCTGGACCGCCGAGCCCTTCAAGGCCGACGTCATCGACGGCTATCTGTATGGCCGCGGCGCATCGGACATGAAGTGCGCCATCGCCGCCTTCGTGGCGGCGGCCGCGCAGTTCACCGATACGTCCAAGCCCAAAGGCTCCATCAGCCTGCTCATCACCGGTGACGAAGAGGGCGATGCCGTCAACGGCACCGTCAAGATGCTCGACTGGCTGCGCGCACGCGGCGAACAGATCGACGTGTGCGTGGTGGGCGAGCCCACCAGCCAGACCAAGCTGGGCGACATGGCCAAGATCGGCCGGCGCGGCAGCCTGACCGCGAAGCTGACGGTGTTCGGCACGCAAGGACACTCCGCCTATCCGCATCTGGCCGACAATCCGATTCCGCGGATGATGAAGCTGCTGGCCGCGCTGATCGAAAAGCCGCTCGACGGCGGCTCGGCGCACTTCCAAGCCTCGACGCTGGCGATCACCACCTTCGACGTCGGCAACGCGGCGTCCAACGTGATTCCGGGCACGGCCAAGGCGACCTTCAACATCCGCTTCAACGACCTGCACACGGGCGCGACGTTGCAGGCGTGGCTGAAGGATACGCTGGACCGCGCCGCCGAGGGCGCGCACTACGAGCTTGCCACGCGCATCTCGGGCGAATCGTTTCTCACCCCGCCTGGCGCGTTGAGCGAATTGGTGGTCAGCGCGGTGACGGACGTGACGGGCCGCGCGCCCGAACTGTCCACGACCGGCGGCACGTCGGATGCGCGCTTCATCAAGAACATGTGCCCGGTGGTGGAATTGGGCATGGTCGGCCTGACCATGCACAAGGCCGACGAACGTTGTTCCTTGAAGGATCTCGACGGCCTGACCGCCATCTACCGCCGCGTTCTCGAACGTTATTTCGCATAGCCCCATGTTCGACGCCGCACGGTTCGCCCAAGTTCTGCGCGGCCTTCGCCTGATCCTGGTGCTCGAGCCGGGCGGGCTGTCGTTCTTCGAGAAAAGCTACGCGGGCTTCGTGCGTTCGTTCATGCCCGCCCTGGTGCTGGCGCCGCTGCAGATCGTTCACATCACAGCCGTCTATCTGGCCAAAGATCCTGCGCCCGGCCTCGCGGCCACGGTGATCGTTGAATCGCTGGCTTATGTGGTGTCGTGGACGCTGTTTCCCTTCGTGATGATGTACCTCACCCGCTCTATGGGCAAAACAGACAAGTACTTCACCTACATCGTGCCGTATAACTGGCTTCAGTTGCTGGTAGGCCTGATCGCGCTGCCGCTTACTCTATTGGTGGACGTTCAATATCTCGGCAACGACGGCGCGATCTTCTTCAACTTCATGCTGCTGGGATTTTTCCTGGTTTACGGCGCATTCCTGGCCTACGCGGCCCTGGAGATTTCGCCCTGGACAGCCTTCGGGATCGTGGCGATGGACATCCTGCTGAGCTTGGTCAGCAGCGAGATCATCGACAATATCCCGACTTAAGATTCCGGATACTTCACCGACACCAAATACAACCCGCAGGCAGGCGCGGTTTGGCCCGCCTTGGCGCGGTCACGCGCCTCGAGCGCGCGGGCGACGTCGGCGCGGGTCCACTTGCCCTCGCCGGCGAGTTTGAGCGTACCGACCATGTTGCGCACTTGATGATGCAGGAACGAGCGGGCCCGGGCGCGGATCACGATGTCCTCGCCCTGGCGCGTCACACTCAGTTCGTCGAGCGTGCGGATGGGCGAATCGGCCTGGCACTCGGCGGCGCGGAAGCTGGTGAAGTCGTGCTTGCCGATCAGGGCTTGCGCGGCGTCGTGCATGGCCGTGGCGTCCAGCTTATGTGAGATCGACCACATGCGGTCGCGCTCCAACGCCAAGGGCGCGCGGCGGTTGGCGATGCGGTACTCATACGACCGCTCAACCGCCGAAAAGCGGGCGTGAAAATCTTCGTTCACCCGCACGGCCGACAGTACGGCGATGGGATTTGGCCTGAGATGCGCGTTCAGCGCCTTGGCCACGACCTCGGGCGTGTCCTCGCGCGGAATGTCGGCGTGAGCCACTTGCCCCAGCGCATGCACGCCCGCGTCGGTTCGGCCCGCGACGAACACGATGATGTCGGCCTGACAGTACGCCTTCAACGCGGCTTCGAGTGCGGCCTGCACCGACGGCCCGTTGTCCTGGCGCTGCCAGCCGACATAAGGGGTGCCGTCGTATTCGAGGGTGAGTTTGTAGCGCGGCATACGAGTCTGCTTCGTTGAAATTGAATTGTCGGTGCTCTCGGAACTTTTTGTTTAGTGGCATTTTCCACGCCAAGTGGAAGGCCACTTCTCGGGAAAATGCCTTAGGCCGTGACGCCGTACTTGTGTCGCATCTGGCGGGTCGACAGGCCGTTGGCACCCAGCCATTCTTCCGCCAGCATGGCCCAGCGTTCATGGTCGCGCCACACGCCGTCGATCTGCAGGAACGACGGCGAGAAGCCTTCCTTGCGGAACCCCATGCGCTGCACCAGCGCCAGCGACGCCGCATTGCCCGGCTGAATGTTGGACTCGATGCGGTGCAGTTTCAGTTCGGTGAAGGCGCGGTCAAGCACCAAGGATAACCCCTCGCTCATATATCCGCGTCGGGCATAGTCGGCGCTGATGTAGTAGCCCAGCGAGCCGGAGCGAAATCCGCCGAAGATCACGTCGTTGATGTTGATGACGCCCAGGAAGGCGTTGTCTTCGATGCGCCCCAGGAAAAATCCGAACGCCCGGCCCTCGGCCAGCCGGTCGAGATAGCCGCGATAACGGCGCTGATCGAGCGCGGGAAACACCCACGGATTGTGAAAGACCTGGCTGGCGTTGGTCATGGCCAGGAAGTCCTCGGCCGTGTCGCGCGCCGGCTCGAACAGATAAACCGTGTCGCCCTCGGCGATGATTTTGCGGCGGCCGAACATGAAAGATGCCAATAAAAGAGCCTGTGCTGAATCTACGCGAGCCACGTACCCACAGGCAACGCGAAGCCGCGCAGGAAATCCCCCGTGGGCATGGATTTGCCCCCTGCGCGCTGCACCACAAGGGGGCGGATGGCGCCCGACCGGCAGGCAAGGGCGAAGTCGGGCGTGAGGATGGCGCCGGCCGCGCCCTGTCCTGCCGCGACCTCCGCCCGCAGCACCTTGATGCGCTCGCCACCCACCTCCAGCCACGCGCCGGGAAACGGCGACAGGCCGTGAATCTGGCGAATCACATGTGTTGCGTCCTGGGCAAAGTCGATCTTGGCCTCGGCCTTGTCGATCTTGGCCGCGTACGTCACGCCCTCGGCGGGCTGCGGCACGGCCGTCGGGTTTGTGTGCAGAGCTTCAACGATCATCTCGCCGCCGAGGCTTGCCAACTGATCGTGCAGTTCGCCGGCCGTGGTTGAATCAGTGACCGGCACGGCGCGGGCCAGCAGCATCGCACCCGTATCAAGCCCGGCATCCATCTGCATGATCGTGACGCCGGTCTGTGTATCGCCCGCCATGATGGCGCGCTGGATGGGTGCCGCCCCACGCCAGCGCGGCAGCAGCGAGGCGTGGATGTTGATGCAGCCAAGCCGGGGCGCATCGAGCACGGCTTGCGGCAAAATCAACCCATACGCAGCAACGACCGCCACGTCGGCCTTGAGGGCTGCGAACTCGGCTTGTGCGTCGGTCGACTTCAGCGACTTCGGCGCATAAACCTTGATGTTGTTTTTCTCCGCCCACAGCTGCACGGGGCCGGGACGCTCGGCTTGGCCGCGTCCGGCGGGCCGCGGCGGCTGGGTATAGACGGCGATGATGTCGTGATGGTTGGCAAGCCGCGCCAGCGCCGCCACGGCGAAGTCGGGCGTGCCCATGAACACCAGGCGCAGAGGCGCGCTCATTCCCCTAGGCCGGTTCCATGTCGTAGTAGCGCCGGCCTTGCTTCTTCTGCTTGGTCAGGCGGCGCAAAATCATGCCGCGCTTGAGGCTGGAGATGTGATCAACGAACAGCGTGCCCTCCAAATGATCGATCTCATGCTGGATGACCACCGAGAGCAGGCCGTCGGCTTCGATCTCCTGGGGCTTGTTGCTCTCGTCGAGATAGCGCACACGGATTTTGTCGGGCCGCTCGACCATGTCGTATTCCTGTGGCAGCGACAGGCAACCTTCCTCGTGAACTTTTTTCTCGTCGGAACGCCAGATGATGTCCGGGTTAGCCATCTTGATCGGCGCGGGCGGGGCCTTCTCCAGCGCCGGGTCGACGACGATGATGCGCTTGGCCACGCCCACCTGGGGCGCGGCCAGGCCGATTCCGGGCGCGTCGTACATGGTTTCCAGCATGTCGGCCATCAGCTTGGCCGTGGCCGCGTCGACGATCTCGACGGGCGTGCATGTGCGCTTCAGGCGCGGGTCCGGGGCGATGATGATCTCAAGCTTGGCCATGGCCGTGAAATAAGGCGCTTAAGGCGCACGGTCAATCCGCATCAGTTCTGGATCTTGGCCGTATATTCCAGCACCGCTTGGCCCTTGGCCGGGACGGCGATGGTCCACTCGGCCATGCGGGCGTTGGCGCGGTCATGGGGCTGGCTTTCCCTGGTGATCTCCCAGGCGCCGTAAATCGGCTCGACCACGCGCACGGACACCGGCTTGGATTTGGCGTTCTTCAGCGTCACCTGCCAGGTCGTCAGCACAATGCGCTCACCGCCGCGCACGAAGCTTTTTTGCTCGCGCTCGGACGTCACGTCGAAATCACGGCCCACGACGATGCGCGCCTCGTTGCCCACGGCCGTGTGCTCGATGGCCGATTCACCCAAGAATTGCGGCGCGCCGGTGTCATCCGCACCGTACACGCGCACGGTTCCCGCGGGCAGCGGCAGACCCAGCCCGGCGGCATTGTCGTTCTTCAGCGTGATGACGGTTTCGGCCTGGGTGACGGGCGGGCGTTCGGGCATCTGCTGCTGATAAAAATAACTCTCGCCGCGCACGACGTGCTCCTGCTTGGCGGTGATGCCCGCCCCGCTCATCAGCACGATCTGCTTGGTGCGGTTGTTCTCCACGCTCAAGGGCTTGTCGATATTATAGAGGTGATAACCGCCCAGGCTTTGCTGGGCGATACCCTCGGCCATGTCGGCGGCGGCCATCGTGGCGCGGGATGCGGCCATGGCCTTGAACTGGGCTTGAGCGGCGACGCGGTTCACGTCACCCGAGACCAGCTTCACTTTGGCGTCCGTGAAGTCCACGCCCGTGGCGTTTGTGAGCGTGGCCCAGCCGGTGAGGTCGAGTTGCTTGGCGTCGGCGTCGAAATCCACCACGTAATTGGTGCGCCACGACAGCCCATTCGTCAGATAACTCAGCTCCGCGCGCAGGTCCTTGCCCGCGGCACCCTGGGCGGTGATCAGCAGCGTCGGGGTGGTGCGCAGGCCCGCAGGCAGAGCATCGAACACGATGCGGCCCGGCACTTGCGTGTGAATCTTACCGCCGATCTCGAGCACCAGGCCCTGATCCACCGCCAGAACCTTGGCGCGTTCCACCGTGTCCTTGCCCGTGGCCGGGTTGGGCGTCAGCACGCTGACTTCTTTTCCGATGGAACGCTGCAACAGCGCTTGAGGGCTGAGAACATTAAAGTCCACCGCCTGTTCGACAATCTTCAGCGGCTCACTGTTCAGCACCCGCAAGAGTACAGATTCAGGCTGCATCTGGGCGCTAACGCCCTGGAACGCGAGCACGGATAGGGGGCCGGGCAGCTTCACCTCGCGCTGATCCTTCACCAGGGCGAGGTCGCTTTCATAGATCGTCAAAGCGAGATCCTTGCGCGCGGCGGGGCTGACTTGAACCTCCTGGGCCGAAAGAACGGCGGGTGCGGTCAAAGCAGCGACCAAAGCAAGTTTATAAAGACGCATGAGGGTGCCCATATATAAGCGGTGCAGGAACGTGTTTGCCCGCAGACTCCTTTGGAATATTGTCCGCATCATGGCAGCCAACCCGTGGAGCGCAAAGTGACGTTAACGATAGCCTTGGCGCTGGGCGCGGTGGGCGTTGCGCTGGCCGTAGCCGCGTTCTGGGCGGCGTGGCGGGCCATGGCGGCCTCGCGCAACGAAGCCGATCGGCTGGGGCTGCTCTCGGAGGCGATGAACCGCCTGGTCGACAGCCAGTCGGCCCTGACAGGCCGCCTTTCACAGATGGCCGACAGCCAGATCGCCGCACAGTCGGCCGTGTCCGAACGCTTGCAAGCCCAAGAACGTAACGTCACCAAAATGCTCGATGAGCGCCTGGCCGATGTCTCGCGCCGCGTCGGCGAGAACCTGGTGAAGGCGGGCGAGAAGGCTTCCGATACGCTGACGCAGCTTCAAGAACGGCTGGCGGTGATCGACTCCGCGCAGAAGAACATCGCGGAATTGTCGCAAGACGTCGTCAGCCTGCAGGATTTGCTGTCGAACAAGCAGGCGCGCGGGGCCATCGGCCAGACGCAGATGGAAGACCTGGTGCGCAACATGCTGCCGCCCGGCGCCTATGAGTTTCAGTTCACGCTGTCCAACGGCAAGCGCGCCGACTGTGTGATCAAGCTGCCCAATCCGCCGGGCCTGATCGCGGTGGATTCGAAATATCCGCACGATGCGTTCGCGCGCATGATCGCCGCGGCCGACGAGCGCGAGGTGGCCCAGGCACAGCAATCCTTCCGCGTCGACGTGCTCAAGCACATCAAGGACATCGCCGAGAAGTACATCATTCCCGGCGAGACGGCCGATTCGGCCATCATGTTCGTGCCCGCGGAGTCGGTGTTCGCCGAACTGCACGAGAACTTTTCCGACGTGGTGGAGGCCGGTTTCGCGCGCCGCGTTTATGTGGTTTCGCCCACGACGCTGATGGCCACGCTGAACACCGTGCGCGCGGTGCTGAAGGATGCGCGCATGCGCGAGCAGGCGCATCTGATCCAGCGCGAAATCGGTGAATTGGCGAAGGACGTCAAGCGGCTCGATGAACGCGTCGGCGATTTGGCCAAGCACTTCGGCCAGGCGCTGAACGATGTCAAAATGATTCAGACCTCGGCCGACAAGATCGTCAAGCGCGGCGAGCGCATCGAGAACATTCCGCTCGACTCAACCGGCGAAGCGCTCGAACAGCCTGACGTGCTGCCGACCGAACGCCGACCCGAGTTGCTTCAGTAGCTCGAGCGCGCCGAGGGCGATGAGGCCGTGCCAGCGGCGTCCACGCCTTGGGGTACTTCGACGCGCACGGTCTTGGTGGAGCCTGATGCACCGGGGAAATCCTTGAACAGCGCGTCAAGAATGTAGGGCATCACCGGCACGATCTGGCCGTTGAGGCCCTCGCTGAGCGCACGGCCCTCGAACACGCGTTCGGCAGTGGGCGTGCCGTAGCTGGCACCCTTGTAAATGTTCAGCTCGACCCGGCGCACATAGACCTGCTGGGTGTTGGAATAGTTCTCGTAAAACGGATCGTAGGAACCGCCCCAACGCCAGTGGGGCCCGCCGAACCCGTAGCCAATTGAAGCGCCGGAGGTGCGGCTGCGCACGTCGGGCGTAGGGCCTTCGACGTTGTATTTCAGGGTCACGGCGAAGTCGGCCTTGGACGGCCCGCCGCTCGCCTGCTTCAAGCCCAAGGACGTCAGCTTGGCATTGAGCATGTCGGCGTACTGCTTGTACTCCAGGCTTTGCTCCTGCTCCTTATCCAGCGCGGTGATGGCGAAGGTCTGGCCCGAGGGTGAGGCCGGCAGCGTATGAAAGCGCGTCACGTCGGAGGTGACGTAGCGCGGGCTGACGCAGGCCGACAGGGCAAGGGCCGTGAGTGTTGCGACGACGATGGAACGAAGCATAAAAACCTCCTGGCGCGATGGACAAGAACGCGCCGCATGGCGAGTTGTTGCACGGCAGATATGGCCGCTCAACGGGCGAATCAAGCCGTCAAAATCCCTCAAGATTGTGGCGGCTCTGTGGCCCCTTACATAGGTCTCCGGGCCTTCAGCGCTGCTGAAATCGTACCGTCATCAAGATAGTCCAACTCCCCGCCCACGGGCACGCCATGGGCCAGGCCCGAAATGGCGACTCCGGCGTCTTTCAGACGGTCGGCGATGTAGTGTGCGGTGGTTTGGCCATCGACGGTTGCGCTCAAGGCCAGCACCACCTCTTTCACGGCCGCGTTTTTCACCCGGCTGAGCAATCGGTCGATCTTCAAGTCCTCCGGCCCGATGCCATCGATGGGCGAGAGCAACCCGCCGGTGACATGATAACGGCCCTTGAAGGCCGCCGTGCGCTCCATGGCCCAAAGGTCGGACACGCCTTCGACGACGCAGATCAAACTTCCGTCGCGGCGCGCATCTGCGCAGATAAAACACGGGTCCTGGCTGTCGAAGTTACCGCACGCAGTGCAGATCTTCACCGTCTCGGCCGCGGCCATGAGTGTGCGGACCAGCGGGTCGAGCATGGTCTCGCGCTTTTTCAGCAAAGCCAGCGCGATGCGCCGCGCCGAGCGCGGGCCCAACCCCGGCAGCTTGGCGAGATGGCGGATCAACGCCTCGATTTCAGCTCCGGCCACGGTGCGCCCGCATTGATGATCAGAACGGCAGCTTGAAACCCGGCGGCAACGGCAGGCCGCCCGTGACCTTGGCCATCTCCGATTGCGCGGCGGCATCGACTTTAGTCTTTGCGTCGTTGACCGCCGCCACGATCAGATCTTCCAGCATTTCTTTGTCCGCCGGCACAACCAGCGAGGCGTCGAGCTTGATGCGGCGCAGTTCGCCTTTGCCGTTCATGACGGCGCTGATCATGCCGCCGCCCGCCTGGCCCGCGACTTCCATCTCGGCCAGGCGCGCCTGCATCTCGCCCATGCGCGTCTGCATTTCCTGCATTTTCTGCATCATCTGGCCGAGGTTTTTCATCGGATCATCTCCACAACTCAATCTTCAGCACGGTGAATACGCTCGATCTTCGCGCCGGGGAACGCTTCCAGCAGCGACTTGATCAGCGGTTCGGCCTTGGCCTTGTCCTCGGCCTGTTCATGCAGCGTCTTTTCGCCCGCCGCGTTGACCACGCTGGCGATCCAGCGTCGGCCGGTCCATTGGGTCAGCAGCTTGCCCACTTGTCCGGCGAGGTCGCCCGGCGCGCCGCGCTCGGGGTTGAACTCGATACGGCCGTCCTCGAAGCGCACCAGGCGCACGCCGCGTGCGAGTTGGGCGGCCAGCGTGACTTCTCTCTTACGCTCAAACAAGGCCACCACATCGGCGAAGGACGACAGCGCCAGCACCTCGGCGGGCTGCGCCGCAACCGGCTCAGGTATGGGCCTAGATTGAGGAGCGGGCGCGCTGCTCATGCCCACAGCTGCGCGCGGTGCCTGCGGCGGCGTTGAGGCCGGGGCGGATTTGGGTGCGGCCGCGACCGCACCGCCGCTTTGCAGTGTTTTCAGCGCATCGCCGGGCGTGGGCAGATCGGCCGTATACGCCAGCCGGATCAGCACCATCTCCACGGCTTGAAGAGGTAAGGGTGCCGAGCGCGCCTCGCTCAGTCCCTTCAGCAGCATCTGCCAGGCGCGCGACAACACCGCGACCGACAATCCCTTGGCCATGGTCAGCCCGCGCGTGCGTTCGGTCTCGGCCAGGCCCGGATCGCGCGCGGTCTCGGAGGAAATCTTCACACGCGTCAGCCAATGGGTTAGTTCCAGCAGATCCTGCACCACCACCATCGGATTGGCACCCGAGGCATACTGATCTTGCAGCATGGCCAGTGCGGCCTTCACATCGCCGGTCATCACCGCGTCGAACAGGTCGAACACCTTGGCCCGGTCGGCCAAGCCCAGCATGTCGCGCACGGATTGCTCAGTGACGGCCTGCTCGCCCGCCCCTGCGGCCTGAGAAATGGCCTGGTCGAGGATGGATAGGCCGTCGCGCGCCGAACCGTCGGCGGCGCGCGCGATCAAGGCGAGTGCCGCGGGTTCGATCTTGGCGTGTTCCTGCGTGGCCACGCCCGAAAACAGCTTGGTCAAATCTTCCGATTCAATACGCCGCAAATCAAAGCGCTGGCAGCGCGAGAGCACCGTGACGGGAACTTTTCGGATTTCGGTGGTGGCGAAAATGAACTTCACATGGGCGGGTGGTTCTTCCAGCGTTTTCAGCAGGGCGTTGAACGCCTTTTCCGAGAGCATGTGCACTTCGTCGACGATGTAGACCTTGTAGCGCGCCGAGGTGGGCCGGTAGCGCACGCCGTCCAACAATTCCCGAATGTCGTCGATGCCGGTACGCGAGGCGGCGTCCATCTCCAGCACGTCGACATGGCGGTCTTCGGCGATGCCAGTGCAATGCACGCACACGCCGCAGGGGTCGGGCGTGGGGCCGCCCTTGCCGTCCGCACCGATGCAGTTCAGTGCCCGGGCGATGAGGCGCGCAGTGGTGGTTTTGCCCACGCCGCGCACGCCGGTGAGCATGTAGCCCTGGGCGATGCGCCCCGAGGTGATGGCGTTGGTCAGCGTGCGGACCACCGCCTCCTGGCCGATCAGATCGGTGAAGCGCGTGGGGCGGTATTTGCGGGCGAGCACCCTGTATTCGGCGGCCGACGAAGTGTTGACGGTGTCGGTCATGACGGCGGGGCGACCTGAGGCGAAGGGCAAAGGCGAGAGACTGACGGCGACCCGAAGGTGATTCGTTACGGCTGCTTCCTTCCGGACCTGACCGGGTTGGCGAGACTTTCGTCCACCGCCAGCCTCTCGGCTGCATATATCGACCATCGCCAAGCCCGGCGCAAGGTTCGGCAAGAGATTGTTATATCGAGGGTTTTTCAGTATATCGAAGACCTGTTCCGCAGGCCGTAACGCCCCGAAAATGACGACTCCCCGCCCGACTCCGGTCATTCTGTGCATCCTCGACGGCTGGGGCCATCGGGTTGAGCGCGATAATAATGCCATCGCGCTCGCCCAGACCCCCACCTGGGACCGGTTTTTGGCCGCCTATCCCCACGCCCTGGTGGAAACCAGCGGGCTCGATGTCGGCCTGCCCGCCGGTCAGATGGGCAATTCCGAAGTGGGCCACATGAACATCGGCGCGGGCCGCGTGATGATGCAGGAGCTGCCGCGCATCGACACCGCCGTGGCCGATGGCAGTCTGGCGAAGAATGACAAACTGCAGGCCTTCATCGCCGCGCTGAAAAAAAGCGGCGGAACGTGCCACCTGTTGGGGTTGATCTCCGATGGCGGCGTGCATTCTCATCAGGATCACATCGCAGCCCTGGCCAAGACCGTCAGCGACGCCGGCCTGCCGGTGCGCATCCATGCGTTCTTGGATGGCCGCGATACCCCGCCGCAGTCTGCCGCCGGCTTCATGGCGAAGTTCAGCGCAGATATCGCTGGCCAGAAACTCACGCGCATCGCCACGGTGGGTGGGCGCTATTACGGCATGGACCGCGATAAGCGCTGGGACCGCGTCGAGAAAGCCTATCTCGCGCTGGCCGAAGCACAAGGACCGACGGCAAGCGACCCGAACGCCGCGATCGCCTCGTCGTATGCAAGCAAAATCACCGACGAGTTCATGATTCCGGTCGTTCTGCCGGGCTACGACGGTATAAAAAATGGCGACGGGATTTTGGTGGGCAACTTCCGCGCCGACCGCGTGCGGCAAATCTTGACCGCGCTGCTCGACCCCACCTTCGACGCCATCGCCCGGCCGCGCGTCATCAGTTTCGCCGCCGCTACGGGCCTGACGGAGTATTCCTCAGCCCTCAGCCGTTTCATGACCGCGCTGTATACCTCGGAGCGGCCCGCCAACGTGCTAGGCGAAGTCGTCAGCAAAGCCGGATTGAAGCAACTGCACATCGCCGAGACCGAGAAGTACGCCCACGTGACGTTCTTCCTCAACGGTGGGCAGGAAGCGGAGTTCCCCGGCGAGACGCGCATTTTGGTGCCGAGCCCGAAGGTGGCCACCTACGACCTTCAGCCCGAAATGTCGGCGATGGAGGTCACCGCGCACATCGTCGAGAGCATCGCCGCAAAAAAATTCGATCTGATCATCGTCAACTTTGCCAACGGCGACATGGTGGGACACACCGGCATTCTGGCCGCCGCCATCAAGGCCGCCGAGACCATCGACGCCTGCCTGGCCAAGTTGGAGACCGCTGTGAAAAGCTCCGGCGGTGCGCTGCTGATTTCAGCCGATCACGGCAACTTGGAAATGATGCGCGACCCCCACAGCGGCGAGCCTCATACGCAACACACCGTCGGCCAAGTGCCGGTGGTGCTGGTCAATCCGCCTTCAGGCATCGGCGCGTTGATCGACGGCCGCTTGGCCGATCTGGCGCCGACGGTGCTGGAACTGCTGAAGCTGCCACAACCAGCCGAGATGACCGGGCGCTCCTTAGCCGCCGCGCAGACCCAACGCCGTGCCACGGCTTAACCGCGCTCTTGTATTATTGGCCCTGCTGGCGGGGCCGGTCTGCGCCCAGACACCCGAGGAAAGCCGTCTGCGCGCCATCGAGCAGGATTTGAAAGCAACCGAAGCGGAAAGCGCGCGCATCGAGCAACGCCGCGAGGCCGTGATGCGCGAACTGGCAACGTTGCGCACCGGCATGATTGCCTTGGCGGAGGAGATTCAAGGCCAGGAACAATCGCTGGGCATTCTGGAAAACCGCCTGGCCGACCTTGAGAAAGACGAGGCCGAATTGAAGTCCGGTCTGGGCCTGCGCGAGGCGCAGATGACGCGCGTCATCATGGCCCTGCAGCGCATGGCCCTGCGGCCGACGGATGTGGTGTCGCTGTCACCCATGAAGCCCGACGAGGCGGTGCGCACCGCCATTCTGCTGCGCGCGGCGATTCCTGAGGTACAGGCCTCGGCCAAGACGCTGGAGAAGGATTTGGGCCAACTCTACCGTGTGCGCACCGAGATAACCGAGCAGCAGCAGAAGGTGGCCTTGTCGGCGGCGGGCCTGATCGACAAACGCCGCGCACTTGAGGCCAAGGAGCAAGACAAGACCAAACTGCAGGCCGAACTGGCCACGGCCAGTGCCGAAACAGCGGCCAAGGTGCAGCGCCTGTCGACGGAAGCCAAAGACCTGAAACAGTTGGTGGACAAACTCATCGCCGAGCGCGCCGCCCAGGCTGCCGCGGCGCGCATCGTGCTCAAACCGCCGCCGGGTGTCGCACCCCCCAAGTCCGCCGCGCCGCAAACCGCCGCCCTTCCGGCCCCACAGCCCCCAAAGCCAGGGGATCTGAAGCCCTTCAGCCAGGCGCGCGGCACCATGCCATTCCCCGCCGTGGGGACATTAAAAAAGCGTTATGGTGAGGACGCTGGCGGCCAGGCCGCCCTGAATAAGGGTATCGTCATTGCGGCCCGCGCCGGCGGCCAAGTCGTCGCACCCTTCGACGGCGTGGTGGCCTTCGCCGGTCCGTTCCGTGGCTATGGGCTTCTCTTGATCATCGAACATAGCGAGGGATATCATACGCTTCTTGCGGGTTTGGGTCGTATCGACTGCGTTCTCGACCAGCGCGTTTTTGCGGGCGAACCGATCGGCGTGATGAGCAACGACACCAACGCTGATCTGTACGTCGAACTTCGCCAGAACGGACAACCCGTCAATCCCCTTCCCTGGTTAGCAAGCCGCACAAACGGCAAGAGCAACGGATGACATTGATTTTCAGAACCAAGTTTTCACGCGCGCTGCTGATCTCTTCGGCGCTCGCCGCACTGTCGGGATCGACGCAGGCCGCCGACACCAAGTTCTCGAACGATACCTACAAGTATCTCGAACTGTTCGGCGACGTGTTTGAGCGCGTGCGGCGCGACTACGTGGAAGAGGTCTCCGACCAGGAGCTGCTGGAGAACGCCATCAACGGCATGCTCACCTCGCTTGATCCGCACTCGGGCTACATGCCGGCCAAATCGTTCCAGGACATGCAGGAGCAGACCAAGGGCGAGTTCGGCGGGCTGGGCATCGAAGTCAACATGGAGAACGGCCTGGTGAAGGTGGTCTCGCCCATCGACGACACGCCGGCGGCCAAGGCGGGCGTGCAGCCCGGCGACTTCATCGTCGGCATCGACGGCAAGCCCGCCGTCGGCCTGACGCTGAACGAAGCGGTCGAGAAGATGCGTGGCGCGCCCGACACCGAGATCACCGTCACCATCCGCCGCGCGGGCATGGACCCGTTCGACCTCAAGATGAAGCGCGCCGTGATCCGCGTGCAGTCGGTGCGCTCGCGCATCGAGGGCGACATCGGCTACGTGCGTGTGACCTCGTTCAACGAGCAGACGCAGACCGGCATCGAGGCCGCCATCAAGGACATCAACACGAAGACCGGAACCAAGCTGCGCGGCTACGTGCTTGATCTGCGCAACAACCCCGGCGGGCTGTTGGATCAGGCCGTGTCGGTGACCGATTCCTTCCTCGAGCGCGGCGAGATCGTGTCCACGCGCACGCGGCGATTGGAAGACACCCAGCGCTACAACGCCAAGCCCGGCGATCTGGCGGGCGGAAAGCCCCTCGTGGTGCTGATCAACGACGGCTCGGCCTCGGCCTCGGAAATCGTGGCCGGCGCGCTGCAAGACCACGGCCGCGCGGTGGTGCTGGGCGTGAAGTCCTTCGGCAAGGGTTCGGTGCAGACCATCGTGCCCCTGGGCCGCGGCGAAAGCGCCATGCGCCTGACCACGGCGCGCTACTACACGCCCAGCGGCCGCTCGATCCAGGCCACGGGCATCGAGCCCGACATCGAGGTGCGCCAGGCGACCGTGCAGCGCCCCAACGCGCCGGGCTTCCGACGCTCGGAGGCGGACTTGCCGGGGGCATTGCGCAACGAGACCACCCCGCAGACGCCGCAGCAAACCGCGCCGGCCGCGCCCGCGGCCCCCGCAGCCCCGGTCGGCGCACCGGGAGCGCCCGGCGTCAGCAACACGACGACGCCCGGCGGCGACCAGCGCACCACCCAGGACACTGATGACTATCAGCTCGCCCGGGCGCTCGACTTGCTGCGGGGCATCTCGATCTACCAGCGGGCCAGTTCGAACTGAGCACATCGCTGGTTTTAGGCCGCTGTTAAGGTTTACTGCCCTAAAAGAAAGTCGGGGTAATCTCGATTTCTCGACCTGCGGGTGACGGGCCATGGCCTTGCGTGACACCTTGAACGGCCTCTTGGACAAAGTGCGCGGCGTGTTCAGCCGCGAACCCAAAGCCATGGACGCATTCGGCAGCGACGAGCTGTTCGACGGCGACGGCGATGCCGAGAGCCAGGCCGCTTCCAACATCGGAACCAAAATCGCCTTCGGCGTCAGCGGCGTCATGCTGTTGGGCGTGCTGGGCCTGATCGGCTTCGTGGTCTTCAGCGGCGACGAGGCCGCCATCCAGACGGGCGGGTCGCTGGCGGGACTGGAGCTTGAGGAAGACCCCGAGGCAGCCGCCGAAACCGCCGAGCGCCGCCCGTGGCTGACCCCGACGGGCCAGACCAGCGGCCGACGGTTGGGCATGGGCGAGGACACCAACGCCGACGAGAAGTCCGACGAGAGCGCCGCCGGAAAACCCGCGGCCCTGCCGACGCGCGAGATTGCAAAGGCCGAACCGGCCAAACCCGAGCCCAGCAAACCCGAACCTGCCAAGGTTGAGCCTGCCAAGGCGGCGGAACCCGCCAAGCCCATGGAAACGGCCAAAGCCCCCGACGCGGCGAAACCCGAGCCCACGAAGCCGGCGCCCGCGAAGCCAGAGCCTGCAAACGCCATCGTCGCGGCAACCCCGGCGGTGCCTACCCCTTCGGCTCCCACTCCTTCGGCGCCCAGCCCGGCCGCTGCGCCCGAGCCCGCCAAGGCGGCCGAGACTGCGCCCGCCGAAACGAAAATCGCCGAAGATGAACCCGGAGAGCCTGATGAGCAGCAGGTGGCTGGAATGCCCTCGCTGATGTCGCCGGCACCCACCGCCCCGGGCGCGCCGCGGCGCATCGACAGCGGCGATGCCAACGCCGCCGTGGCCGGCGGCAAACCGCGCCTCAACGATCCGATGCTGCCGCCGGTGGACCGCACCAGCATCGGCGCGCCGCCGCCGCGCTTCGCGGCCATCAGCACCATTAAGTTCGAGCCGCCGGCGCAAACCACGGCCAAGATCGCCATCGTCGTGGAAGGCCTGGGGCTGAACAAAGCCGCCACCGAGGCCGCGTTGACCAAGCTGCCGCCCAGCGTCACGCTGGCTTTCAGCCCCTATGCGCGCGACTTGAAGCGCCTGATGGACCGCGCCAAGCAGCGCGGCCATGAAGTGCTGATCGAGGTGCCGATGGAGAGCAAGGCGTTCCCCGCCGACGATCCCGGTCCGCTGGGCCTGCTGACGTCGCTAGAAGCCAAGGACAACCAGGAACGACTTGATACAATTTTGAAGGAAGCCGCCGGTGCGGTCGGCGTGTTCGACAGCATGGGCAGCAAGTTCCGCGAATCACAAAGCCACATCGGCGAGGTCCTGAGCAAACTGAAGGCGCAGAACTTGTTCTATGTGCAGGGTCGCCCCGGAATCCGCGTCGGCGACACCGAAGTGCCAAGTGCGACGACGGATGTGGTCATCGACGAAAAGCCCTTCCGTGCCGCGTTGGACGCGCGCTTCGACTACGCCGAACGGCTGGCAAAATACCAGGGCAGTTCCGTGGCGGTGATGGCCGCCCGGCCCATCAGCTTCGAGCGCCTGGCGCTGTGGGCCGAGCAACTGCCCAAGAAGGGCGTGGCACTGGCGCCCGTCAGCCAAGTTCTCGTTCAATAGTCCATGACTGCTGCACGCGATGATGCGCGTGGCTACCGGCGCGGGGTCGGCATCGCGCTGATCAACGCGCATGGCCGTGTGTTCGTCGGCCAGCGGCGCGATTCCAGCGCGCCGGCCTGGCAGATGCCCCAGGGCGGCATCGACAAAGGCGAAGACCCGCGCGCGGCGGCCTTACGCGAATTATGCGAGGAGGTCGGCACCGACAAGGCCGAGATCATCGCCGAGACGCCCGATTGGGTGCGCTACGACCTGCCCGCCGAACTTTCACGCACCATGTGGAAGGGCAAGTACCGCGGCCAGGAGCAGAAATGGTTTCTGATGAAGTTTCTGGGCACGGACGGCGACATCGACATCGCCACGGCGCACCCGGAGTTTTCGGCGTGGAAATGGCTGCCGTTCCACGAATTGCCCGGTGTGATCGTGGGCTTCAAGCGCGACATCTATATCAAAGTCGTCGCGGCGTTTCAGCCGTTGGTGGATAAGATCACCAAAAGCTAGGCGGCTCTGAACTTTCTTCCCGTAAAGCCGATCACCAGCCACAGGCTTTTTTGGATGATGCGACCGATAAGGCCGTCGGGGTTAAATCCGATCGCCTGGGCGATCATGTGGCCGGCACGCTTAGTATGCCGTTCACGGTAAAACCCGAAGGCGCGTTCACTGTAAGCCGAGGCATTGGCGTTGCGGTCATAAACCGAACCTGAACCGTTGCCGGCGTGATAGGCCGAGGCCAGTTCGTCGTCATCGGCCTCTTGGATGCGCCCCAGCGCCACCTTCAGCCGCGCCCATAATCCGACCGGTTCATGCGCGGCGTAGCGCTGCATGGCGGTAAAAAAGAGTTTGTAATGCCGGAACTCATCGGCCGCGATCTTGGCGCAGATCGCCTTCAACACGGGTTCATCGACACCGTCGCGCAAAGCCGAATAAAACGAGCTGGTGCCGGTTTCGACCACGCAGCGCGCGCATAGTTCGCCCGTTCTGGAGCCGCGCACCGATGAATGTGCGTCGACGGGAATTTGATAAAGGTCGCGGAAAGCTTGGAACGCCACCTCGAAATTAAACGACGGATCGGCCAGTTCCGCCCACTTGCCCAGCGCGAGCCCGTGCTGCTCTTCCTCCGCCGCCCACTCCTCGGCAACGGCGCAGAATTCCGCATCATCGGCGAAGACGTTGCACAGATAGCGGCCGTAGTCCGCGCCGTTGCGCTCCACCATGGCGGCGGCCTTGACCACTTTCAGCACGTCCGCGTTCACCCGCGCGCGGTCGAACGCGGCCCAGGGAATATCGTTGAGTGTCCAATGACGGGCGTTCGGCATGATGCGGCGCGGTTGCTCGACCAGAACCACAATATAAGCCGCGCGCGCAGCGCCGCAAACGCGGCTCTGCCTTAATTGGCCCGCGCGGCGACGGCGGCCATTTCGTCGGCGACGCTCAAGGCCCGTTCGGCCTTGCGCTTGTCGGAGTCGGAGGCGGCTTTTTCAAGCAGGCCCTGCGCGGCCGCACGGCGTTCCTCGGCTTTGGCGCGGGTGATCTCGGCCACGGGCAAGGCTTCGTCCACCAAAACAGTGACCCCCGAGGCGTTCACTTCCGCGAAGCCGGCGGCGACGAAGTACTGCTGGGCGATGGCGCCGCCCCGATAGACGTCGATCACGCCTGGACGCAGCGTGGACATGACCGGCGCATGCTTGGGCAGCACGCCGAAATAACCGTCGGTGCCCGGCACGACCACCATCTCCACCGGCTCGGAGAGGAGCAGGCGTTCGGGCGAGACGAGCTCGAATTGCAGCGTGTCGGCCATCGGTGTCGTGCCTTGTGCGTCGGGTTAGGCGGCTTCGGCGGCGAGCTTCTTGGCTTTCTCGACAGCCTGCTCGATGGTGCCGACCATGTAGAACGCCTGCTCGGGCAGGTGGTCGTAGTCGCCCTTCACGATGCCCTTGAAGCCCTTCACGGTGTCTTCAAGCTTCACGAAGACACCCGGGTTGCCGGTGAAAACTTCGGCGACGTGGAAGGGCTGGCTGAGGAAGCGCTGGATCTTGCGCGCGCGGCTGACGGTCTGTTTGTCTTCTTCCGACAGTTCGTCCATGCCCAGGATGGCGATGATGTCCTGCAGCGACTTGTAGGTCTGCAACACGCGCTGCACGTCACGGGCCACGGTGTAGTGCTCTTCACCGACGATCAGCGGATCGAGCGCGCGGGAGGTGGAGTCCAAAGGATCCACGGCCGGATAGATGCCCAACTCCGCGATCTGGCGCGAGAGCACGGTGGTGGCATCCAAGTGCGCGAACGAGGTAGCGGGCGCCGGATCGGTCAAGTCGTCGGCGGGCACGTAAATGGCCTGCACGGACGTAATCGAGCCCTTCTTGGTCGAGGTGATGCGCTCTTGCAGAGCGCCCATGTCGGTGGCGAGCGTCGGCTGATAGCCGACCGCCGAGGGAATGCGGCCCAACAGCGCGGAGACTTCCGAGCCGGCCTGGGTGAAGCGGAAGATGTTGTCGACGAAGAACAGCACGTCCTTGCCTTCGGCGTCGCGGAAATATTCCGCCTGGGTCAGGCCCGACAGCGCGACGCGGGCGCGCGCGCCCGGTGGTTCGTTCATCTGGCCGAACACCAGGGCGACGCGGGAGTTGTTGCCTTCGAGGTCGATGATCTTGGACTCGATGAATTCGTGATACAGGTCATTGCCCTCGCGGGTGCGCTCGCCCACGCCGGCGAACACCGAGTAACCGCCGTGCTGCTTGGCGATGTTGTTGATCAGTTCCTGAATCAGCACGGTCTTGCCGACGCCGGCACCGCCGAACAGGCCGACCTTGCCGCCTTTGACGTAGGGCTCCAGCAGGTCGATGACTTTAATTCCGGTCACGAAGATTTCCGCCGCGGTGGACTGGTCCGCGAACGAGGGCGCGGGGCGGTGAATCGGATAGAATTCCTTGGCGTTGATGGGGCCACGTTCGTCGACCGGTTCGCCGACGACATTCATGATGCGGCCCAGCGTGCCGGGGCCCACGGGCATGCGGATCGGCGCGCCGGTGTCGGTGGCCTTCTGGCCGCGCACCAGTCCGTCGGTCGAGTCCATGGCGATGCAGCGCACGACCGATTCGCCCAGGTGCTGGGCGACTTCGAGGACCAGGCGCTTGCCCTTGTTGTCCACTTCGAGCGCGCTCAAGATGTACGGCAGATCGCCGTCGAACTTCACATCGACCACCGCGCCGGTGATCTGGGAAATCGCGCCTACATTGTTCTTCGCCATTGCTCGCTCCTATCGTGCTCGCATTTCGTGTTCGGGTTAGAGCCTAAACAGCCTCGGCACCCGAGATGATTTCAATCAGTTCCTTGGTGATCATGGCCTGACGGGTACGGTTGTACTTCAAGGTCAAGCCGCCGATCATTTCGCCCGCATTTCGGGTCGCATTATCCATCGCGGTCATCTGCGCGCCGTAGAACGACGCGGCGTTCTCCAGCATTGAGCGGAACACCTGGATCGCGAGGTTGCGCGGCAGCAAGTCTTCCAGGATTTCCTTGTCCGACGGCTCGTAATCATACGGCACGGACGGCGCGGCGGATTCCGGCGCGGGGAACGGGATCAGCTGCTGCTTGGTCGGCATCTGGGTCAGCGCCGACTTGAAGCGAGCATAAACCATCGTGCACACATCGAACTGACCGGCCTCGAACATCGACGTGATCTTGGCTGCAACCTGCTCGGCCTCGACGAAGGCCACGGTCTTGCGGCCGAACTCTGTGAAGCTGTCGACGATGAGGTCTTTGTAGTCGCGGCGCAGGTTGTCGCGGCCCTTGCGGCCCACGCACAGCACCTTCACCGTCTTGCCCTTGTCTTTCAGCTCGCGGATGTACTGGCGAGACAGCCGGATGATGTTGGAATTGAAGCCGCCGCACAGACCGCGGTTGGCGGTCATCACGACGACCAGGTGCACGTCGTCTTTACCGGTGCCGGCCATCATCTTCGGCCCGCCCGCCTGGCCCTTGAACGAACCGGCCAAGTTGCCCAACATTTTCTCCATGCGCTCGGAGTAAGGGCGCGCGGCCTCGGCGGCCTCCTGCGCGCGGCGCAGCTTCGAGGCCGCCACCATCTTCATGGCGGAGGTGATTTTCTTCGTCGACTGCACCGAGGCGATGCGGACGCGGAAGTCTTTGAGGCTGGGCATGGTCGGGTTCGCGTGCCTTTACGTGATCCGGTCCGGTTAGGCGAACGACTTGGCGAAATCGTCCAAGAACGCCTTCAGCCGCGTCTTGATCGCGTCCGTCAGCTGCTTTTCGGTACGGATCGAATTCAAAATGTCCGCGCCCTTGTCGCGCATGGCGCTGAGCATCAGCTTCTCGAAGCGGCCCACGTCGCGCACGCCGACCTTATCGAGGTAGCCGTTGGTGCCCGCGAAGATCACCACCACCTGCTCCTCGACGGGTACGGGCTGGTACTGGGGCTGCTTGAGCAGCTCGGTCAGGCGTTCGCCGCGCGCGAGCAGCTTCTGCGTCGAGGCGTCGAGGTCGGAGGCGAACTGGGCGAAGGCCTTCATTTCGCGGTACTGGGCGAGTTCGAGTTTGATCGAACCGGCGACCTGTTTCATCGCCTTGATCTGCGCCGAGGAACCGACGCGCGACACCGAGATGCCGACGTTCAACGCCGGCCGGATGCCCTGATAGAACAGCGTGGTTTCCAGAAAGATCTGGCCGTCGGTGATCGAGATGACGTTGGTGGGAATGTAGGCCGAGACGTCGCCGGCCTGGGTTTCGATGACTGGCAATGCGGTCAGCGAGCCCGAGCCGTTCTTCTCGTTCAGCTTCGCGGCACGCTCGAGCAAGCGCGAGTGCAGATAGAACACGTCGCCGGGGTAGGCTTCACGGCCCGGCGGGCGACGCAGCAACAGAGACATCTGGCGGTAGGCGACGGCCTGTTTGGACAAATCGTCGTAGAAAATGACGGCGTGCATGCCGTTATCGCGGAACCATTCGCCCATGGCCGCGCCTGTGTAGGGGGCCAGGAACTGCATCGGCGCGGGGTCCGACGCGGTGGCGGCAACCACGATGGTGTATTCCAGCGCGCCCTGGTCGGCGAGCGTCTTCATGACTTGCGCGACGGTGGAGCGCTTCTGACCCACGGCGACGTAGATGCAGTAAAGCTTTTCCTTCTCGCTGCCTGCGGCGTTGATCTTCTTCTGGTTGATGATGGTGTCGAGGATGACGGCGGTTTTGCCGGTCTGGCGGTCGCCGATGATCAGCTCGCGCTGGCCGCGGCCGACGGGAATCAGCGCGTCGATGGCCTTGATGCCGGTCTGCACGGGCTCGTGCACCGAGCGGCGCGGAATGATGCCCGGCGCCTTGGTTTCGGCCAGACGGCGTTCCTTGGCGTTGATCGGGCCCTTGGCGTCGATGGGATTGCCCAGACCGTCGACCACGCGGCCCAACAGTTCCTTGCCCACGGGCACGTCGACGATGGTGCCGGTGCGCTTGACGGTGTCGCCCTCTTTGATGCCTGAGTCGTCGCCGAAGATGACCGCGCCGACGTTGTCGGATTCGAGGTTCAGCGCCATGCCCTTGAGGCCGCCGGGGAACTCGATCATTTCGCCGGCCTGGACGTTGTCCAGCCCGTGAATGCGCGCGATGCCGTCGCCGACCGAGAGCACTTGGCCCACTTCGGCCGATTCGGCCTCGGTGCCGAAGTTGGCGATTTGCTGCTTGAGAATTGCGGAAATTTCCGCGGCACGGATATCCATTATCCGACCCCTTTCATGGCAAGCTTCAGACGCTGAAGTTTGGATTTGATGGAACTGTCGACCATCCGCGAACCGACCCGAACGATCAGGCCGCCGAGGATGGACGGATCGATTTTGGACGTGAGCGCGACGGTGCGCCCGACGGTCTGCTTCAAGGCGGCGGTGATCGCCGACATTTGAGTGTCGTTCAACGTCACGGCTGAGGTGACTTCCGCGGTCACTTCGCCGCGGCGCGTCGCCAGCCTGTCGAGGTAGGCCGCGATCACGCTGGGCAGGGCGAACAAACGGCGGTTGGCCGCGGCCAGGCCTAAGAATTTCTGGGTCAGGCCAGAGAGTTGCGCCTTTTCGGCCAGCGCCTGGACGGCCTTGGCCTGGTCGGCGCGCGACAACACGGGGCTGTTGATGAAGCGGCGGAAATCGTCGCTCTCGTCGGTCATTTTGCGCAGGGTTTTCAGGTCGGCGGCCACCGTATCCAGGGCGTTTTGTTCGCCCGCCAAGTCATACAGCGCGGTCGCGTAGCGCTCCGCCAAACCGCCTGTTCTGTCCGCTTGCCCCGCCACTGAAACCGCGTCCTTGCGTCCGACTTTACCGCCCATCCCTTTCCGGTTCGCGAGGCCGTTTTGCGCGGCCCGCGGGGCGGTTTAACTTGTTGATTTATTTGGCGATTTTCGCGCTGAACCGACCGGCCCGATCATCGACGGCGGCTTGGTAGCATACCCCCTATCGCGTTGCAACAGAGAGCGGCACGTCTAGCCCTAACCGGCGAGGGGACTGTCGAGTTTAAGGTTGTGGGCCTTGCGCCCGCCGGCAACCAGTTCGAGCGGGGGATGCTGACCGGACATGAACAGCTTGGCCATCTCAACGGATCGTTTGGCCAAGCCCCGGGCACCATCCTTCAACTCCGAGCTTTCCTCGACAAACCGGATGTTGTTTTCCATGTCCTCGGCTGACCACCCTCGCGAATGGGCGATAAACGGATGCTGCGGAAACTGACAGCCGATTTCGGCGAAGAATGTCAGCATCTGGCCCGCCACGCCTTGAACGTTATCCTGCCCGCCCGTGATAATGAAGGCCGCGACCTTATTTTTGAGTAAAACGCGCGAGGCGATGGTCTCCTGGTTTTGGATGCAATTGCAGCGCTCGACCATCTTGTAATAGAGCGAACTGGCGTTGCCCCACCGGATGGGCGTGGCCACCAAGATAACATCGGCCCAGTGGACGAAGGCCTCGTAAACTTGGTCCATTTGATCGGCAGGGTCCATCTGGGTGATCGAACAGGGCCATGTACACGCTCGCGCGCTTTTCGAATAAAACCCCTCGCAATGACGAAATGAGAGTTCGTCGAGCCGGATCAGCTTTGTCTCACAGCCGAGAGCCGTGCGTGCTTCCTCAAGCGAGATTTCGAGCAGCCGCTCCGACGTGCTGCGGCGCGGGTAGACCCTGTTCATAACGGTGGCGGATACGCCAACGACGCGCACCGGACCAGGCGCGCGTTCGATCGGTCGGGCGAGGGAATGGGGAGGGTACTTTTTGCGCGTGCGCGCCGTGCCCGAACTCAGATCAACATAAGCACGGCCGTTCTCAATCTTGGTAACAAATGCTGGAACTGCATCTTCGTCGTATCCCGGCTCGCCCTTGCCGGTGGCGCGATGGAACCGCCATTGGTGCCAAGGACAAACGACGTAATCGCCTTCCAGCGTGCCTTGGCCCAAAGGCCCGCCGACGTGGTTGCAGGCCCCAGAGATGACCGCGAGCGTGCCTTCACGCCAAGACACGGCAAGACGCGTTTTGCCGATCACGATCTCCTGGAGCGGTTTCCGGCTTAGCTGATCGAAATCGCCGAGATCATGCCAGTCTTGGGTTTCCATCGCATTCACCCTTGCTCGTGCCGTTTCAAATCACTGGGCATCAAAAAAAGCTTTGCGGATCGACGTCAATTTGCACCCGCACAGAGGAAGGGATCTTGATGCGTTCGAGCCAGCCCTGCAACAAAGCTTGCGGCCGCACGTTGCGCCACGTGCGCAGCAACAGCCGTTGCCTGTGCCGCCCACGCAGCAGCGCCATGAACGCGGGTGCCGGGCCCAGCACCTCGATCCCGTCGCCGCGTGGGGCGTGGTGGGCTAGCGCCTCGCCCACGGCGCGCACCTGGATTTCGTCGGAGCCGGAGATGATCAGCGCCGTCAACCGGCCGAAGGGCGGCATGGTCAACAGTTTGCGCGCGTCGGACTCCTGCGCGTAGAACGCCGCGTCGTCGCCCGAGGCGAGCGCCTGCATCACCGGATGGGCAGGGTCGTGGGTTTGCAGGAACACGCGGCCTTTGCGTTCGGCGCGGCCTGCGCGGCCCGAGACCTGATGGAGCAATTGATAGGTGCGCTCGGCGGCGCGCAAATCCCAACTCGACAAGCCGAGGTCCGCGTCCACCACGCCCACGAGCGTCAAATTTGGAAAGTGGTGCCCCTTGGCCAGAACTTGCGTGCCCACCAGCAGATCGACGCGGCGTTCGAGAATGTCGTCGATCAGCTCGGCTACCGCCGACGGGCGATCAAGCGTATCGCTGGCCACCATCTTCACCACGGCGTCGGGCCAGCGGGCTTGTGCTTCTTCGGCGACGCGCTCGATGCCTGGGCCGCAGGCCACGAATGAGTCTTTCTCGCCGCACGCGGAACACGCGGTAGGCCGCGCGGCGTTGTAGCCGCAGTGATGGCATTGCAACCGTTTGGTGAGGCGATGCTCCACCAACCAGGCGGTGCACTGTGGGCAATGCAGCCTGTGTCCACACGCGCTGCACAGCGTCAGCGGCGCATAGCCGCGCCGGTTCAGGAACAGCAAGCCTTGTTCGCCGTTGCTCAAAGCCTCGTCGATGGCGCTCACCAGCGGCGGAGCCAGCCAGGCGCGGCCCCAGTGACCCTTCTCGGGTTTGTGTTGCCGCAGATCGATGACGCCGATGCTGGGCAACGTCGCCGCGCCGAAGCGGCTGGGCAGATGCACTTCGGAATAGCGCCCGGCCTGGACGTTGACCATGGTTTCCAGCGACGGCGTGGCGCTGGCCAACACGATGGGAATGGCGCCTTCCCGCGCGCGCACCACGGCCATGTCGCGGGCGTGGTAGATGACACCGTCTTCCTGCTTGAAGGCGCTGTCGTGCTCCTCGTCCACGACGATCAGGCCGAGGTTGAGAAAAGGCAGGAACAGCGAGGAGCGCGCGCCGACGACCACCCTCGCTTCGCCGGTGGCGACCTTCAGCCAGTTCTCGCGGCGCTGTTTGCCTTTGAGATCCGAATGCCATTCGGTCGGCGCAAAGCCGAAACGCGCGTGAAAGCGCGTCATCCACTGGGCCGTCAGCGCGATTTCCGGCAACATGACAAGCGCCTGGTGCCCGCGTGAAATCGCCTCGGCAATCGCCTCGAAATAAACTTCGGTTTTTCCCGAGCCCGTCACGCCATCGAGCACCGTGACGGAATAGCCTTGCCCCAACCGCGCGAGAATGTCGGCGGCGGCGGCTTTCTGCGCAGGCTCCAGCGCAGGCGCGGTATTGGTGAAGACCTCGTCGGACTCCTTCACCGGCAGCAGCGCCAGAACGCCCGCGTCGATCAGGTCGCGGATGACGCCGGCACTCACGCCCGCCGACTTCGCCAGCGCCGACATGGTGGCGTGTGTGCGCCCGCGCGCCACGGCGGCCATGATCTTTTCCCGCGAGGGTGTGGGTTTGACGCCCGCCGTTTCCAAACTGGGCCCAGCGGCGGCGATGACGGTCACGGGCACCGGCGGCTGCCAGCGCCGCGCCGGGTTGAGCGTCATGCGCAGCACCGTGCCCGGCACTTGCAAGGTATAGGCCGCCACCCAATCGATGAACTTGCGCGAGACCTCGGGCAGCGGCGGCACGCCCACCTTCTGCGCCACAGGCTTGATCTTGTGGGCGGCGACGTCGCCCTTGCCCGGCCCCCACACCACGCCGACTTCAAAGCGACGGCCCAACGGCACTTCAACCACGTCGCCCGTCACCAGCGTCTCATGGTCGGGCACGCGGTAGTCGTAAGCGGCCTCCACCGGCAGCGGCAGAAGCACGCTGACGATGTCGCCGGGCGCGAAGGTGTGTGTGGCAGCCGCCGTGGTCATCTACTACACTGTGGCCTCGACCACCGCTTCAACGCAACCTTTAGGACCGCGACGCGCCGCCATGAAATTTTTCATCGACACCGCCGACGTCAAGGAGATCAAGGAACTGGCCGCCACCGGCATGGTGGACGGCGTGACCACCAACCCGTCGCTGGCGGCAAAGTCGGGCAAGAAGTTCCTGGACCTGGTGGCCGAGATTTGCGCCGTGGTGCCGGGCCCCGTCAGCGCCGAAGTGACCGCCTTGGATTACGACACGATGATGAAAGAGGCGGCGGTTTTGAGAAAGATCGCTAAGAACGTGACGATTAAAGTACCGCTGACGCCCGACGGCCTGAAAACCTGCAAGGCCTTGTCCAACGAAGGGACCATGGTCAACGTCACTTTGTGCTTCTCCCCGGCCCAGGCGCTCCTGGCGGCCAAGGCGGGTGCCAGCTTCATTTCCCCCTTCGTGGGGCGCCTGGACGACGTCGGGACCGACGGCATGGCGCTGATTGCCGACATCTGCACCATATATAAAAATTACGGCTACAAGACCGAGGTGTTGGTGGCCTCGATCCGCCACCCCATGCATGTAGTAGCCGCCGCCAAGATCGGTGCCCACGTATCGACCATGCCCCCCTCCACGTTGCGGCAATTGTTCAACCATCCGTTAACCGACAAGGGGTTAAAAGCCTTCCTGGACGACTGGGCCAAGACCGGCCAGTCGATCCTGTAAGCCGATGCGGCGCGACCACGACAAGCCCGCGTCCAGGTCCAACAGACCGGACTGAACACGGGTCAGGCGCCGAGCGGCCGGGGACAGACCGGGGGACGCAAAGCCATGGCCGACCAACTCAAAGCCGGCGCGAAAAGCACCGAACCGCGCGTGGAACTGCGCGAGCAGGACGTGATCGCGTACTTGCGCCGCAACCCGCGCATCCTGCTGAACAACGCCGACCTGTTGGCGGCGATTTCGCCCGAACGCACCTTTGAAACCGAATCCGTCGTCGTCGACATGCAGCGCTTCGTGGTCGACCGCCTGCGCCGTCAGGTCGACGACCTGAAGAATTCCAGCGACACCCTGGTCTCGACCACGCGGGCGAACATGTCGCTGGTGGAGCGCGCCATGGAATGCACGCTGGGTCTGCTGTACGCGCGCGACTACGCCGAGATGTCGCACATCCTGCACGACGAACTGCCGCTGCATTTGGGTGTGGACGCCGTCTCGATTGCGTTCGAGACCGAAAATCTGCCCGGCGATTCCGGACAAGCCATCCGCGGCCTGCCCGCGGGCGCGGTGGATATGTTGCTGCAGGGCAAGCCCAGCCGCATCCGTCCCGAAACCGAGGGCGAGGCGGCCGTGTACGGTGCCAGCGCCGGTCTGGTGCGCTCGGATGCGCTGATTCTTCTTGAGGCCGGCGACGGCCTGCCTGCCGGCGTGTTCGCCGTGGGCTGTCGCGTGCCCGGCTACTTCGACGCCAACCAGGGCACCGAGCTGATCGCCTTCCTCGGCCATGTCGCCCGCTACGCCGTGGGCCGCTGGTGGACGCTGGAACTCTAGCCGAACGCGTCATTCATTTCGCGGCGGGCAAAGACCTCGCCGCCGCCGTCGATGCCTGGCGCGGGTGGCTGACCGCCGAGCGCCGCGCCTCATCCCATACCGTCGACGCCTACAGCCGCGACCTGGCGGCGTTCCTGACGTTCCTGACCGATCATCTGGGCGACGAGCCCGATGTGGCTGCGCTGGGCTCGCTCAAGCCCGCAGACTTCCGCGCTTACTTGGCTCATCGCAACGCATTGGGAATTTCGCGCAGCTCCATGGCGCGCGGCATGTCGACGCTGCGCAACTTCTTCAAGTTTCTGGAACGCCAAAACATCCTGCACAACCCGGCCGTGGGCGCGGTGAAAACCCCGCGCCTGCCCAAGAGCGTGCCCAAAGCCTTAGGTGAAACGGACGCGGTGGACGCCATCCGCGCCATCGGCGAAACCCACGACGAGCCCTGGCTGGCCGCACGCGACACCGCGCTGATGCTGCTGCTGTACGGCTGCGGACTGCGCATCGGAGAAGCGCTGAGCCTGACCTGCGGGGACCTTCCCACGGGCGACACGCTGCGCGTGACGGGCAAGGGCCGCAAGCAGCGCATCGTGCCGGTGCTGCCGGCGGTGAAGGACGCGCTGAAGGCCTACCGCAAGCTCTGCCCTTTCACGCCGGAGAAGGACGCACCTCTGTTCGTCGGTGCGCGCGGCAAGCCGCTAAACCCCGGCGTGGTGCAGCGCCAAGTGCGCTTGGTGCGCGCGGTCTTGGGCCTGGATGAAACCGCCACGCCCCATGCGTTGCGGCACAGCTTTGCTACGCACCTGCTGGCCAAGGGCGGCGACCTACGCACGATTCAGGAATTGTTGGGCCATGCCTCGCTGTCCACGACCCAGCGTTATACGGCGGTGGATGCGGCGCATCTGACCAAGGTTTATCGCCGCGCGCACCCCAGAGCTTAATTCTTGATCCGATAGCCGGTCTTGAAGATCCAAGCGACACCGCCCAGGCAGATCAGCAGGAACAGCGTGATCATCGCCAAGCTGAGTCCGACACCGACATCGGCCGTGCCGTAGAAGCTCCAGCGGAACCCGCTGATCAGATAGACGATGGGATTGAACAGCGTGACGCTGCGCCAGAACGGCGGCAGCATGTCGATGGAGTAGAACGCCCCGCCCAGAAACGTCAGCGGCGTGACGATCAGGAACGGGATCATCGACAGCTGCTCCCAGCCCTTGGCCCAGACGCCCAAGATGAAGCCGAACAGGCAGAACGTGACGGCCGTGAGCCCCAGAAAAGCTGCCATCCACACTGGATGGAGGATTTGCAGCGGCACGAAGAACGACGCCGTGGCCAAAATCAACGCCCCCAGGATGAGCGATTTGGTCACCGCCGCGCCGACGAAGGCCAGCACCATTTCGGCGGCCGAAATGGGTGCGGAGAGCAACTCGTAGATCGTGCCGGTGAACTTCTGCACATAAATGCCGAAGGAGGCATTGGACAGCCCCTCGGTGAACAGCGACAGCATGACTAAGCCCGGCACGATGAACGCGCCATACGGAATACCATCAATGGTAGTCATGCGCGAGCCGATCGCCGAGCCGAAGACGATGAAATACAGTGAGGTGGTGAGTACCGGGGTGAGCACGCTCTGCACGGCAGTGCGCAGGAAGCGCGCCATCTCGAAGCGGTAGATGGCCCACACGGCGTGGCGGTTAAAAATAGGAACGCTCATAGACGCGCTCATGGTTTGGCCTCCCCGCTTTGGCGCACCAGGCTGACGAAGATGTCCTCCAGCGAGCTTTGCTTGGTGTGGAGGTCGGTGTAGGCGATGCCCAGATCGCCCATGCGCTTCAACAACGAACCGATTCCGGTGCGCTCGGCCTTGGCGTCGAAGGTGTATTCCAACTCGTAACCGTTGGCTTTCAAGGTCAGCGGCCATTCGGACAATTCGGCGGGCACCACGCTCAGCGGGGATTGCAGCTGCAAGGTCAGCTGCTTCTTGCCCAGCTTGGTCATCAGCACGGACTTGTCCTCGACCAAGATCAGCTCGCCCTTGCTGATGACGCCTACCCGGTCGGCCATGTCCTCGGCCTCTTCGATGTAGTGCGTGGTCAGGATGATGGTCACGCCCTGGTCGCGCAGCTTACGCACCAGCGCCCACATGTCGCGGCGCAGTTCGACGTCCACGCCCGCCGTGGGTTCGTCGAGGAACAGGATTTGCGGCTCATGCGACAGGGCCTTGGCGATCATCACCCGGCGCTTCATGCCGCCCGACAGCGTCATGATTTTGTCGTGGCGCTTGTCCCACAGCGACAAGTCGCGCAGCACTTTTTCCAGATATTTTTCGTCGGGCGCGCGGCCGAACAGCCCGCGGCTGAGCTTGACCGTGGCCCAGACGGTTTCAAAGGCGTCGGTGGTGAGTTCCTGGGGCACCAGCCCGATCTGGTAACGCGCGGCGCGGTAGTCCTTCACCACGTCGTGCCCGTCGGCCAGCGCCGTGCCCGAGGTGGGATTGACGATGCCACAGATGATGCTGATCAGCGTGGTCTTACCGGCACCGTTCGGACCTAAAAGCGCGAAAATCTCGCCGCGCTCGATGCTGAGCGTGATGGGCTTCAACGCCGTCAGGCCCGAGGCGTAGGTTTTAGTCAGACTGGTGATGGACAGAATCGGCGGCATGGGACGTTACTTCCACGTGTTTCCGGCGCGGGGAACCGACCCGCCGCGGCGCAGGCGGATCGGGCGGCGTTCATGGGCAAAAGCTTTGGAATGCGCGGGCTCGAAGACGCGCACCTCGCGCTTTTTAAAGAAGAACACCAGCACCGCGCCTGCGATGAACCCGCCGATGTGCGCCATGAAGGCGATTCCCGGCTCGCCGGGATCGACGTTCGCCGAGCTGAGCAGCTGCCCGCCGAACCAGAGGCCCAGCACGATGAAAGCGGGCACGTTCCAGACGGAAAAATAAATGATGATCCACACGAACACGCGGATGTTGGCGCGCGGGTGCAGCACCAGATACGCGCCGAGAATGCCCGAAATGGCCCCGGACGCGCCGATCATCGGCACGTCGGAACCCGGAGCGGCGATGGTTTGCGCCAGGGCCGCCGCCACGCCGCAGAGCAGGTAGAACAGCAGATACCGAAAGTGGCCCAGCGAGGCCTCGATGTTGTCGCCGAAGATCCACAGGTAGCCCATGTTGCCCAACAGGTGCATCCAGCCGCCGTGCAGGAACATCGAAGTGAATATGGTGATGAGCGCGGCCGGGCGGTCCATTTCGGTGCGCACGGTGCCCAACAGGTCCCCGGGGATCAGCCCGAACATGTACACCGCCACGTCGGCCGCGCGGTCGGGCAGCGAGACCTGCCACAGGAACACCGCCACGCACGCACCCAACAGCGTGTAATTGACGAACGGGAAACTGCGGTGCGGGTTGTCGTCGCCGATGGGAAGAAACAGCATCTATCGCGTGCCGCCGAGAAGGCGCTCCACATGCATCAGGCGGTCGAGACTGACAGCTTTCATCTGCTCCGTCATCACGAACCCGTCGTCGATTCCGCTGCGCTGCCATTCGGATTTCGCCATTGACAGCTTCGCGCGCTGACGATCAAGCGCGTTGCCGGGGGAGACAAATTGTTCACAGGTCTCGATGTCGAGCTTGGCGTGCTTGACCAATTTCCGAAGGCACATGCGGTAGAGCGTGTCCTCGGTGCGGTAGGTGCGGAAATCGGGCTCCTCGGCGAAACCCTGAATCATCTCGTGCCAGGGGCGACGGACGCAGAAATTGATGGGCGAGCTTTCATCCAGCGAGGGCGGCCAGTCGGGGTGCATGGGCAGGTCAATGCGCATGCGGGTGAAGACGTAACCCAGGGCGTCGTCGGCGAGCAGTGCGGTCAGACAGGCGTGGATGTGGTTGGGATAGAACACGTCGTCGGCGTCGAGGAAGAACAGGAACTGCGCGCTTGATCGGCGCACGCCCTCGTTACGGGAAAAGCCGGGGCCACGGTTGACGGGGTTGCCGACCAGCCGCTCGCCGCGGGCTTTGGCAATCTCAGGCGTGGCATCGGTGGAACGATCATCGACCACAATCACCTCGGCCTCCACTTCCAGCCGTTCGCGGCAGTACTGAACGGCGGCCTGAGCGCTGGCAAGCGTACGATCCAGTGTGGCAGCGGCGTTATAGGCCGGAATGATGACCGCAAGGGTGGGCGCGAAACGGCTCATGGGCGGGTCGCTCCGCCATTTAATAATGGGTTTTTAATGGGTTATGCCGCCACGGCATATCAGATGTGAATGGCGCGCTTGTCGACGTTGAGCGCTGCTTCCTTCACCGCTTCGCCCAACTGCGGATGCGCATGACAGGTGCGCGCGATATCCTCCGACGAGGCACCGAACTCCATGCCCAGCGCGACTTCCATGATCAGGTCGCCGCCCGAAGGGCCGATGATGTGGCAGCCCAAGACTCGATCCGTCGTGGCGTCGGCCAGGATTTTCACAAATCCATCCGTATCCCCGTTGCTACGCGCGCGGGAATTGGCGGTGAAGGGGAACTTGCCGGCCTTGTAGGCGATGCCGGCCTCCTTCAACTGCTCTTCAGTTTTGCCCACACCGGCCACTTCGGGCCACGTGTAAACGACCGAGACAATCGCGTCGTAATTGATGTGCGCGGTATGTCCGGCGCACAGCTCGGCCACGGCCACGCCCTCATCCTCGGCTTTGTGGGCCAGCATCATGCCGCCGATGACGTCGCCGATGGCGAAGATGCCCTCGACGTTGGTCTGGTAGTGCGCGTCGGCCTCGACGAAGCCGCGCGGGGTCATCTTCACGCCCGCTTCGGCCAAGCCCAGCCCGTTGGTGAACGGACGGCGGCCCACGGCCACCAACACCACGTCGGCTTTCATCTCCGTCGCCGCACCGCCTTTGGCGGGCTCAATTGAAAGTGTGACTCCGTCCTTGCCGGGCGCGGCTTTGGTGACCTTTTGGCCCAGCATGAATTTCATGCCCTGCTTTTCCAAAATCCGCTGCATCTGCTTGCGCACTTCGCCGTCCATGGGCGGCAGGATGAAATCCAAGAATTCGATGACAGTGACTTGCGCACCTAAGCGCCGCCAGACCGAGCCCATCTCGAGCCCGATCACGCCCGCGCCGATGATGACCATGCTTTTGGGCACCTTGGGCAGCGACAGCGCGCCGGTAGAAGAAACGACCTGCTTTTCGTCGATGGTGATGCCCGTCAGCGGCGTGACCTCGGAGCCCGTGGCGATGACGACGTACTTGGCGGTGTAGGTGTTGTTCGAGCCGTCGAGGCCTTTCACCGCCACCTGATGGGCCCCCGTCTGCGCCTTGGCGATCTTGCCGGTGCCCTTGAGGTAGGTGACCTTGTTTTTCTTGAACAGGAACTCGATGCCGGTGGTGTTCTGCTTCACCACATCGTCCTTGCGCGCCAGCATGGTGGGCAGGTCCAGCTCGACCTTCGAGACCTTGATGCCGTGCCCGGCGAAGGAGTGATTGGCCTCCTCGAACAAGTGCGAGGACTGGAGCATGGCCTTGGACGGAATGCAGCCGACATTCAGGCAGGTGCCGCCCAGCGAGCCGCGGTTTTCGACGCAAGCGACTTTAAGGCCTAGTTGTGCCGCGCGGATAGCACAGACGTAGCCGCCGGGCCCGCCGCCGATGACGATGACGTCGAAAGAGTCAGACATCAGTTACTCCCATCGCATCTTGGCCCTCTCCCACTCTCGTGGGAGAGGGTTGGGTGAGGGGGGTTATCGTTTGCGGGGCTCGCCTCGGCAAAGGCGCTGGTTGCGAAACCCCTCACCCTGCCCTCTCCCGCACGCGGGAGAGGGTATGGGCGGGTTAAATATCCAACGCCAGGCGGCCGGGGTCTTCCAGGCCTTCCTTCACGCGCACCAGGAACGTCACGGCCTCGCGGCCATCGATGATGCGGTGATCGTAAGACAGGGCCAGGTACATCATCGGCCGGGCGACGATGGCGCCGTCGTCGAGCACCACGGCGCGCTGCTTGATGTTGTGCATGCCCAGGATGGCCGACTGCGGCGCATTCAGGATGGGCGTGGACAGCATCGAGCCGTAGATGCCGCCGTTGGAGATGGTGAAGCTACCGCCGGTCATCTCTTCAATCGTCAGCTTGCCGTCGCGCGCCTTGCGGCCAAAGCCCGAGATTTCCGCCTCGATCTCGGCGAAGGACTTGGCATCGCACTCGCGCACCACGGGCACGACCAAGCCTTGCGGCGTGCCCACCGCCACGCCGACGTCGTAGAAGTTCTTATAGACGATCTCATCGCCGCGGATTTCGCCGTTGACGGCGGGAATTTCCTTCAGCGCGGCGACGCAGGCTTTGACGAAAAACGACATGAAGCCCATCTTCACGCCGTGCTTCTTCTCGAACGCGTCCTTGTAGCGGTTGCGCATGGCCATGACGGCCGACATGTCCACTTCATTAAAAGTGGTCAGCATGGCCGCCGTGTTCTGCGCCTCTTTTAGACGCTCGGCGATGCGCTTTCTCAGGCGCGTCATCTTGACGCGCTCTTCGCGCGCGACGTTGTTGGGCACCGTGGGCTTGGCGGCCTTTTCGCCGCCGCCCGCGATATAAACGAGCACATCGGCCTTGGTCAGGCGGCCGTCTTTTCCTGATGCCGGAATTTTGCGCGGATCAAGGCCGTGGTCGTCGACCAGGTGACGCACCGAGGGTGCCAGGGGAATATCCGACGCGATGGAGACTTTTGGCGCGGCGGCAGCAACAGGTGCGGCGGGCTTTGGCGCGGGGGCCGGAGCGGGTGCGGCAGCTTTCGGCGCAGGCGCAGCAGCAGGTGCGGCTTTCGGCGCTTCGGCCTTCTTCGCGGGCGCGGCGGCGGCCGACCCGGCCCCGCCCAGCGTGCCCAGGATCGCGCCGACGCCGACTTCAGCGCCTTCGGCGGCGAGAATCTCGCTCAGGGTTCCGGCCGCGGGCGCGTTGACCTCAAGGGTCACTTTATCCGTCTCCAACTCAAGAATGGGCTCATCGGCGGCGACGGCATCGCCCACCTTTTTTAGCCACTTGGCGACGGTGGCTTCCGTCACCGATTCCCCCAACGTCGGAACTTTGATTTCGATTGCCATTCTGCGGGCCCTTTAAAGAGATCGTTTTATATGTGGTCGGCGCGGCGTGTTGTCTATTCGGCGGCCATCTTGCCGATCTTGGCGACGCGGCGGAACGGCTGGGGAATTTGCGCGGGCGGCGTGTTCAGCGCCCATTCCACCAGCTGATTCTGCTCCTTCACGTGAATCTTCATCAGGCCCGTGGCGGGCGAGGCCGCCGGCGGACGTCCGGCATAGATCGGCCGCTTGGCCTTCACGTCGATGTCCTCGAGCGCGTACTCGATGCGCCGGTCCACGAACGTCCAGTAACCCATGTTGGCCGGCTCTTCCTGGCACCACACCACTTCGGCGTTTTTGTATTTGGCCAGTTCCTTGGCGATGGTTTCCTTCGGCCAGGGATAGAGTTGCTCGACGCGAACCAAGGCCACATCGTCGATGCCCTTGTCTTCGCGGGTCTGGAGCAGGTCGTAATAGACTTTCCCCGTACACAGCACGACGCGGCGCACCTTGGCGGGCGGAGTCTTGATCAGGCTGTCGCCGATGACGCGCTGGAAGCGGCTGGCGGGACCTAAGTCCTCCAGCGTCGAGACGCAGCGCTTGTGGCGCAGCAGCGACTTCGGCTCGAAAATCACCAGCGGCTTGCGGAAATTGCGCCGGATCTGGCGGCGCAGGGCGTGGAACAGGTTGGCCGGCGTCGTGAAGTTGCAGACCTGCCAATTGTCCTGCGCGGAGAGCTGCAAGTAACGCTCGGGCCGGGCGGAGGAATGCTCGGGCCCCTGGCCCTCGTAGCCGTGAGGCAGCAGCATGACCAGGCCCGACAGGCGCAGCCACTTGCTTTCGCCCGAGTTGATGAACTGGTCGATGATCATCTGCGCGGCGTTGGAGAAGTCGCCGAACTGCGCCTCCCACAACGTCAGGCTGGAGGGATCGGCCAACGAGAAGCCGTACTCAAAGCCCAGCAGCGACAACTCGGATAAGGGACTATCGAGAACTTCAAAGCGCGCCTGCTTGCCGGGACGGATGTTGTTGAGCGGGATATAGCGCGCCTCGGTTTCCTGATCGACCAACACGGCGTGGCGCTGCGAGAAGGTGCCGCGGCCGCAGTCCTGGCCCGACAGGCGCACGGTGTTGCCCTCCACCAGCAGCGATCCGTATGCGAGAGCCTCGGCCGTGGCCCAGTCGATGTCCTTGCCGGTCTCGATCATCTCGCGCTTGGCCTTGAGCTGGCGCACGATCTTGGAGTTCACCGCCACGCCGTCGGGCACGGCGGAGATCGCCATGCCGACCTCTTTCAAGATGTTCATGTCTGCGCCCGTGGCGTCGTCGCGGAACTCCTCCTCCTCGCCCATGGAGGCGATGCCCTTCCAAGCACCTTCCAGCCAATCGGCCTTGTTGGGCTTGTAGCCCGAGGCGGCCTCGAAGTCGGCCTCCATCATGTGCATGAACTGGCTCATCATGCCGTCGGCTTCACCTTGCGTGAACAGGCCCTCCTCCACCAGGCGCTTGGCATAGAGCGTGCGCGCCGTGGGGTGGCCTTCGATGGCCTTGTACATCAACGGCTGGGTGAACTTCGGTTCGTCGCCTTCGTTGTGGCCGAAGCGGCGGTAGCAGACCATGTCGAGCACCACGTCGATGCCGAACTCCTGGCGGAACTCGGCCAGGATGCGCGCGCAGTGCACGACCGCTTCGGGGTCGTCGGCGTTGGCGTGGAAGATCGGCGCTTCGACCATCTTTGCAATATCTGTGCAGTAGAGGCCGGACCTTGAATATCTGGGCGTCGTGGTGAAGCCGATCTGGTTGTTCACCACCACATGGAAGGTGCCGCCAGTGGCGTAGCCCTTGATCTGCGAAAAGCCGAAGCACTCGGCGATGATGCCCTGGCCCGCGAAGGCCGCGTCGCCGTGCATCAACAGGCCCATCACCTGCTTTCTATCCTTGTCGCCCATCTGGTCCTGCTTGGCGCGGACCTTGCCCAGCACCACCGCGTCGACCACTTCCAGGTGCGAGGGGTTGGCCGTCAGCGACAGATGCACGGTGTTGCCGTCGAACGTGCGGTCTGACGAGGTGCCGAGGTGGTACTTCACGTCGCCCGAGCCTTCGACGCTGTCGGGGTTGGGCGAGTTGCCCTGAAACTCCGAGAACAGCGCGCTGAAGGGTTTGTGCATGACGTTGACGAGCACGTTGAGCCGCCCGCGATGGGGCATGCCGATCACGATCTGCTTTACGCCCAGCGCGCCCGAGCGCTTGATGATCTGCTCGAGTGCGGGGATCAGCGCCTCGCCGCCGTCGACGCCGAATCTTTTTGTTCCCGTGTACTTGATGCCGAGGAATTTCTCGAAGCCTTCAGCATCGGTCATGCGCTCCAGAATGGCCTTCTTGCCCTCGAGCGAGAACGCCGGCTGATTGCGGTTGGGCTCGATGCGTTTTTGCAGCCATTCACGCTGCTTGATGTCTTGGATGTGCATGTACTCGACGCCGATGGTGCCGCAGTACGTCACTTTCAGCGCATCAAGCAATTGACGCAGCGTGGCCTTGTCGAAGCCCATGACGCCGCCCAGCACGATCTGGCGGTCCATGTCGGCCTCGGTGAAGCCGTGATAGGCGATGTCGAGTTCCGGGTGCGAGGCGTTTTTCTCGAGCTTGAGCGGGTCGAGATCAGCGAGCTGATGGCCGCGCGTGCGGTAGGCGCGCACAAGTGCCAGCGCCTTGATGGAGTCCTCGGCCTGCTTCATCACCGCGGCCTGATCGACGGCCGTGGGCGCAGCGGCGGGCTTGGCGCTCTTATCTTTGCCTTTGGGCGGCGCGACGGGGTCCGGGTCGGGCACGCCGATGACGCCGGCGGGCGTAGCACCCCAACTGGCGCCGTGCAGTTCGGCGATCAACTCGGCGCGGTCATCGCCGAGGTCGCGGAAAAAGGCCGCCCAACTGGGGTCCACGGCGGCGGGATTCTTCAAGTACTGGTCGTAAAGTTCGGAGAGGAAAACGGCGTTGGCGCCGGAGAGGAACGTTGTATCCACGGGCGGGCTTCCTTGACGCGACCGAACCGGCCATCCCCACCGACGGCGGCGGCGCGCATAAGGATAAGTCATAGCCCAAATGATCCGCGCCGACAACGCGGTTGGGGCATGAAAATGCGGTTAAATCCGTGTGATTTCAGGGCTGTAGCCGAGTTTGGCGCATCGCCTTCAGGTTTCCACGTCATCCACGTCCACCTGGCCCGAGATGCGTCGACGGAACAGCGAGAACGACATGCCGATGGCCAGGATCAGCGAGAGGATGACGAGGATGACCCACGTCAGCACGCCGCCGCCGCTGAAGGCGAGCAAACCGACGTCCACCAGCACCCAGATCAGCGCGGCAAAGAACGCGGCTGCGAGCGTCAGCCCCAGCGGGCCGATGGAAAACCACGTCGCGCGCAAGTACACGATGATGACGATCAGCAGCGCGACGCCGACCAGAGCTTTCAGCGGCAGGCCGCCTTCGACGTTCACCACCCAGCTGAAATACGAAAAATCCGTCGGGTTGAAGGTGCCCAGCACCACGAACAGCGCGAGCGCCCAGCGCCAGGCAAAACCGCTCCAGGTGATCGATGCCGCAGCCATGGCTTGGCTCCTTCGTTAGACGATATCGGCCTTAGACAATGTCAGCCAGTTCGACGCGCACGCCCTTGCGGTCATGGCCGATGCGCAACATCACGGTCTGGCCCTTCTTCAGGTCGCGCGGCATGGGGAACGGATAGAACAGCGGCGTCCAGTGCTTGGTGCGCGTGGCCTTCTCGCCGCCCGGCGGATTGGCGTAGGGCGTTTCATCATCCAGGTCGAGCCTGAGCCACTGCACGACGCCCTGACACAGACCGTCCGACGTCACCTCCACGGCGACGTGGGAATGCTCGGCCGGAAACTCGTCCTGGTTCTGGAAGTCGAACGAAAACAGTTCCACCGGGTCGGACAGCCATTCCAGCGCGTAGTTGGGCGTGTCCATGTTCATGATGACCGGCGTGAAGGCGTTGAACGAGGTGAAGTCGAAGCCCTCCACCGTGCCGACGCGCGTCAGGTCCGCCAGCTCGTCGCATTTGACCAGCGCGCCGAGCATGGCGCCGCCGGCGGGAATGACGATGCCGCCGGGCTTGAGCAGGCGGCGCTTGGCGTCTTCGATGGTGGGAATGACTTCCTCAGACAAAAACTGCGCGGAAAAGATTTCCGCGATCAGCACGTCGGCTTGGCGCGGAATGTCCACGCCCACCTCGACCTCCCACGATGGCTTATCGATGACGCTGACGCGGTTGCTCAACCCGTTGGCCCCGATGATGCCGCGTGCGGTCATGGCCAGGGCGGAGTTGGACTCGCAGGTGTACACCCGGCCGGCGATGCGCGAGGCCATCATGGCCAACAAACCGGCCCCGGTTCCGATTTCAAGCACGAGGTGGTCGGGCTTGATCTGGCGTTCCATGGCACGCTTGAAGGCGGCGTTGCGCACGGCGTCGTTCATCATGTTGAAGTGCCAGGCGGGCACCGCTTCGCCGCGGATGATGCGCGCCATGTAGTGCGCGTTGGGATCGTCCGGCGAGGCCGACAACGCACGCTCCACATACAGCCACGCCCGGCCCAGATCGCCCATGGTGCGATAGACCTTGGCCGCGGCGGCCAACAGCGCGGACTCACGTGGTGCGGCCGCGATGCCGCGTTCAAAGTATTCAAGTGCCAGTTTGTTCTTCTCCAGCGCGGCGGCGGCGGTGCCCGCGGCGTGCAGCGCGCGCGGATCGGCCGGGTGGGCGACGAGCTGCGCCTCGGCGACGCTGAGCGAGCTCTGCCAGTCGCCCTGTTCGCCGTGGCAGGCGGCGAGGTCGAGGTTGAGGTCGAGCGGATCAGACGGGTTGAGCGCGAGCGCGCGGCGCAAGGAGGCCATGGCGGCCGGGGCGTCGTGGGCATCGAGCTGGATGCGGCCCAGCAGGTGCAGGTAATCGCCGTTGCGGGGCTGCAGGTCCACCGCGGCGGCGGCGTAGCTGAGCGCATCATCGAGCTCGCCCTTGCCGACCATGGCCAGCGCCATGAGCTTCATGGCTTCGGTGTTGGCGGGCTCGGCCTCGAGCACGTCGAGATAGCAGGCTTCGGCCTCCTCAAGGCGGCCCTCCTGCTGATGGGCGAGGCCTTCGGCGAGGCGCGCGGCGGCGTTGACGGGCATGGTGATTCCGAGAGGTGAAGGACGCCGCTATTCGGCGGCGGTTTTAAACCAGAAACCCGCGCCATCGGCAACCACCTGCACCGCGCAGGGCGGGGCGAAATGGGCCGGAATCACCCAAGCGCCGGTCTCGGCCACCTGGCCCAGGAACTTGGCCCGCGTGAGGGCCGATTGGGCCGGGTCGAAGCAAAACCGGCTCGACCAGTGGGGCCGCTCGATCTGCACCGGGTGGTGGATGGTGTCGCCGACCAGATAGGCGCGCTGTTTGCCATCGTCCAACACCAGCACGATGTTGCCGGGCGTGTGACCGGGGGCGGGCATCAGCCGCACGCCCGGCTCGATCTCGTGGTCGCCGTCCACCAGCACCACCTGCTTGGCGTCGATGACCGGCTGCACCGAGTCGTCCCAGGAGGCGTGGCGCGTGGCCGGGTCGCGCGCGGCCGCCTCGGCGTGCGCGAACTCGGCTTTGTGGATGATATATTTGGCGTTGGGAAACGTCGGCACCCAGCGGCCGTTCAGGAGTTTTGTGTTCCACCCCACATGATCGGCGTGCAGATGGGTGCAAAGCACATGGGTGATGTCGGCGGGCGTCAGGCCGTCGGCGGCCAGGTTTTTGATGTACTCGCCGTCGGTGCGTTGATGCCATTCGGGCAGCAGCGGGCGCTCTTTATGATTGCCGACGCACGTGTCCACCAGAATGACGTTGCGCGGCGTGCGCACGATCAGGCTGTGGAACGACATGATCAGCTTGCAGTTGGCGACGTCGACGAAACGCGTGTCTTTGGAGACCCGTGTTTCGGCGAACGCCTCGGGCGTGGCGTCAGGCAGCAGGAATTGCGGTTCGCGGAACGGATGAAACAGATCGACGACGCGCGTGACGACGAAGGGGCCCGGCAGCCGCACCGAAAAATTCCCTCTACTTCTTCGCCGGAATCACGAAGCCGTAATAAAACGAGGTGGCTTTCTCGGTGGGGCCGAAGGGGCCGGGCACCTTGCGGCTGTAGGGCTTCAGGCTCATGAGGTATTTCGCAATCGCCGTGGCGTCGGCATCGGTGAGCGCGGCGAAGGAGCGCCAGGGCATGGCGGCCGAGAGAATGCGCCCGTCGGGACGTACGCCGGTGCGCAGCGCGGCGATGATTTCCGCCTCGCTCCACTCGCCCAGGCCAGTCTCTTTATCGGGCGTCAGGTTCGCGCCGTAGAAAATACCGAGCCCCGGAATTTCATAACCCACCTCGCTGCCGCCCAGCGGGTTGTTCTTGTCGGGCTTGCCCAGCAGCGCGCCGGGCGTGTGGCATTCGTTGCAGGTCATGATCTCGGCGAGATACTCGCCGCGCTTGATCTCGGCCTCCGATGCGAAGGCGGAAACAGAAGCGGACAAGGCCAACGCGACGGCGGCAAGACCACGAAACATTTTGCTCTCCACTGATGAATCAGAATTCGAACCCGACGGTTCCCATCAGGATATTGGTGCCGCGGTTCTTCTTATGCAACAGCGTGGCGTTGGACACGTGGGTCAGCCCGACCCCGGCGCGCACGCCGCGCACCACGCGCACCGTGGCGTGCAACCCCAGATGAAACTGCTCGGTGCCGCCCAGAAACGTGCTGTCGCCGCGGCGATACAGGCCGAAGGCCGCCGAGGGCTCCAGCTCGAACAGCCCCTTGTTCCACTGAAACGGCAGGGCGAAGCCCGCGAACACCATGCCGCCTTCGTCCGAGTTGATGAAACCGCCGATGAGGGGTTTAACGCCTAAAAACGATTCGCCCAACCAGCCCTCGCCGAAGCCCTCGGCGAAACGGTACTGGGCGTGAACGGCAGCCGATTTGTTGTCGTCGGGGATGATGTCGTACTGGCCCACGCCGATCAGCAGCTGGGCCTGATCGGCAGCGCGGGCGAACGAAACCCCGGCCAGAAGCGCGGCAACAACAAAACCGACCAGCCGCACGTGGTTAGCCCTTCATCGCCTTCAGCATGGTCTGGCCCAGCGAGGCCGGACTGTCGGCGATGGCAAAGCCGGCCGCGCGCATGGCTTCGAACTTGGCGTCCGCCGTGCCCTTGCCGCCCGAGATGATCGCGCCCGCGTGGCCCATGCGCCGGCCCGGGGGCGCGGTGACGCCCGCCACGAAGCCGGTGATGGGCTTTTTCTTTTTCGCGCGCTTGTAGAATTCGGCGGCGTCTTCTTCGGCCGTGCCGCCGATCTCGCCGATCATGATAATGCCTTCGGTGGCGTCGTCGGCCAGGAACAGCTCCAGACAGTCGATGAAGTTGGTGCCGTTGACGGGATCCCCGCCGATGCCGATGCACGTGGTCTGGCCCAAGCCCGTGGCGGTGGTCTGCGCCACGGCTTCATAGGTGAGTGTGCCCGAGCGCGAGACGATGCCAATCTTGCCCTTTTGATGGATGTGGCCGGGCATGATGCCGATCTTGCATTCGCCCGGCGTGATGATGCCCGGGCAGTTGGGCCCAATCAGGCGGGTCTTGGAACCGCTGAGCGCGCGCTTGACGCGCACCATGTCGAGCACCGGAATGCCTTCGGTGATGCACACCGCGAGGGGAATTTCCGCGTCGATGGCCTCCAGAATGGCGTCGGCTGCGAACGGCGGCGGCACATAGATCGCGGTGGCGTCGGCCCCGGTGGCCTTGCGCGCATCGGCCACGGTGTCGAACACCGGCAGATCCAGATGCGTGGTACCGCCCTTGCCCGGCGTCACGCCGCCGACCATTTTCGTTCCGTAGGCAATCGCCTGCTCGGAGTGGAAGGTGCCTTGGCTGCCGGTGAAGCCCTGGCAGATGACTTTCGTGTTCTTGCCGACCAAGACGCTCATTAGTTGGCCTCCTTCACGGCTTTGACGACCTTTTGGGCCGCGTCCGCCAAGTTGTCGGCGGTGATGATGGGCAGGCCGGAGTCCTTCATGATCTTCTTGCCGAGATCGACGTTGGTGCCTTCCAGCCGCACGACCAGGGGCACGTTCAGGCTGATCTCGCGCGCGGCGGCGACCACGCCTTCCGCAATCACGTCGCAGCGCATGATGCCGCCGAAGATGTTGACCAGAATGCCTTCGACGTTCACATCGGACAGGATGATCTTGAAGGCCGTGGTGACGCGTTCTTTGGTGGCCCCGCCGCCCACATCCAAAAAGTTCGCGGGCTCGCCGCCATACAGCTTGATGATGTCCATGGTCGCCATGGCCAAACCGGCACCGTTGACCATGCAGCCGATGTTGCCGTCGAGTTTCACGTAGTTTAGGTCGGCCTTGGAGGCCTCCAGCTCGGTCGGGTCTTCTTCATCGACGTCGCGCAGTTCCATGATGTCGGGGTGGCGATACAGCGCATTGGAGTCGAAGTTCATCTTGGCATCCAGCGGCAGCACTTCGCCGTCGCCGGTCACGACCAGCGGATTGATTTCCAGCATTGAGCAATCGGTTTTCAGGAAGGCGTCGTACAGCGTATTTAGCAGCTTGGTGCACGACTTGATCTGGTTGCCGGTCAGGCCCAGGCCGAAAGCGATCTTGCGGCAATGAAAACCCTGGATGCCGGTGGCCGGGTCGATGGTTTGCAGGATGATTTTCTCGGGCGTGTTGTGGGCTACGTCTTCGATGTTCACGCCGCCCTCGGTCGACGCCATGATCATCACGCGGCTGGTGGCGCGGTCCACCAGCATGGCGAGATACAGCTCGCGCGCGATATTGCAGCCCGCCTCGATATAGATGCGCTTGACCACCTTGCCCGCCGCACCGGACTGAATGGTGACGAGGGTCTTGCCGATCATCTGCCCGGCGTTTTCCTTCACCTCGGCGATGGATTTGGACAAGCGCACGCCGCCTTTGTCGCCGGCTTCTTTTTCCTTGAACTTGCCCTTGCCGCGCCCGCCCGCATGAATTTGCGACTTCACGACGAACGGAGGTTTGCCCAGACGTTCGGCGACCTTCTCGGCCTCGGCGGCGGTATAAGCGACCCCTCCGTCGAGCACGGGCACGCCGAATTTTTTCAAAATCTGCTTGGCTTGGTACTCATGGATATTCATGCGGTCCCCTCTGCGCAGGCCACGGCGGTTGAAGCGCCGGAATTCTTGCAACGGTTATAGCATCGCCGGGGGGCGGCGCAAACGCGCCGATTCCAGCCAAACCTTGAAAAAGCGAAGGGCCGGAAGGGGTTACCCCCGTCCGGCCCGCGCTACAAAATGAAATATGCGCGAAGCTTACTTCGCCAAGCCCGGATCGATCTTCTTGCAGGCGTCCACCAGGCCGCGCACCGCGCCGACCGACTTTTCCAGCATCGCCTTTTCGTCGGCGGTCAGCTCGATCTCCACGGTACGCTCCACGCCGCCCGCGCCGATGATCACCGGCACACCGACGTAAATGTCCTTCAGGCCATAGGGCCCGTCCACGTGCACCGCACAGGGCAGCAGGCGCTTTTTGTCCTTGATGTAGGCTTCGGCCATCTGGATGGCTGAGGCGGCGGGCGCATAGAACGCCGAGCCGGTTTTGAGCAGAGCGACGACTTCCGCGCCGCCGTCGCGCGTACGCTGCACGATCTTGTCGATCTTCTCTTGCGTGCTCCAGCCCATCTTCACCAGATCGGGCACCGGAATGCCCGCGACCGTGGAATAGCGCGTCAGCGGCACCATGGTGTCGCCGTGGCCGCCAAGCACGAAGGCCGTCACATCTTCCACCGAGACTTTGAATTCCTCGGCCAAGAAATAACGGAATCTTGCACTATCGAGTACGCCGGCCATACCCACGACTTTGTTCTTCGGCAGGCCGGAGTATTCGCGCAGCGCCCACACCATGGCGTCCAAGGGATTGGTGATGCAGATGACGAAGGCATTGGGCGCGTGCTTCTTCAGGCCCTCACCCACCTGAGCCATGACCTTCAAATTGATGCCCAGCAAGTCGTCGCGGCTCATGCCCGGCTTGCGCGGCACGCCCGCCGTGACGATGACCACGTCGGACCCGGCGATCACCGAATAGTCGTTGCCGCCCTTGTAGGCCGCGTCCTTGCCTTCGACCGGGGTGGACTCCGCGATGTCGAGGCCTTTGCCCTGCGGGATGCCCTCGGCGATGTCGAACATCGCCACGTCGCCCAGTTCCTTCAGGCCGATGAGGTGGGCCAATGTGCCGCCGATATTACCCGAGCCGACGAGGCCGATTTTGGTGCGCGCCATGGGTTGTGTCTCCCCTTTCCAAGTGCTGATTTATGGGCGTGGTGGTAGCGTGAATCAGCGCACCAGAGCAAGGGAGCCCTTGATGTACGGCCAATGGTTAAGAATGGGCGTGAGCGCCGGATTTGCTGCGGTTTTGGCGGCCTGCGTCACGCCGGGACCCACCACAACGCCGAGCGCTTTGAAAGACCTGACGGATTTCGCGCTGATGTACACCGACGGCGGCAAGGCCGCGCCCACACCCATGAGCGTGGCCCAGGCCGCCGATGTGCTGAAAGCCTTCGACGTGATCTTCATCGGCGAGGAGCATCGGCACCCCGGCAATCATATCGCCCAGATGGCCCTGTTCCGCGCCATACAAGAACGCGCACCGGATGTGAGCCTATCGATGGAGCAGTTCGAGCGCGACGTGCAGCCGGTCGTTGATGAATATATGTCAGGCAAGATCGGCGAGCAGCCCTTCCGCACGAAATCAAGAGCCTGGGACAATTATCCCGTCAGCTACCGGCCCTTGGTGGAATACGCACGCGCGAAGAACCTGCCCGTGATCGCCGCCGAAGCGCCCAACGCGGTGATCCGCTGCGTCGGCGAAAAGGGCGCGGAGTTTTTGGCGACCATGAATCCCGAACAGCGCGGTTGGGCGGCGGCCGTGCTGCACCTCAACGACGGACCCTACAAAGAGAAGTATATGCGCTTCGCCGCCGGCGACGGTTCCCACGGCGAAGGCGGTGACAAAGAGAAAGCCGCGCTGGCTGCGCAGCGCAGCTTCGCCGCCCAGGTGACGCGCGACGACACCATGGCGGAATCGATTTATCTGCATCTGCAGAAAAATCCGGGACGCAAGGTGGTGCACCTTAACGGCAGCTTCCATAGCGAGTCGTTTTTAGGCACGGCGGAGCGCCTGCAATGGCGCGATGCCAAACTCAAGATCGCGGTGGTGAACCCGATCGACGTCAAAGTGGGCGACGCGTTGAAGGTGTCCGACGAGGACGCAAAAACGGGCACATTCGTACTGCTGATCGGCCAGACGCCGAAAAGCTACGCCAGCATGGACGAAATGCGCGCGGCCATCCGCGAACAAATGAAATTCCGCGGCGAGAATAAGTGTGAGTTGTAAGAAAACCCCTCACCCCGCCCTCTCCCTCCGCTTCGCGCGGGAGAGGGAAAAAGAATGCACTGTCATTCCCTCTCCCACATCGTGGGAGAGGGTTAGGGTGAGGGGTTAGTCTTCCCTATGCCGCTGCCTGATGTAGTCCACCGCCTGCATTTCGATCAAACGTGAGGCCGTGCGCTGGAACTCGAAGCCGCCTTCGCGGCCCATATAAAGCTGCTCGGGCGGCACGGCGGCTGAACAGATCAACACCGTGCGATGCTCATACAGCGCGTCGATGAAGGTGACGAAGCGCCGCGCGGCGTCTTTCTTCTCCTCGGTCATCTGTGGAATGCCGCGCATGATCACCGTGCTGAACTGCGCGGCCACGGCCATGTAGTCGGCGGGACCCAGGGGCTGCTCGCACAAATCCGAGAATGAAAACCGCGCCACCTGGTGCGCGCACGCCGGCACCTCGACACGGCGGCCCTGGACTTTGATGTAATCAGGCTTAGGGACAGCGTTGTCGGTCAAGCGCGCCCAGGCGTCGTCCAGCGCCTTGTCGGCGGGCGCACCCAAGGGCGCGTGATAGACGCTCTGGCCCAGCAAGCGACCCAAGCGATAGTCCTGCAAGGATTCCAGCGCCAGCACATCGAGCTTGGACTTCAGCAGCTCGATGAACGGCAGGAATTTCTCGCGTTGCAGGCCGTCCTTGTACAAGTCGTCGGGAGGACGGTTGGACGTGGCCACCACCACCACGCCGCGTTCCAACAACCGCTGGAACAGGCGGCTGACGATCATGGCGTCGGCGATGTCGCGCACTTCCAATTCGTCGAGGCATAAAAGAGTCGTGTGATCGGCGATGCCGTCGGCCATGCCCGGAATCGGATCGCCCTCGAACGGCACGGGCAGTTGGCGCAGTTTGTGAATCTCGGCGTGGATGTCACGCATGAACGCCTGAAAGTGCACGCGCTCCTTCGTCGTGATGGTCGAGGTGTGAAACAATAGGTCCATCAGCATCGACTTGCCGCGGCCCACGCCGCCGAAAAGATAAATGCCCTGGGGCGGCGGCTTGTCGATGTCGGGCGTGAGGCCGAAGCGCTCCATCCAGCCCTTCTTGCCGCTGCGCGGCTTATAATGCCGCAGCGCGTGATGCAGGCTTTGCAGCCGTTCGGCGGCGAGCTTCTGCGCCGGATCGGGCTTGAGTTCGCCCGCCGTCATCAGCTCGCGGTATTTGAAGATCGGGCCTTCTGTCACAAGAAACCACTACCGTCGTCCTCGGACTTGATCCGAGGACCCAGGGTTGCAAGTGCCGACTGTGCTTATGGCCCTGGATGCTCGGGTCAAGCCCGAGCATGACGAAAATTGTTTAGCCGTCGGAATTGATCTTGGCGGTCAGGTCGCCCAGCGTCTTTTCGGCCTGGTCGTTGGGCACCTGGCAGGTGCCCGCCGCCATGTGGCCGCCGCCGCCGTACTTCAGGCACAGCTCGCCGACGTTGGTTTTCGACGACCGGTCGAAGATCGACTTGCCGATGGCGAACACGGTGTTCTGCTTCTTCAGGCCCCACATGACGTGGATGGAGATGTTGGTCTCCGGATACAGGGCGTAGATCAGGAAGCGGTTGCAGGCCCAGATGGTGTCTTCGTCGCGCAGGTCGAGGATGACGAGGTTCTTGAACACCTTCGAGCAGCGCTTGATCTGCTCTTTCGCCTTGGCTTCGTGCTCGACGTACAAATCCACGCGCTCGACGACGTCGGGCAGCATCAAAATCTGATCAATGGGAATTTCGACGCACTTGTCGATCAGCTCCATCATCAGCTGGTAGTTGGAGATGGTGAACTCGCGGAAGCGGCCCAGGCCGGTGCGCGCGTCCATGATGAAGTTCATCAAATCCCAGCCTTGCGGGTTGAGGACTTCGTTCTTGTTGAACTGGGCGGCGTCGCCCTTGTCCACGGCCAGCATCAGGTCGTCGCCGATGCGCGGCAGCTTCTTCTTGCCGCCGAAGAAGTCGTACACCACGCGCGCCGCCGAGGGCGCCTTGGAGTCGATGATGTGGTTGTCTTTCGCGCCGACGCGCACCGTTTCGGACAGGTGGTGGTCGAAGGCCGCGCGCACGCCCTCCACGTAGGGCAGGTTGGTGGTGATGTCGCGGCTGGAGATTTCGATGACGCCGTCCTGCATGTCCTTCGGATGGACGAACTTGATCTCGTCGATCATCTTCAGTTCTTTGAGGATGGCCGCGCAGACCAAGCCGTCAAAATCGCTGCGCGTGACCAAACGGAATTTCTTGCCTTCTTTGAGAAGGTCTTCGGCGGTGACAGGCATAACTTATCCCCTCGACAACGGTACGTCCGGGCTGAAAGATAAACAGGTGCGGAAGGGCTGACAACGCCTCAAACGCGGGGGATTTGCAAGGAATTTCATGGATTTGGAACATTCACATCGGCCCGCAACCACGCCTTGCGCGCACAGCCCCCGAGTCTGTCGCTCCATGCTGAGGAGCGCGGGCGTCATCGCAATGCTGGCCGCGGTGCTGGGCGGCTGCGCGAGCGCACCGTTCGTCGATTCGCGCCGCGAGGCGGGGCAGACCACACCGGTGGGGGCCTCCACACCCGACCGGGTGGCCGTGTGCTACTCCAGCCGCGGAACGACGCCCCAAGGCGTGCTGGCCTTGGCCCAGGCCGAATGCGCCAAGACCAACCGCAGAGCCCAGTTCGACGGCCAAAGCGAGTTCCGTTGCGCGCTGCTGGCCCCGACGCGGGCGTATTTCAGGTGCGTGGGAAATTAAGGGACGCGAACGAGAGGCGCGTTCAGGCTGCCAACATGGTGATTCGGCCCTTACGTCGGGCGGCAGGTTTGGACCGGACGACGATTTCAATGTCGCGGTTCAACGCATTCAGGAACCCCAAAAGCTTTTCCAACGAAAAGTGATCAACTTTGAAGTTGCGCAGCAGGGAGACTTTTGACTGCGGCAGATCGAGGAGCTTGCCGACGGCGATCTGCGTCAACTTTCGGCCGTCAAGAATCCGGTTGAGCTCGATCGCCGCCAGCAGCTTGGCCGACACAGCCTCGGCATCAGGAATGCCTAGATCGACCAAGACGTTGTCAACGGCCGGAAGCGATTTGCGCTTGGTCATGGCTTTTGCTCCTTGAGGAAAAGTGCGTAGTCAGCTGCAGCGGCCTTCAGCCGCTTCTCGATCAAGCGAACGTCACGCAACGGTGTTGCGATGCCTTTGACCGATTTCTTCTGGAAGGCGTGCAAGACATAGACACGCCTCTCGAATCGAATTGTGTAGGCGGCGCGGTAAGTGCCGCCTACGGAATCCTCTGCGATCTCAAACACACCTGACCCAAAGCCCTTCAGCGGCTTCGCGCCAGGCGGCATCTGGCCGCGCTGAACGAGAAATAGCTCATGGCCCATCTCGTTTCGGGCGGGCGCGGGAAACTCCATGTACCGTGCCTTCGAGTCGCCCAACCAGACCAATGGTCGCGACGAATACTTCTGATCGCTGATCATCGGCCCAATTATACTGAATTTGGTATATTTGTGTAACGAAAAAAGGCCGCATATTTTTGCGGCCCTTTTGACGAGACGTGTCCCACATCACCCCTGCCGTTCGACCATCTTCATCTTGATGTCGCCGATGGCCTTGGCGGGGTTGAGGCCCTTCGGGCAGGTCTGCGTGCAGTTCATGATGGTGTGGCAGCGATACAGCCGGAACGGATCTTCCAGGTTGTCCAGGCGCTCGCCCGTCGCCTCGTCGCGGCTGTCGTTGATCCAGCGCGCGGCCTGGAGAAGGATCGCGGGGCCGAGGTAGCGGTCGCCGTTCCACCAGTAGCTGGGGCACGAGGTGGAGCAGCAGAAGCACAAAATGCACTCCCACAAGCCGTCGAGCTTGGCGCGTTCCTCAGGCGATTGCTTGCGCTCGGCATTGGGCGGTGCGGGCGTGTCGGACTTCAGCCACGGCTCGATGGAGGCGTACTGCGCATATACGTGCGTCAAATCCGGCACCAGGTCCTTGATGACGGGCATGTGCGGCAGCGGATAGACCTTCACGTCGCCTTTGCATTCGTCGATCGGCTTGAGGCAGGCCAAAGTATTTCGACCATCGATGTTCATGGAGCACGAGCCGCAGATGCCCTCGCGGCAGGAGCGGCGCAGGGTCAGCGTCTGGTCGGTCTCGTCTTTGATCTTGAGCAGCGCATCGAGCACCATGGGCCCGCAGGTGTCCATGTCGACCTGATAGGTGTCGAGCCGCGGGTTTTCGCCGGTGTCGGGATCGTACCGGTAGATCTGAAACGTGCGCAGATTCTTGGCACCCGGGGGCGCGGCGTACGTTTTGCCCGGCTGGACCTGGGAGTTCTTCGGGAGCGTAAATTCGGCCATATCAACCTTCCTGCGCTTAGTACACGCGCGCCTTGGGCGGGATGTACTGCACTTCGTTGGTCAGCGTGTAGGTGTGCACCGGGCGGTAATCGAGCTTCACTTTGTAGGAGGCGTCGATCGAGGCCAGGGTGTGCTTCATCCAGTTTGCGTCGTCGCGGTTGGGGTAATCCTCGTGCGCGTGCGCCCCGCGGCTTTCGTGACGGGCCTCAGCGCCTGCGATGGTGGCCAGCGCGCAGGGAATCAGGTTGTCCAACTCCAGGGCCTCGATCAGGTCGGTGTTGAAGATCAGGCTGCGGTCGGTGACCTTCAGATCCTTCATTGTGCCCGCGATCTCGCCCATTTTATCCAGGCCTTCTTTGAGCGTCTTGGCGGTGCGGAACACGGCGGCGTCGTTCTGCATGGTGCGCTGCATGGATTTGCGGATCGCAGCGGTGGTGAGCGAACCGTTGGCGTTGCGCATCTTGTCCAACCGGCCCAGCGCCAAATCGGAGGCATCTTTCGGCAGCGGCTTGTGCGTCGCGCCGGCCTTGACGATGTCCTTGGCGCGCAGGGCGGCGGCGCGACCAAAGACCACCAGATCAAGCAGAGAGTTGGTGCCCAAGCGATTCGCACCGTGCACCGAGACGCAGGCCGCCTCGCCCACGGCCATCAGGCCCGGGAGAACATTATCCGGCTTGCCCGGCATCGGCTTGATCACTTCGGCCATGTAGTTGGTGGGAATCCCGCCCATGTTGTAGTGCACGGTGGGCAGCACCGGGATGGCGGCCTTGGTGGCGTCCACACCGGCGAAAATCTTGGCGGTTTCAGTGATGCCCGGCAGGCGCTGATAGAGCACGTCCGCGCCCAAATGTTCCAAGTGCAGCAGGATGTGGTCCTTCTCCGGCCCGATGCCGCGGCCTTCGCGGATCTCCATGGTCATGGAGCGCGAGACAACGTCGCGCGAGGCCAGGTCCTTGGCCGTGGGCGCGTAACGCTCCATGAAGCGGTCGCCGGCCGAGTTGGTGAGATAACCGCCCTCGCCGCGGGCCCCCTCGGTGATCAGCACGCCCGCGCCGTAAACGCCGGTGGGATGGAACTGCACGAATTCCATGTCCTGCAAGGGCAGACCGGCGCGCGCCACCATGCCGTTGCCGTCGCCCGTACACGTGTGCGCCGAGGTGCACGAGAAGTACGCGCGGCCGTAGCCGCCCGTGGCCAGCACGGTTTGATGCGCGCGAAAACGATGAATGATGCCCGTGGCCATGTCGAGCGCCACGACGCCGCGGCAGCCCTCGGAGTCCATCATCAGGTCGATGGCGAAGTACTCGACGAAGAACTCGGCCTGATACTTCAGGCTCTGCTGATAGAGCGTATGCAGGATTGCGTGGCCGGTGCGGTCGGCCGCCGCGCAGGCGCGTTGAACCGGCGCTTCGCCGAAGTTGCGCATGTGGCCGCCGAAGGGACGCTGATAAATCTTGCCGTCGGGCGTGCGCGAAAAGGGAACACCGTAGTGTTCCAGCTCGTACACCGCCGGAATGGCCTCGCGGCACATGTATTCGATGGCGTCCTGGTCGCCGAGCCAATCGGAACCCTTGACCGTGTCGTACATGTGCCAGACCCAGTTGTCCTCGGCCATGTTGCCGAGCGCGGCACCCACGCCGCCCTGGGCGGCAACCGTATGACTGCGGGTAGGAAACACCTTGGTGATGCACGCGGTTTTCAGGCCGTTCTGGACCATGCCGAAGGTGGCGCGCAGGCCCGCACCACCCGCGCCCACGACCACGACGTCATAATCGTGATCGACGATCTGATAACCGGCAGGCGTGGTCGACATGGTTTAACCTTTGAACGCAACGATGAGAACAGAGACGATGCACAGCACGGCCAGCGCGATGCAGGCGAACTTCACCAGATTGACCAGCACTACGCGCGCGGCGTGTCCCGCTACATAGTCTTCGATCACCACCTGTACGCCGAGTTGGGCGTGGTAGAACAGCATGGCGACGCTGACGATCAGCAGCGTGGCGTTGATCGGGCTTTGCAGCCAGCCGGCGAATTCCCCGAACGAGGAGTCCGACAGGCCCATCATGGCGAAGATCAGCCACAACGACAGCGGCACCAGGGCCACGGCCGTGACGCGCTGCTGCCACCAATGATGCGTGCCGTCCTTGGCCGAGCCGAGACCGCGCGCGCGGCCCAAGGGGGAACGGAGGACTTCGGGTTTGGAAACCATGACCGCCCCTCCCCTTACGCCATCAACCAGGTCAAGACCGTCAGCGCGGCGGCGGCGGCCAGGACGATTTGATTGGCGCGCTGGGTGTCGGAAATTTCAAAGCCCTTGCCCGCATCCCACACCAAGTGGCGAACCCCGTTGCAAAGATGGAAATACAGCGCGAGCGAAAAACCGAACAGGATGAACTGACCAAACCAAGAGCCGATGAATCCCATCGCCACGGCATAGGCCGCATCGCCATAAGCGGCCGCCGCCAACCACCACGTCAGCAGCAGCAAGCCCGCCGTCAGACCCACGCCGGTGATACGGTGGGTGATCGACAGCAACGCGGTGAGCGGCAGGCGATAGACCTGCAAGTGCGGCGAGAGCGGCCGGTTGAGGGCGCGCACGCCCATGGCCCGCGTCGTGGTGGGTTTTGCGGCGGTGGACATTGCGGTCAAATCCCGATCTTTGCGAGGAATTCCAAGGTCTTCGGCCTCCCCCGGCCGAGGGCGGATATCTAACTCCCGCGCGCCCGTGAAGTCAAACGCTGCACCGCGAAATTCAGCCCTGTTCACGACCCCGCGCGCAGCGCTATGCGAGATTGCGGGGGGCCTAGGCTTTACGCCACGATGTCCCCAAGATGTCCTATGGGGGAGGAACCATCATGATCATTAAACCTGTTACGTTCTTGCTGGCGATGCTCACTTTTGCGCACGGCGCTGCGGCGCAAACCCCGGCGAGCCCGCCGCCGGAAAGTGCGGGGCCCAACACCAACATCGTGCGTTGGGCCGAGGGCACCTACGCCTACCAGAGCTTGAACGAGAAGCGCCCGCGCGCCTGGGAAAAGTTCCATATGAACGTGCACCCCGACGGCTCGCGCACCATGATCATGTGGCACGACCTGTATGCGCGGAACAACCAGTTCACGGTGGTGCTGCGGGTGGCGGCGAACTTCCGGCCGCTGGAATCTTACCTGAGTTACTGGACGCCGGGCGGCTACAAGGGGTCGAACTTCACCAGCGTGAGTGGCGACAAACTGAGTGCGATCACCAACGGCCCCATCGGCCAGATCACGCAAAACCTGACCATCCCCGAGCGCGTGTCCATCGGCACGCACCCGGTGTCGGCCGACGGCTGGCACACCTGGTACGAGGACGCCAAAGCCAAAGGCGCGCAGAAGGGTACGCTGTATTCGGTGGAGGCCACGGCCGATAACAACAAGCCGCCGTTGGGCGTGCTGATTCCCTTTGAGTTCGAGCGCATCGGCAAGGAAAAGATCACCGTGCCGGCGGGCACCTTCGATGCGATCAAATACAAGCTGGGCGGGGCCAGCGACGCCTGGGTGACCGAGCAGGACAAGCTGATGATCCGCGTGGTCAACGCGCCGCGGAACCTGGAATACGTGCTGACCGAGTTCAAGTCCGGCGACAACGCCAAGAAATGAGCATGACCATGAAACCGTTGTTCGGTGTCATCGCGCTTTGCATCGGCATCGGCGCGGCGTTGGCCCAGACCGAACCCAACCCCGACCCGAGCATGAAAAATGCCAACGTGGTGCGCGGGGCCAAGGGCACCATCGTCTATAAGACGATCAAGACCGGAGCGATCATCGGCGGCGAGAACTGGAACCTGACGGTGCATCCCGACGGCACGCGCACCATGCAGGCCCTGAACCGCTACGGCAGCCCCGGCGTGCAGCGCCATGTGACGTACCGGGTCGACGCCAACTTCCGCCCGCTGGAGGCCTACATGCTCTATTGGGTCGGCGGGCAATGGCGCGGCTCGGGTTACTTCGTCATGCATGGCGATCAGCTGATCGCCACGGCCAACACGCCCAACGGCATGCTGACGCACAACCTGAAGATGCCGCAAAATTTCTCGTTCATTCCCCATCCGCTGTCCACCGACGCATGGCACATGGCCTACTACGACAAAAAGAAAGGCGGGATGCAGACCATCAACGTCTACGACATGGACGCGCCCGCCGCCGGGCCGCAGACGCTGCTGGGCCGGCTGTACAGCCAAAAACTGGAATACCTGGGCGCGGAAAAAGTGACGACCTTGGCCGGCACCTTCGACACCGAGCACTATAAAATCGATGACGCCGTGGACCTCTACGTCACCGGCCCCGATTCGATCATGGTCAAGTTCGTCTGGACGCCCGCGGACCGCGTATATGAGCTGGTGAAACTGGAACCTCCACCGAAGTAAGTGATATAGAGGCTTTCTAATCTTTCGGAGGCCGCCATGACCGAGAACGTCAATCATGAACTGAAGGTCGACTACAGCCGCGACGAGCTGGCCCGCCAGCATTTCGTCTCGGGCATGCGGACGTATGTGCTCAACACGCTGTCGGGCAGCATGCGCACGGTCTACAATAAAAAGGTCGAGCCGGCGGCCAAGAAGCGCACGAAACGCACGCCCAAGACCGCGCCGGAGATTCACAAGGCACTGAAGCCCGAGACCATCTTCAAGTTCTATTCCTCCATGCGCTGCAACACGCAGGAGATGGTCTGGCGCAGCGTGATTCCCGGCATTGAGCGCCAAGCCGATGAACTGGCCACCACGGCGAAGGTGCTGGCTCAATCGACGCAGAAAGCCAACGGCACCCTGACGCTTGATCCGAAACTGACGATCCCGCGCTACACGGCGGAGTTGGACGTGCACCTGATGCCGGGCAACTACCACGAAGAGCACATGCCCGACGACGTCAGCCAGGGCGCGATTTATGATAATGGTCTATCGGTGTTCGCCATGGGCTTCTTAGGTCCGCGCATGGACGACATCACGCAAAGCGTGTCTACCTATTTCGCCAAGCGCTACCCGGACTTCAAACCTAAGCGCATTTTGGACATGGGCTGCACGCTCGGCCATTCCACGCTGCCGTGGAAGGAGCGCTATCCCGACGCCGAGGTGACGGGCATCGACGTCGGCGCGCCGTCGGTGCGTTACGCCCACGGCCGGGCGCAAAGCTACGGCGTGAGCGCGCACTTCGCCCAGAAGGACGCCGAGCACACCGGATTCGCAGACGAATCTTTCGACGTGATCTACTCGTGCATGTTTCTTCACGAGGTGCCGAAGAAAAACATCCGCGCGATCTTCAAAGAAGCCTACAGAATGTTGAAGCCCGGCGGCGTCATGCTGCACTACGAGCTGCCGCCCAATTCCATGCTTTCGGCCTACGACAGTTTTTATCTCGACTGGGACAGCTTCTATAACAAAGAACCCTTCTATAAGGCCTTTCGCGACTCCGACCCGCGGGAGGAATGCACGGCGGGCGGCTTCAAGAAAAATAAATACTTCCAGTACGTCGCGCCGAGTTTGAGCTTCTACGGCGAGGACGCGATTACCAAGGCCGTGCGCGAGGCCAAGGCCCACACCGACGGCGAGAACCACATGGGCCGGTTGGTCGATGGCGTGCAGTGGTTCACCTTCGGGGCGTGGAAGTAGGCTTTCATTATGTTTGCGGTGAAGGCGAAAAAATCCAAGGCCAAGCTGCGCCACGGCGTGAAGGGCAAGCAGCTGCGGTTTTTCGAGGCGCAAGGGGTCGATGAGCTGGTGTCGATCTGCATGACGCTGGCGCAAGAACTGTGGGTGGTGAAGGAACGCCTGGCCACGGTTGAGGCGGCGGCTGCGAAAAAGGGCGTGATTTTGTCCGACGAGGTGGAGAATTTATCCTTCACGGCAGAACAGCGCGCCATCGTGGACGAAGAAAAACGCCAGTTCATTGACCGGGTGTTCTTCACGCTACGCGAACAGGCCGAGGCGCTGGACGTACCCAACGCGGCAGAGCCCGAAGGGCCGAAGGCGCCTTAACCTTCCGGCACACCCGCCCACTTCTCGGGCCGATCGCCACCGTAGGCGCGCTCGAGCTTCCATTCGATCAGGTTGATTTTTTCGCCGTCGGGGCCACGCAGGGTCATCTCGCGTTGCTTGACGTGGCCGCGCACGCGCAACGGCACCGGCGGGGACACGATCGTCAATCCGCGTTTCTGCGCCTCGGCATACACCGGGTCGAGATCATCGCAATAAAACACCATGCACAACTCACCGATGTTGGAGCTGGCGTTCTGGCGCTGGATGCGCGGCGGTGCGGGGTCCTTGACCTCGAACAAGCCGACCATGCCGAACTCCGGCTTGCCTGGAACTTTTAGAATGCACACGCGCGTCGTCACGGTATCAGGCATGCCGATCAGGGCGTGCATGTTGCCGCCCTTGGCCGCGCCCTCGGTGTAAACATCGGTGAGGCCCAACACCTTGGAATAAAACTCACGACTGGCGTCGAGGTCCGAGACCATCAGTGCCGCGCGTACCATTTGGCTTACGGCCATCTCGGCTCTCCTAAGCAGCTTGTTTGGGTTGGAACGCCTCAGCGATCAATTCGTACGACCTTAAACGAGCCACGAAGTCGTGGCAGATGGTCACCACCATCATTTCATTCACGCCGTGATCCGCCGCCATTTTTTCCAGACCCTGCTTCACCGTGGTCGGGTCGCCGATGACGGCGGTGCGCCGCGACTTCTCCGTCGTGCGGCGTTCATCCTCGGTGTAGGGATACGCCTCGGCCTCTTCCGGCGTCGGGTACGGGCCCAGCGAACCTTTGTCGAGCATCACGCGCCACAGGCCACGTGAGAGCGCCAGCCGATCGGCTTCTTTCTGCGTGGGCGCGCAGATGGCCCCGACGCACATGGCCGCTTGGGGTTTGTCCAACAGCTCCGAGGGCTGAAAGTTCGCCGCATAATCGTGCAGAATCTTTTCCGCCCCCACAGGATTGATGAAGTGGGCAAAAGCAAAGGGTAAGCCGAACATCGCCGCCAGCTTGGCGCTTTCATCCGACGAGCCCAGCAGCCAAATCTGCGGCGGCACCGCCGGGCGGGGCATCACTTTCACCTTCGCCAAGGCTTTATTGGCGGGCGCGGAGCCGGTGAGGAAGGATTTGAGGTCGATAATTTTTGTGGGGTAATACTCCACGCCGATTTCCGAGCCGTATTGCATGGCCACCGAGGTGAGATAATCCCCGCCAGGTGCCCGGCCCAGGCCCAGATCGATGCGGCCGGGGTACATGGTCTGCAACAGCGCGAAGTTTTCCGCCACCTTCAGCGGGCTATAGTGCGACAGCATGACGCCGCCCGAGCCCACCCTCATGGACTTGGTGGCCGCGGCCACGCGCGCGATGAGAATTTCCGGCGAGCAGCCCGCCAGCCCTTCGGTGCCGTGATGCTCGGCCAGCCAATAACGGTGATAGCCCAGCCTCTCGGTCGCCTGGGCCAGCTTCACGGTCTCCTCCACGGCATCGAAGGCCGTGCCGCCGGAGCGAACGGGCGATTGATCCAAGACGGAAAGAGTCAGCGACATTACGAGGCGGCCTGAGCGTCGGTGGCCTCGAGTGCAGCGATGTCGGCGGCATAAGCAATCAGTCGCTTCGCCTCGGCCACGTGCAGCACTTCCACCAAGCGCCCATCGAGCGTGGTGACCCCCTGGCCCTTGGCGGCAGCCTCTTCGTGCGCGGCGACGATGCGCTTGGCACGGTCGAGTTCGTCCGCGCCGGGCGCATATACGGCGTTGGCCACGGCCACCTGTTTGGGATGGATCAGCGTCTTGCCGTCAAAGCCCAAGCTCCGGCCCTGACGGCACGCGGCTTCAAGGCCGCCTGCGTCGTCGAGGTCCACATGCACGCCGTCGAGCACATAAAGCCCGAAAGCGCGTGCAACCATCACGCAGGTCTGCAGCGCCATCAGCATCGGCGCGCGGTCGGCCGGATGGGCGCAATGCAAGTCTTTCGACAGATCGGCCGTTCCCACACATAGCCCCGCCAACCGCGGATGGGCCGTAGCGATCTCGCGCGCGTTGAGCACGCCCAAGGGCGTTTCGATCATCGCCCACAGGCCCATGCTGTCGGGCGCTTGGGCGTCCTTCAGGATGGCGGCGACGGCTTTCACGTCCTCGGCGCTGTTGACCTTAGGCAGCACCACACCGTCGGCACCAGACGTTGCGATGGCCTTCACGTCGTCGCGGCACCAGGGCGTATCGAGCGCGTTGGCGCGGATCATCACCTCGCGCCGACCATAGGCCTTCGATTGCACGGCCGCCGCGGCAGCGGCGCGCGCGGCGGGCTTGGCGTCGGGCGCGACCGCGTCTTCCAGGTCGAAGATCAGCCCGTCGGCAGGAATGGTCTTGGCCTTCTCCAACGCGCGCGGATTGGAGGCGGGCATATATAAGAGACTGCGGCGCGGGCGGGAGGCAAACGGCATGGCGCACTTCCAGAGCTAAACGTCGCCTTTCTGATAACTGAGTTTGGCGGGGTTGGTCCACTAGTCCCGCCGCCGGAGATCGCGCTAAATTGGCCGAACTGTCGGGGTTTTGTTTCGCTTTATGTTGCCGTTTGTCATTGAAAGCGCCTTTGCGCGCGGGCTGATCATGGGCGTGCTGATGGCCGCGCCCATCGGCGCGGTCGGCGTGATGTGCGTCACCCGCGCGGCCAACGGCGCGTGGCTGCGGGCGGGCGCGGTGGCGCTGGGCTCGGCCAGCGTGGACGCGCTGTTCGGCGCCATCGCCGGTCTGGGCCTGACCATCATCGCCGGCTTCATCATCGAGAACCAGACGCCGCTGGCCCTGATGGGTGGTGTGATCGTCACCGGGCTGGGCCTTGCGACGTTCCTTTCCCCGCTCAGCGCTGAAGAGCCGGAATTGGAAAGCGAGAAGTTGCGCCGGGATTTCGCCTCGGCGTTCATGATGTCCATCGCCAACCCGGCGACGTTCCTGGGCGCGGTGGGCCTTTACGCCGCCCTTGGGTCGGCCGAACCGGAGATTGCGCGGCAGACGGCGGGGGAATTGGTGCTGGGCGTGTTCACAGGTTCGCTAGCGTGGTGGACGTTTTTGACTTTGATGACCCGATTGTTCCGCGACCGCTTCAGCCCCGCGACGCTCAAACGCATCAACAAGATCGAGGGCGTGGTGATTATCGGCTTAGGCCTGGCGGTGATCGCGCTGGCTGCGATCACCAGTCTAACTTAAGCGTTCACGCTTAAATAATCGCGCACCAGCACTTCGGCGATCTGAACGGCGTTGAGCGCGGCACCTTTGCGCAAATTATCGGCCACGATCCACATCGAGAGGCCGTTCGCGACGCTGCGGTCCTTGCGGATGCGCGAGATGTACACGGCATCCTCGCCCACGACTTCTGCCGGCGTGACATAGCCTTCGTCGGCGCGGTGATCGACGACGGAAACGCCCGGAGCCTTGGACAAAATCTGCCGCGCGGCGCGGTCGGTAATAGGCAATTCCGTCTCGATGTTCACATACTCGGCGTGGCCCACGAACGAGCCGACGCGCGCGCAGTTGGCATGGACGGAAATATTCGGGTCAAGGATCTTTTTGGTCTCGACCTCCATCTTCCATTCTTCCTTGGTCGCGCCGTCGTCCATGAAGACGTCGATGTGCGGAATGACGTTGAAGGCGATCTGCTTGGTGAACAGTGACTTGGTGTCGTGGGGCGACTGGTTGGCGTAGATGCCCTTGGTCTGGTTGAACAACTCGTCCATGGCCGCCTTGCCCTTGCCCGAGGTGGACTGGTAAGTCGAGACCACCACGCGCTTGATCTTGAAGGCGTCGTGCAGCGGCTTAAGCGCCACGACCATTTGAATCGTCGAGCAATTCGGGTTGGCGATGATGCCCTTTTTCTTGTAGCGCGCGATGTCGAGCGGGTTCACTTCGGGCACCACCAGCGGCACATCGGGGTCCATGCGGAAATGACTGGTATTGTCGATCACCACGCAGCCGGCCTTGGCCGCGCGCGGGGAATGAATGGCCGAGACCTTGGCACCCGGCGAAGACAGCGCGATGTCCACGCCCTTGAAGTCGAAGGTTTCGAGATTCTGGACGGCCAGCACCTCATCATCGCCGAACGACACCTTGGCGCCGACCGAACGCTCCGAGGCGAGCGCATAGACCTTCGAGACGGGAAACTTGCGGTCGACCAGGGTCTGCATCATCTCGCGACCGACGTTGCCGGTCGCCCCGATGATGGCGACGGTATAGCCGTCGCGGGCTGCGGTGCGGGCGTTATCGGGCATGGCGTCAGTCCTGGATGAATCGTGGGGTTTGGGGCATTTGCCCCGGCAAAAAGGTGCGGCAAACTACGCCCCCAGACCTTGAATCGCAAGCCGGACGAGGCCGGACGAGATGAGCGAAAAAATCACGGATTACGGGGCTTTTTGGCCGTTTTACCTGCGCGAACATGCGCAGGCCCTGACGCGCGGCTTGCATTATATCGGCACGGGCCTGGCGCTCGCCGCGCTGGCAGCGGGCGTGCTGGCCGAACCCCTGTGCCTGATCGGAGTACCTTTGACAGGTTACGGCTTCGCGTGGGCGGCGCATTTTTTCGTCGAGAAGAACCGCCCGGCCACGTTTACCTATCCGGCGTGGTCGCTCTACAGCGATTTTCGCATGTTCGGCTTGTTCATCACCGGCCGCTTGAGCCCGCATCTGCGCGCGGCGGGCGTGTCGTGAATCATTGCCGCGACCGCCACCGACGTGGATCACGGTGGCCATGCATGACGGATAGCACGATCACCGTATCGCCGTGCAGACGAAAATAGACGGCATAAGGAAATCTACGGATGAATGCTCTGCGCATCTCGCCATGAGCGCGTTGAAATATGGCTGGGTCAGATGCGATGGCTTTGATGGTGTCCTCAAGAGCCTGAACGAAACGCGCGCCGAGGCCTGGGGCCTGCGCTTCATACCATTGCCGTGCGGAGAGAACCTCACTTCCGGCCTCGGGCCGAAAAAGGACCGCCAGCGCCACGGGCCTAGCTGAGCAGTTTCTTGCGGATGTCGCCCCACGCAGTCGCCGACTGCGGCTGCGCCGTGTGTTCGGCCCAGCGACGGTCGAGTTCGGCGCGCTCATCGGGCCCAAGCTGGAACTGAGCCTCGCGCTGTTCGTCGGTCAGGCTTTCCCACAGCACCATGGCAAGCTCGACGCGCTCGCCCGCCGGCAACTTCAGCAACTGTGCAATGTCTGCTGGAGACATGTGAGAATCCCGAAATTGATCCGTGATCGGGAGTCTAGGGTCACCCCCGACCACACGTCAACACAATGACGTGGTGCGGCACCCTAAGCCGCCAGACGCGTCAGTTCCTTCACCACCGCATCGGTCATGGCGACCGTGCCGACTGGCGTTTGGCCCGCTTCGGCGATGTCGCCGGTGCGAATGCCCGACGACAAAACACTCTGCACGGCTTTTTCCAGCAGGTCGGCGTCGGCACCCAAGTTGAACGAGTAGCGCAGCATCATGGCGAAGGAGAGGATCATCGCCAGCGGATTGGCGATGCCTTTTCCCGCGATGTCGGGCGCGGAACCATGCACAGGTTCATAAAGCGCCGGCTGACGGCCCGATGAATCGGCCGCACCCAGGCTGGCCGAGGGCAGCATGCCCAACGAGCCGGTCAGCATCGAGGCGAGATCGGACAAAATGTCACCGAACAAATTATCCGTAACGATCACGTCGAATTGCTTGGGGTTGCGCACCAGCTGCATCGAGCAGTTGTCGACGTACATGTGGCTGAGTTCGACGTCGGGGTACTGCGCGTCACGCAGTTTGGTGATTTCCTCGCGCCACACCAGCCCGCTTTCCATGACGTTGGCCTTGTCGACCGAGCACACCCGCTTGCCGCGCTTGCGGGCCAAATCGAACGCCACATGGGCGATGCGCAAAATTTCCGCCGTGGAATAGGCTTGCGTGTTGTAGCCGCGCCGCGTGCCGTCGGGCAGCTGTTCCACGCCGCGCGGTTCGCCGAAGTAGATGCCGCCGATCAGCTCGCGGACGATCATGATGTCGAGGCCCTTGACCAGATCGAGCTTCAGCGAGGAGGCCGAAGCGAGCGCGTCCATGACGATGGCCGGGCGCAGGTTGGCAAACAGGCCCATCTCTTTGCGCAGACGCAGCAAGCCCTTTTCGGGGCGCACGTCGTAGGGCAACGTGTCCCACTTCGGCCCGCCGATGCAGGCGAACAGCACGGCATCGGCCGCCTTGGCCTGTGTCACGGTATCGTCGGTCAGCGGCGTCTTGTGGACGTCGTAGGACGCGCCGCCGATGAGGCCTTCGCTGACGTCGAATTTGATGCGCCCTGCCGCCTGGAACCAATCCATCACGCGGCGCGTGGCCGCGAGCACTTCCGGGCCGATGCCGTCGCCCGCGAGCGCCAGAATTTTCCGCGTTTTCATTTGCTCTGCGGACCTATGCGTACAGCCAGGGTTGCTCGGCCTTCTGCTTGGCCTCGAACGCTTTGATCTTGTCGGCATGCATCAACGTGAGGCCGATGTCGTCCAAACCGTTGAGCAGATTGTGGCGGCGCGTGTCGTCGATGTCGAACGTGGTCGTCGCGCCGTCGGGCGCGGTGATGGTCTTTTTTTCCAAATCTACGGTGAACTCACCACCTTTGGTGTTGCCCTGCTGAGCCTGGGCCGTCAGCTTGTCGATCTCGGCTTGCGGCAGCGTGATGCACAAAATGCCGTTCTTGAAGCAGTTGTTGTAGAAGATGTCGGCGAAGCTGGGCGCGATGACGCAGCGGAAGCCGAAGTCCAGCAAGCCCCAGGGCGCATGCTCGCGCGAGGAGCCGCAGCCGAAGTTCGCACCCGCCACCAGTATCTTGGCGTGCCGGTAGGGTTCCTGGTTGAGCACGAAGTCGGGTTTTTCCGCGCCGGTGTCGTCGTAGCGCATGTCGAACATCACGGCCTTGCCCAGCCCGGTGCGCTTGATGGTCTTCAAAAACTGCTTGGGCATGATCATGTCGGTATCGACGTTGACCAGCGGCAGGGGTGCTGCCACGCCCTTCAATACGGAGAATTTGTCCATCGCGGTCGTCCCTTACAAAACCTTGCGCACGTCGGTGAGCCGGCCGGTGATCGCAGCCGCCGCGGCCATGCCCGGACTGAGAAGATGCGTACGCCCGCCGCGGCCCTGGCGGCCCTCGAAGTTGCGGTTGGAGGTGGACGCGCAGCGCTCGCCCGGTTGGAGAATGTCGGGGTTCATGCCCAGACACATCGAGCAGCCCGGTTCGCGCCACTCGGCACCCGCAGCGATGAAGATCTGGTCCAGGCCCTCTTCTTCCGCTTGGTGCTTGACCAGGCCCGAGCCCGGCACCACCAGCATACCGACATGCGGAGCGATCTTCTTGCCCTTGAGGATGGCCGCGACCGCGCGCATATCCTCGATGCGGCCGTTGGTGCACGAGCCGATAAACACCTTATCTACCTTCACCTGCTCCAGCGGCGTGCCAGGCTTAAGGCCCATGTACTCCAGCGCGCGTTGCGCCGAGGCGCGTTTGTTGGCGTCGGTGAAGTCGGCGGGGTTGGGAACTTTGGCCGTGATCGGCAGTACGTCTTCAGGGGACGTGCCCCAGGTGACGTGCGGCACGATCTCAGCGGCATTCAGGCGGATTTCCTTGTCGAACGCGGCACCTTCGTCGGATTTGAGCGTCTTCCAATAGGCTACGGCCTGTTCCCACTGCGCAGACTTGGGTGCGTGGGGCTTGCCCATGAGATAGGCGAAGGTCTTGTCGTCGGGCGCCATCAGTCCGGCGCGTGCACCCGCTTCGATGGTCATGTTGCAGACCGTCATGCGCGCTTCCATGGACAGATCGCGGAACACCTGGCCGACGTATTCGACCACATGGCCGGTACCGCCTGCGGTGCCCAGCTTGCCGATGATGGCCAGGATCAAATCCTTGCCCGTGACGCCGGTAGGCAATGCGCCATCCACGGCCACCCGCAGATTTTTCGACTTCTTCATCTGCAGCGTCTGCGTGGCCAGCACGTGCTCGACATCTGACGTGCCAATCCCAAAAGCGAGCGCGCCGAAGGCTCCGTGCGTGGCGGTATGCGAATCGCCGCACACGATCGTCTTTCCAGGCTGTGTCAGGCCCTGCTCAGGACCGATGATGTGCACGATGCCCTGGCGGATGTCGCTCATGGGGATGTAGGGCACGCCGAAGTCGCGCGCGTTGACCTCGAGCATTTCCAGCTGCAGGCGGCTTTCTTCGTCCTCGATCTTTTGCAGCCGGTCCTTGGTGGTCGGCACGTTGTGATCCGGCACGGCGATGGTCTTGTCGGTGCGGTGCATCTTGCGGTGCGCGGCGCGCAGGCCCTCGAACGCCTGCGGGGTGGTCACCTCGTGCGTCAGATGCAGATCGATGTAGATCAGCGCGTTGCCGTCCGCGTCGCTGTACACGACGTGGCTGTCCCACAGTTTGTCGTAAAGCGTACGCGCCGCCATATCAAAACACTCCGGTCAAAAGTCGCATTTCCCCGACAAGTGGTTCTTACCGGTTGGCGTGGGAAATGCGACCAATAAAGAGTCTAGCCCTTTTTCTCGGCGTCCGCGGCGGTGGCCGGGGTTTCGTTGCCGCCCATCATCTCTTCGGCGATACGCGCCGAACGGCCGCGACGGTCGCGCAGATAGTACAACTTGGCGCGGCGGACTTTGCCGCGGCGGACCAGCTCGACCTTGTCGACCACGGGCGCATACAGCGGGAACACGCGCTCCACGCCCTCGCCGAACGAGATTTTGCGCACGGTGAACGAGGAATTGATGCCCGCGTTCTTGCGCGCGATGCACACGCCTTCGTAGGCCTGCAGGCGGCTCTTGTCGCCTTCCTTCACCTTGACGAACACGCGCACGGTGTCGCCGGGCGTGAATTCGGGAATCGTTTTACTCGCCGTCAGTTCGGCCACGTGGGCCTGGTTGATCTGCTCGATGATATTCATGACTGTTTTCCTTTGCGTCTCTTGGTCTTGGTTGTCGTTAAACAGGTATCAGGTTTTAGCTTTGGTCTTCTCGTATCGGGCCCACAAGTCGGGCCGCCGTTCCTTGGTCGCGGCTTCCGACTGCTCCCGCCGCCACGCCGCGACTTTCGCATGATGCCCCGACTTCAACACCTCCGGCACGGCCAAACCGTTCCAGGGATCGGGTCGGGTGTAGTGCGGATACTCCAGCAGGCCGGTCTCGAAACTCTCCTCGTTCAAACTCTCGGTGCGGCCCACCACGCCGGGCAACAACCGCACCACCGCGTCAAGCAGCGTCAACGCCGCCAATTCGCCGCCCGAGAGCACGAAGTCCCCCAGGCTGATCTCCTCAACGTTGCGCGCCTCCAACACCCGCTGGTCCACGCCCTCGAAACGGCCGCAGATCAGCGTCATCGTCCGTTCCGCCGCCAAGGCCTTGACGCGGACTTGCGTCAACGTCGCCCCGCGCGGGGTGAAGTAGATCAGCGGGCCTGAGGTGTGAGAGGCGGCGATCGCCGCATCCAACACATCGGGCCGCATCACCATGCCCGCACCCCCGCCGAACGGAGAGTCATCGACCGTGCGGTGCCGATCGGTGGCGAACCCGCGAATGTCGATGGCCGTCAGGCTCCACAGCCCGTCCGTCAGCGCCTTGCCCGCCAGAGAGTGCCCCAAGGGACCCGGGAACATCTCGGGGAACAGCGTCAGCACGGTTGCCGCAAAACCCTCAGCCATGGCGCGTCACCGCTGCGTCGTTTTCTCCTTCCTCATCGTCTTCGCCGTCATCGAACAATCCCGGCAACGGCGTCACGTGAATTACGCCGCCCTTCATGTCCACCTCGGCGATGGCCGCACTCGAAAACGGCACCATCGTCGTTTCGCTTTGTCCGTCGCCCACTTCGATGATGTCGCCACCCCCGAAGTTATGAACCGCGAGCACGCTTCCCTTTTCCTCGCCGGTCGTCAGCACCACCCGCAGGCCGACCAAATCGGCGTGGTAGTAACTGCCGTCGTCCGGTGGCGGCAACTTGGCGCGGGGCACATACAATCTGGTCCCCTTCAAGTCCTCCGCCTGGTTGCGGTCGCCGACACCCTTCAGCCGCGCGACGACCACTCCTTTAGCTTCGCCCGTCACCTGCAGCGTCCACTCGGCCTTGGCGTCCTCGCTTTGCACCGGGCCGTAGGACCCGACGTCCGCGGCGCGTTGAGTGAAGCTCTTGATGCGAACTTCGCCTTTGACGCCCTTGGCCCCGACGATGACGCCGAGACAGATGCGGGGATCGGACGCGGCCATGAGCACCGCCGCCGCGACGGATTAACCCGCCGCGGGCGCTTCCGCCGCCGCCTTGGCCGCGGCTTCGGCCGCCTCGGCCGCCGCCTTCATGCGCTCCTGCGCTTTTGCTCTGGGCTTATCTTTCTTGGTCTGCGGGCGGATCTTCGGCGCTTCCATCACGCCCAGCTTGGCCAGGAACTTTTGCACGCGCTCGGACGGCAGAGCGCCGACGCCCATCCAGTGCTTCACGCGTTCCAGTTTCAGGACCACGCGGTCCTTGTGATCGCGCGGAAGGGTGGGGTCGTAGGTGCCCAGGCGCTCGAGATAGCGGCCGTCGCGCGGCGAGCGCGAGTCGGCCACGATGATGCGGAAAAACGCCCGGTTGGTCGTGCCCGCGCGCGACATTCTGATTTTAAGACCCATGTGAAGGCTTGCTCCTTGTTGACGTTGAATTTTAAACGAAACTTTTAACGACGAAACTGCGGCGGACCACCGGGTCCGCGTTGGCCGGGCATCATGCCCGGCAATCCCTTGCCCATCATCGAACCCAGCGCGCCCAGTCCGCCCATCTTCTTCAGGCGCTTCATCATGGTGGACATATCCTGATGCTGCTTGAGCAGCTTGTTGACGTCGGCGACCGACATGCCCGACCCGTTCGCAATGCGTTGCTTGCGCGAGGCCTTGATCAGGTCGGGGTTGCGGCGTTCCTTGGGCGTCATGGACAGGATCATGGCTTCCTGACGCTTGACGGCCTTGTCGTCGACTTTGGCAGCCGCCTGCTTGGCCATAGCGCCCAGGCCCGGGATCATGCCCACCAGGCCTTTCAGATCGCCCATCTTCTGCACTTGGCGGATCTGGCTGAGCATGTCATCGAGGTCGAACTTGCCTTCCATCATGCGCGCGGCGAGCTTTTCGGCGTCTTCCTGCTTGATGTTCTCGGTGGCGCGCTCGACCAGGCTGACAACGTCGCCCATGCCCAGGATGCGCCCGGCGATGCGGCCGGGTTGAAACACGTCGATGGCGTCGACCTTTTCGCCCAGGCCGATGTATTTGATCGGCCGGCCCGTGACCGCGCGCATGGACAGCGCTGCGCCGCCGCGTGCATCGGAGTCCACGCGCGTCAGCACGATGCCGGTCAATCCCACCGTGTCGTGGAACGCCTTGGCGGTGGTGACCGAGTCCTGGCCGATCATGGCGTCGGTCACAAGTAATGTTTCGTGCGGCTTGATGAGTTCGCGCAAAGAGCGCACTTCGCTCATCATGTCGTCGTCGACCGTGGTGCGCCCGGCGGTGTCGAAGATCACCACATCGAAGCCGCCCAGTTTGGCTTCACTCAGGCCGCGCTTGGCGATATCGAGCGGCTTTTGACCCTCGATGATCGGCAGAGAAATCACGCCCGTCTGGCGGCCGAGGATGGCCAGCTGCTCCTGCGCGGCGGGACGGTAGGTGTCGAGCGACACCATCAGCACTTTCTTGCGGTCTTTGCTTTGCAGCCGGTTGGCGAGCTTCGCCGTGGTGGTGGTTTTGCCCGAGCCCTGCAGGCCGACCATGAATACGGACACCGGCGGCTGCGCGCCGAAATCGATGCCGCCCTGGGCGTTCTCGCCGCCCAACATTTCAACGAGTGCGTCGTGAACGATCTTCACGACCATCTGGCCCGGCGTGACCGACTTGACGACTTTCTCGCCGACGGCTTCGGCCGAAACTTTATCGATGAAGTCCTTCACCACCGGCAAGGCGACGTCGGCTTCGAGCAGTGCTACGCGCACTTCGCGCATGGCTTCGGCCACGTCGGATTCGGTCAGCGCGCCGCGACGCGTCAACCGCGTCAGCACTCCGCCCAAACGATCTGCCAGACTCTCAAACATCGCCGTCGCCGAACTCTTATTCCAAACGCCTACAACGCCAGTGCGCGACACTCGCGGACTGGCGGGCCCCCTCGGGAGCGGAATGACCTAAAGATATAAAGTGATCTCAAGGGCTTACGCCGGGGCGGACAGCCCTGCGAAAGCCGGGGGTGTTTACGCCGGGGCCTCGGCAGCGTCAAGGCACGGCCGGGGCAGCGACCCCAACTCCCTTAATTTGTCAGTTTCGACTTAATTTAATATAATAAAATCAATTGCTTATTGGACATTCCCGCCCACAATTTATTGCTCGGTCTGTGTATCTAGCGTGGGGGTGGCTTGCTGGACAGCCCCACCCCCCACACCTATAAACCGCGCCATGGTTAACGCCCCCACATCGAGTCGCGCACTTCCGTTCAAGAAGATGCATGGCATCGGCAACGACTTCGTCGTGCTGGACGCCCGCGCGCGCGCCATCGACCTGGATCAGACCGCCGCCAAGACCCTGGCCGACCGGCGCTGGGGTGTGGGCTGCGATGAAATTCTGATCATCGAACACCCGCGCAACGGCGGGGACGTCTTCATGGGCGTGCGTAATGCCGATGGCTCCGTGGCCGAGCAATGCGGCAACGGCGTGCGGTGCGTCGCCGATGTGGTGATGAACGAAACCGGTAAGGAAAAACTGTTCATCGAAACGCTGGGCGGGCCGGTGACGGCCACACGCACAGCAAATGGTCTGGTCACCATCGACATGGGGCCTGCGAAAATTGACTGGCGCGAGATTCCCTTGGCCGAGGCGCGCGACACGCTGCACTTGGGAATTTCCGAAGGGCCGTTGACCGATCCAGTCGGCGTCAGCATGGGCAATCCGCATGCGGTGTTTTTCGTGCCCGATGCCGAGGCCGTCGATCTGAAGACGTTAGGCCCGCGTCTGGAGCACCATGCGCTATTTCCGCAGCGCGCGAACATTGAGATCATCCAGGTGTTGTCGCGCACACACTTAAGGATGCGCGTATGGGAGCGCGGTTCAGGCATCACCCAAGCGTGCGGCACGGGGGCCTGCGCGGCAGCCGTGGCCGCCGTGCGCCGTGGCTTGGCTGAACGCGCCATGACCATCACGCTCGACGGTGGCGATTTGCAGTTGGAGTGGCGCAACGATAACCACGTCATGATGACCGGCCCCGTGGCCTATGTGTTCGACGGCGTGTGGTCGCGCTCATGAACGCGCTGTCCAAAAGTGCCGGCATCGAGGTGGTGAACTTTGGTTGCCGCTTGAACGCCTATGAGTCCGAGGTCATGCGCGCCCACGCAACGAGTGCGGGCCTGACCGATACCATCATCGTCAACACCTGCGCCGTGACTAAGGAGGCCGAGCGACAAAGCCGTCAGGCCATCCGCAAGCTCAAGCGCGACAACCCGCACATGCAGGTCATCGCCACGGGCTGCGCGGTGCAGCTGGCACCCGAGACCTACGCCGCCATGCCGGAAGTCGCGCGCGTGATGGGCAACGAACACAAGATGAAGCGCGAGAGCTTCCTGCCCGACAACGCCGTGCCGATGCTGACCAGCGACATCATGGCGGTGCGCGAAACGGCCGAGCATTTAATCGAAGGATTCGACGGCCGCACGCGTGCGTTTGTTCAGGTGCAGCAAGGCTGCGATCACCGCTGCACGTTCTGCATCATTCCCTTCGCGCGCGGCAACAACCGCAGCGTGCCCATGGGTCGGATTGTCGACGAAGTGCGCGCACTTGTTGCAAAAGGCTTCAAGGAAGTGGTGATCACGGGCGTGGACATCACCGGCTATGGCGGCGATTTGCCGGGCCGGCCGAGCTTGGGCCAGATGCTGCGCCGTCTGCTGATGGCCGTGCCGGAGCTGGCGCGTTTGCGCTTATCCTCGATTGACCCCGCCGAACTGGACGATGATTTGCTGGCCGTGATCGCCGATCATCCGCGCCTGATGCCGCATATCCACATCTCCGTGCAGGCGGGCGACGACATGATCCTCAAGCGCATGAAGCGCCGCCACCTGCGGGCCGATGTGATCGCTTTTTGCAAGAAGGTTCGTGACGCGCGCCCCGGCGTGGTGTTCGGCGCGGATATCATCGCGGGCTTCCCTACCGAGACCGAGGCGATGTTCGAGAACTCACTCAAGCTGGTAGATGAGTGCGGCCTGACGCACCTGCACGTATTCCCCTACTCCGTCCGTCAGGGCACGCCCGCCGCCAAGATGCCACAGGTCAACGGCGCAGACATCAAGGCCCGCGCCGCGCGGTTGCGCGCCAAGGGCCAAGACGCCATGGCGGCATACCTGCGCGGGCGCATCGGCACGGCGGCGAGCGTGCTGATGGAGCAGGACGGCACGGGCCACTGCGAGCATTATGTTCCGGTGCGCACACACGGCGCGGCCGGCACGCTGATTGATGTGCGCATCATCGGTGTCGAAAACAACGTTCTTCTCGGCCGGCCATGACCGACGCCGTGAGCGCATCCAAGACGGGCTGGTTTTCCCGCCTGAAGGCCGGGCTTGCGCGCTCGTCGGGCAAGCTGGTGTCGGGAATCAGCGATATTTTCACCAAGACGAAGCTCGACGACGACACGCTGGCCCATCTGGAAGAACTGCTGATCGGCGCGGATATCGGCTCGGCCACGGCCTCACGGCTCGTGGGCGACCTGGCCAAGACCCGCGTCGGCAAAGAAGTCAGCAGCGAAGAAGTCCGCGGCCTGTTCGCCGAGGAGATCGGCCGCGTGCTGGAGCCCGTCGCCCGGCCCTTGAGCGTGGATACCTCCAAAAAACCCTTCGTGCTGCTGATGGTGGGCGTTAACGGCGCGGGCAAGACCACGACCATCGGCAAGCTGGCGCAGTTGTATAAAGAGCAGAATTTGAGGTGCGCGTTGGCGGCGGGCGACACCTTTCGCGCCGCCGCCGTGGAGCAGTTGAAGGTCTGGGGCGCGCGCACCGGTTCGCCGGTGATCGCGCGCGACGCCGGCTCCGATGCGGCCAGTCTGGCCTTCGAGGCGTTGGTGGAATCGCGCAAGCGCGGCGACGACGTGCTGCTGATTGACACGGCCGGACGGCTGCACAACAAAGAAAACCTGATGAACGAGCTGCAGAAGATCGTGCGCGTCATCAAGAAGGTCGATGACACCGCCCCGCATGCGACTCTTTTGGTCTTGGACTCCACCATCGGACAGAACGCCCACGCCCAGGTCGAGACGTTCAAGCAGATCGTTGGCGTAACCGGCCTAGTGCTGACCAAGCTCGACGGTACGGCCAAGGGCGGCGTGGTGGTGGCGCTGGCCGAAAAATTCGGACTGCCGATTCACTTCATCGGCGTGGGCGAGGGCGTCGAGGACTTGCGGCCCTTCACCTCCCACAGCTTCGCGCGCAGCCTGATGGGTCTCGAACCCCAGTAGTTAGAGCCGCGGGTTGGTCTTCGTCGCGTCCTTCAGCACGCAATAAGCCTGCATGGTCAACAGATTGATCCCCAGGCGCTCGGCGTCGGCCTTGGTGTAGGTGTACATAATGTGGCGGCGCTCCTGGCCCTTCCAGCGCTCATCGAGATAGAACGAGAACACGTCGTTGGTGAACGCGGTCTTGGAGTTGTTCATGGCCCAGTCGACGTTGCGGATGTGCAGGCCCACTTCGCGGTCGGGGTGTTGCTTGGTGGGCACCGGCAGCCAGGCCGTGCCGCCCTGATCCATAATGCTGAGGTTGGCGAAGCGCTGTGCATCGGGTCCCTCGCCCAACGACAATGAACACGTGAACCAGCGCGCGCGGTTCTGCTTGTGCGGGATCATCGGCTCCGCGTTGACTTTTTTGTCGTCGCTGAGACGGCGGATGATGTCGCCCTTCCACAGCGCCTTGTCGGCGATCATGATCTGGAAGTCGGCGTAGACCTGTTCGCCCTTCTCCTCATACACGCAGGCCTTGGGCTTCATCTTGCCGTGAAATCCTTCGATGGTGCGCGTGAAGTACAGATCGCAGCCCTTGACATAGGTCAGCTTGTCTTTCGGCAGGCCGTCGAGCTTTTTCAGATCGTCGTGAGCGTTGAGGAACGGCGCGCGGTCAAGGCCCACGAAGTAGTAGCTTTCCATGCGCAGCGCGCCGTTAGTCTCGTCGATGAAGAAACTGTAGATGCGCGGCTGCTGCTTGGATGGGTCGTCGTCCCACCAATCCTGCACATAAAACGCGTGCTCGCCGAAACGGGCGTCGGGGATACGGCGGATTTCGGTGTGAACGTGTTTGTGGCGCTGATCGGCGGGCACGCCCAGGCGATTATTGAAGTAGGTCTGCTCATAATTGTTGTAGGTGCCGGGCAGGACGGCATCGATGACCATGAGGTCGCGTTGCAGCGGCGACTGGTCGTTCATCCAACCGGGCTTACGCACGGCAGGCTGAGCAAGCGCGGCGTAGGCCACCGTCACGCCTAAAATTGCAAGCGGCAGAATTTTCATGTGATCCTCCCCCTGACGAGAGAGTACTTTAGAGCGGCAACCTCAGCGCGACCAGTGGATCTCGGCCGGCTCGGTAAAGGGCGCGAAGTTCGTGCGGCCCTCGACTTCACGGTGATGGCCCAACGCCCAGCGCACCGAGGGAAACGCCAGTTCGGCCCACGGGATGTCATCCCAGGCGAACAGCCCCACGTCGATGCTTTCAGGGCCGGCGGCATGATCTTCCGAGAGCATGCGCGCGCGATAGACCATGTAGACTTGACCAATGGCGGCGATGTTGTAGATGCCGAGAAGCCCGTCGGTTGCGATCCGTACGCGGGCCTCTTCCCAAGCTTCGCGCACCGCCCCGGCCTCGACCGTTTCGCCGACTTCCAAGAATCCGGCCGGGAACGTCCAGAACCCTTTGCGCGGGTTGATGGCCCGGCGCGCGAGCAAGTAACGGCCCTGCCACACGGGCACGCTGGCAGCGATGATGCGCGGATTGACGTAGTTGACGAAACCGCAGTCGGCGCAGACCTGACGAACCCGATCATCGCCTTCGGGCACGCGCGCGAGCACCGGGCCCTTGGCGGGAACGCTCACACCGAGATGTTCAGCTTGCGCCCGCGGCGCGGGTCGAAGGGCGTTTCTTCGGACTTGGGGTCCTTGTCGGCATAGGCCCGCTCGACGAAGCCGTCGACGGACTTGCGCACGCGTTGGGATTCAGACGCGCGCGCGGAGTTGCCGAGTTTTGAAAGCGTGTCGGCGCGCCGTGCGGCGAGCGCGGATTCGACGTTGGGTTCGATGGCCATGAGCGTTGCCCCTTACGCCGAGAGCGCTTCGCTGCCCGCGACGGTGCCGTGGCAGTGCTTGTACTTCTTGCCCGAGCCGCAGGGGCAGGTTTCGTTGCGCGCCACCTTGCCCCAGGTGGACGGATCATCGGGTTTGCGCTGCTCGTCAGCCTGACGGCCTTGCGCGCGCGAGGCGACGAAGTCGCGCGTCGGTTGGGCGGGATTGAGCCCACGGGCCTGGTCCAGCTTGATGCGCGGCTTGGGCGCTAAGTCTTCCGGTGCGGGTTCAGCGCGCACTTCCACGCGCGAGAGGATCGAGGTGATGCGTTCACGCAGCGATTCCAGCATTTCCTCGAACATCACGAAGGCTTCGCGCTGATATTCCAGCAGCGGCTGCTTCTGACCGTAGGCGCGCAGATTGACGCCGTGACGCAGGTAATCCAGCCGCGCCAGATGGTCGCGCCAGCCGTGATCAATGGTCTGCAACAGCAGGCTTTTTTCGATGCGGCGCATCAAATCCGCGCCGAAATTGGCTTCCTTGTCGGCCATCCTCTTGTCGATGGCCGCGGTGATACGCTCGCGGATTTCCTCATCCGCGATGCCTTCCTCCGCTGCCCATTCCTTGAACGGCAGGTCGAGGCCCAGGATGCGCAGCGACTCTTCGTGCAGGCCAGCGATGTTCCATTCCTCGGGCATGGCTTTCTCGGGAATGAACTTGGCCACCATCTCGCCCACCACCTCATGGCGCATGTGCGCGCAGAGCTGCGAGACGTCTTCGCCGGTCATGAAGTCGCGGCGCTGATCGAAGATCTCGCGGCGCTGGACGTTCATGACGTCGTCGTATTGCAGCAGTTGCTTACGGATGTCGAAGTTGCGCGCCTCGACCTTCTGCTGGGCCTTTTCGATGGCCTTGTTGATCCACGGATGGATGATGGCTTCGCCCGGTTCGAGACCCAGCTTCACCAGCATGCCGTCCATGCGCTCGGAGCCGAAGATGCGCATCAGATCGTCTTGCAGCGAAAGGAAGAACTTCGACCCGCCGGGATCGCCCTGACGGCCCGAGCGGCCGCGCAGCTGGTTGTCGATCCGCCGGGATTCGTGACGCTCGGTTCCGACCACGTACAGCCCACCAGCCTCGAGCGCGACCTTCTTCTTGGCCGCCACGTCGGCGCGTATGGCGTCGATCTCGGCGTCGGTCAACGGACGGCCGAGGCGCTTTTCCTCTTCCTGGATGCGGTACTCGGCGTTGCCGCCCAGCTGAATGTCGGTGCCGCGGCCGGCCATGTTGGTGGCGATGGTCACCGAACCGGGAATGCCGGCCTGGGCGATGATGAAGGCTTCCTGCTCGTGGTACTTGGCGTTGAGCACCTGGGGCGTGATCTTGGCCTTCTTGCGCAGGCGCTCGGCCAAGATTTCCGACTTCTCGATCGACACGGTGCCGACCAGCACCGGCTGCTTGCGGGCGTGGCACTCCTCGATCAGCTTGGCGATGGCGTCGTATTTCTCTTCCGCGCTGCGATACACTTCGTCGTGCTCGTCCTTGCGGATACGCGGCAGGTTCGGCGGCACGTCGACCACTTCCAGCCCGTAGATGGTGGTAAACTCTTCTTCCTCGGTCATGGCCGTGCCGGTCATGCCCGCCAGCTTGGGATACATGCGGAAGTAGTTCTGGTAGGTGATGGTGGCCAGCGTCTGGTTTTCGTTCTGCACCGAGACGCCTTCCTTGGCCTCGATGGCTTGGTGCAGGCCTTCGGACAATCTGCGGCCTTCCATGATGCGGCCGGTGAACTCGTCGATCAGGTGCACGCGCCCTTCGCGCACGATGTAGTCCACATCCAGCTTGAACATCTGGTGGGCCTTGAGCGCCTGGTTCAGGTGATGGACCAGCTCGACGTTGTGCAGGTCGTACAGCGCGCCTTCGGTCAGGATGCCGTTGTCGCGCAGCAGCTGTTCGCCGTATTCCGTGCCCGCGTCGGTGAAGGCGATGGACTTTTGCTTCTCGTCCTTCTCGAAATGCTCGGGCTTGAACAGCGGGATGATCTTGTTGACGAGATTGTAGAGCTCGCTGCGGTCCTGCGAAGGGCCCGAGATGATCAGCGGCGTGCGCGCCTCGTCGATCAGGATCGAGTCCACCTCGTCGACGATGGCGAAGTTGAACGGCCGCTGGACCATGTCCTCGACGGCGTACTTCATGTTGTCGCGCAGGTAGTCGAAGCCGAACTCGCTGTTGGTGCCGTACGTCACGTCGGCGGCGTAGGCGTCGCGGCGCTGCTGGTCGGTCATGTCGTGCTGGATGCAGCCGACCTTGAGGCCGAGGAATTCGTAGATCTGGCCCATCCACATCGAGTCGCGCTTGGCGAGGTAGTCGTTGACCGTGACGACGTGCACGCCCTTGCCGGTCAGCGCGTTGAGGTAGACGGCCAGCGTGGCGACCAGGGTTTTGCCTTCGCCGGTGCCCATCTCGGCGATCTTGCCGCGGTTGAGCACCATCGCACCCATCATCTGCACGTCGAAGTGGCGCTGCTTCAAGGTGCGCTTGGCCGCCTCGCGCACGGTGGCGAAGGCGTCGGGCAGCACGTCGTCGAGGGTTTCGCCCTTGGCCAGGCGCTCCTTGAGCATGAGGGTGCGGGCGCGCACGGCCGCGTCATCGAGCGCGGCGATCTCGGCTTCCTTGGCGTTGATGGCTTCGACGATGGGGCGCAGCGACTTGATCAGGCGCTCATTGCGCGTGGGAAACAGGCGTTTAAGTGCGCCGAACATCGAAACCTCGAAACGGTGATGGGAGCAGGCGGGCGGCCCTGATCGCGCCGGAGCGGCCACATATATATATGTGCGCGAGACTGATAGAAGCCAGGGGGGCATAAGTCAACGCAAGCTCGGGCGATTTTGGATACGGTCCGGCTGCCCTGTGCATGAAATTTTCTATATTTTTTAATGAGTTAAGACCCATCACGGGGTCAGAACGTCATCGCCTCGTGGCTTGTCGGGCGGGTTGGCCTGTGTCATGGAAGCGCCCGCCGTTTTAAGGACGTTTGCCATGAGCCTTGCCGTTTCGCCTTTGGCCCCCAAGACCACGCCAGCGCTGCCGGTGGTGGCGGGCGTGCGCTTTGCGGTCGCCGCGGCGGCCATTCGCTACCAGGGCCGCACCGACGTGATGCTGGCGGAATTCGCCCCCGGCACCACCGTGGGCGGAGTGTTCACCCGTTCGCTGACGGCCTCGGCCCCCGTCGAGCGTTGCCGTGACCACCGGCTGAAAGGCCAGGCGCGGGTGCTGATCGTCAATGCCGGCAACTCTAACGCCTTCACCGGAAAAAAGGGCGTAGCCGCGGTGGACGCTACCGTGGCGGCGGCGGTGAGCACGTTTGGATGCAATGACCATGAAGTGTTTATGTCCTCCACTGGCACGATCGGCGTGCCATTGCCCGCCGAGAAGATTGTCGCGGTGCTGCCCGGCATGCAGGCCAAGCTCGACGCCAAAGCCGGGTTTGAGGCCGCCAAGGCGATCATGACCACCGATACGTTCCCCAAGGCCGCCGCGCGCACCGCGCACATCGATGGTGCGGCGGTGAACATCATGGGCTTTTGCAAGGGCTCGGGAATGATCCAGCCCGACATGGCCACGATGCTAGCCTATGTGTTCACCGATGCAGTGCTGGATGCCGCAACGGTGCAGTATCTGGTCGCGGGCGGGGCGGATAAGACCTTCAACTGCGTCACCGTGGACGGCGATACCTCCACCTCCGACACGCTGCTGATGTTCGCCACCGGCCAGGCCAAGCACGCGCCCGTCAGCCACCCGCATGATGCGCGCTTGGGCGATTTCAAGGCCAAGCTGCTCGACCTCATGACCGAGCTTGCGCAGATGATCGCCAAAGACGGCGAGGGTGCGGCCAAGTTCATCACGATGAAGGTGACGGGTGCGCAGCACGACAAAGCTGCGCACCGCATCGCCATGACCATCGCCAACTCTCCGCTGGTGAAAACCGCCGTGGCCGGCGAGGACGCCAACTGGGGCCGCATCGTCATGGCCGTGGGCAAGTCGGGCGAGCGGGTGGACCGCGACAAACTGGTGATCCGCATCGGCGGCGTCGACGTGGCGCGTGAGGGCGAAGCCGTGCCCAACTACGACGAGACGCCGGTGGTGGCGCACATGAAGGGGCAGAATATTTTATTCGAGGTCGACATCGGCCTTGGTCCCGGGGCCGCGACGGTTTGGACCTGCGACCTGACGCACGGCTACATCGACATCAACGGCTCTTATCGCACGTGAGCGCTAAGCCCGTCGTCTTGGTGGTCGCGGTGGCGTTGATCGACGATCAGCGCCGCGTGCTCTTGGCCCAACGCCCGGCGGGCAAAAGCATGGCGGGGCTGTGGGAATTTCCCGGCGGCAAGGTCGAGGCCGACGAAACGCCGGAACTGGCTCTGGTGCGCGAACTGCATGAAGAACTTGGCATCGACGTGGACGCCGCCGACCTGGAACCGCTGGCGTTTGCATCGCACACGTATGAGACCTTCCACCTGCTGATGCCACTGTTCGATTGCGTGCGCTGGCAGGGCGAGGTGAAGGCGCGCGAAGGCCAGGCGCTGGCCTGGGTGAGCGCTGGCGAGCTCGACCAATATGCCATGCCGCCAGCCGACCTGCCGCTGATCGAGCCCCTGCGGAAGGCCTTGAAGTAAACGGGCCTTTGGCCTAAGCCCGCACTCTATATAGAGAGTGGCGCGCCCCCCGATGGCCGATACAAACCCCACCGCATGTCTGCTGATCATCGGCGATGAGATTCTCTCGGGCCGCACCCAGGACGCGCACCTGAAATTCTTCGGCGAACGGCTGGCGGCCCTGGGCATCGGCTTGGGCGAAGCGCGCGTGCTGCCCGACGTTGAAGCGCGCATCGTCGCGGCGCTGAACGAAGCACGCGACACATATACATATGTGTTCACGACAGGCGGCATCGGCCCGACACACGACGACATCACCACGCCCTGTGTGGCCAAGGCCTTCGGACGAAAGGTGATCCGCCATCCCGAGGCCGAGAAGAACCTGCGCGCCTATTACGGCGACAAAACCAACGACGCCCGCCTGCGCATGGCCGAAGTGCCCGACGGGCCGGGCGTGGAGCTGATCGAAAACCACATCAGCGTGGCGCCGGGCTACCGCATCGGCAATGTGTTCGTCATGGCCGGCGTACCCAGCGTGACACGCGCCATGTTCGACGCCGTGGCGCCGACACTCAAGGGCGGCGCGCCGGTATTCTCGCAAAGCGTGGACGGCCATGTGCGCGAGGGCGACATCGCCGCATCTTTAAGCGCCATCCAGGCCGAGTATCCAGGCGTGTCCATCGGCAGCTACCCGTTCATGCGGCTTGATAAGCTGGGCACCTCCATCGTCGCGCGTTCGACCGACAAGGCCGCGATCGCCCAGGTGATCGCCCGGGTGGCCGAGGTAATGCGCGCACTTGGCGCTCAGCCGGTCTTGGGGCCGGAGCCGAAGTGAGATAGATTGCGCGACTCTTGTTTGGTCGCATTCGCCACGCCAAGTGGAAGCCCACTTCTCGGGCGAATGCTCCATAAGCCCCCGTGGCGGAATGGTAGACGCAACGGACTTAAAAAACATTGAGTGAAGGTAGAAGTCGGAAATTGGTAGGTGGCTGAGGGCGTTGCCAGGCATAGGGTTTAGGGCGAGATAGAGTTATCCGGCGAGGATTGGCGGAAGGGAGCGCCACCCCAGCGCCACTCCTCGACCACTGATTGCGCATATATAGTGTGTGCGGTTAGGTACAGTTTTCGTTCTTTGTGTAAGGAGTCTCGCGGCTGGGGACATGGCGAAATGGTAGACGCAAGAGACTTAAAATCTCTCGGGCTTTATTGCCTGTCCGGGTTCAAGTCCCGGTGTCCCCACCATGCTTCAAGTTTTCGTAGGAATGTTAAGCACTGCAATTGGACGACTCTAATCGCCCCCCAAACCTCAGCGACTATTTGGAAAGATGACTTCTTGATGTTGAGCAGTGGGGCTCAATTCAACCCACTGACTAGACCAGTTTTCATGGCCTCGCTTTACCCGCTGAGACCTGGACTTATCGATCAGTCCGAAGCCCCACTTGCAGGGCGTAATCACAAATCGGTCCCATAATGCCCTGCATCGCGCCTTAACAATTAGCGCCCTTGTTAATCTCGTCACAATCGCGTCAGCACCATTCTTGTTTGCCCTTAGCCCAAAGGGCTTTAGTAGAGCTACAGCCCAAGCACGGGAGAATACGATCAGTAGCACGAGAGACACAGTTGCGGGCACGCCCCACTCAGTAATCGGGTCCTGATCATGAAACACAAGCTCGACATTTGGCCCAAACGTGCAGTCTAGGAATTTGGGTCGGCCGTTATACCAGCGGCAAAAGATCAGCGTTGGTGAGGCTGCATCAATATGAAGATGGGAAAAGCTCAAGCTCGCGGGCTCAAGAGTAATAATACGAACAGGTAGCCCCTTGAGCGGACCCGCAGCAGGCCGGTCACCTTCAAAGTAAACGATGGCTCGTGAACGTGGCCCGATAAACGAACGGGTGTAGCCGACTTCAAAGTCCCAGCTCGACAGCACCACGCCGCCTTCCGCGATCGCACGAACTTCGGGACAGTAGGTGCCGTCATCGGGGCCAGTTCGTGTTCTTGCTCGCGATAGATAACGCTTTAGCATCCGTGGGTCTTTAGAATATTTCCGAACGCCTCTGGCGACGAAATAGTCTCCAACCACTTCGAGCGTTTGAGCAATGTGCCGGATTTCAGCACGCGCAAAGACGAGATTTGGATCAGGTTGGACGACTTCCGACATTGGTTTCCACTCAGGGCGCGTTTGGACGGCGGCGTGACTATGAGAGTCAATTGCTGATGTAAATGCAGGCTAGGGATCAAAAAGAAGTTCGCGGCTAGTGCGGGTGCTAGCCGACGATTCACGCCATTGCGCTAGCTGGGCTCTTGTCTTGAACCACTTCGTGAGACGGCGCTTGAGATCACGTACGGGCTCAACATAGCGGGCCCAGAGGAAAGACCGACAAGCAGCAATTGCGGACGCGACTGCACTCTGGTGCCTGACGATGGCAGCAGCCCCCCTAGTACTTACCTGTAGTCCGTAAGGCTCGAGTAGTTTCACAGCCCATGGCCTGGCGAAATAGATGAAACAAGTGAACAGCTCAGCGCCATCAAGGGCTTTCCCGCTACGAACATCGGCAGACTCGAAAGCGACTTCGATATTTTCACCAAAGGTGCAATCGAGAAACGATGTTGTGCAACTACAGTCCTCGAGGCTCCCGGTGAGAAGTAGCGTAGGTTGCTCGGCTTCAATGTGAAGCTGCGCAAACCGCCTGGGAAGGTATCGGAGATCGACCACTTTTACTGGCAGCGTCTTGAGTGGGCCAGCGACAGGCGAGCTCCCCTCGATAAGCACTGACGCTCCCAGCGCCGGACCGACAAAGTTTTGAACATACCGCCGCTCGAAATCTTCGCATCTCAATCGCGTGGTGCCAGTCGTAAACAGCCGCGTCAGGGGGAGCATGACCTGGTCGGCGGCGACAGCTTCGACGGCATCAAGGGGCGTTTCGGCCCCTCTGTCCAGTGTCAGAAAGGCCCTCAGCCGGTCGGTGTCTTTAGCTGCGCGGCGAATCTCTACCGCTTCAAAATATCCACCTAACAGATCCAGCGCACGAGTGACGCGACTGATTTCTGCTGGCGAGAATGAATGCGAAGTAGTTGGATTCTCTACATCAAGCATAGGCATTCAAAATACAGAGCGCGAGGTCCCAAGACCCTCAAAGTTCACAAGGATGAACATGCTACGTTCGTGCGACGTAATAGGTCGCAGTCTGCGGCATAGGTTCAGTAAACTCACCCACCAGGCCTTGCGTGGCGCAATAGTTGGGCTAGCCTGCACTAAACTAGAGGGGGTAAATGGCGAGGAATTCTCAGCTTCGGCGGGTATTGCGGCTGATTGATGATCTACAGGGGTCTCGCGTGGGGCTGACAATGGACACGCTGTTGCGCACGTATGGAGTGACCCGTCGGACCCTGGAACGCGACTTTGAAATGCTATCCGAAGTTGGCTACCGCATCGAAAGCGCCCCCGATGAAGAGTCAACAAAGAGCCGCAAGCGAATTGCCAGCGCGCAGTCCAGAAAGTTTCCACCGTGTTCTGCCGACGAGTTAGCGGCAGCGCGCATTGCGGTTTCACTAATGGCTCGGACGGCCGACCCAGCGACAACAGCCGCTCTCGAATCACTCACAGACAGAATCGAACAGAGCCAGGATCGAGCGACGCGAGTTGACGCAGACGCACTATACAAATCGCGGGCTATTCTTTTTTCGCCGACACCGAAAGCTGAGGCAAAGGCCGGAATCGTCCAGGCAATAAACGATGCCATCCTTAGACGACGGCAGATTATCGTCACATACAGGCCAATGGGTCGCGGCCAATCGAAAGAATACGAAGCGGAGCCATATGGCATTTTAGTGGGCAAACGAAACTACTTAGTCTGGCGTGGCACCAGCGACCGAAAATGGCGGAGGTTCAGCCTGCCATACATCGAGAAGGTCACCATCACTGAGAAGAAAGTCGACATCGATACAGCTTTCTCCATCGCCAACCTTGCCGATTTGTCGCTTGTCGCCAACGCAGAGAAGCCGATGAAGGTTGAACTCAGCGTAGCTGCCACTGCAGCAACGCGCTTCAGAGAGTACCAGCTTCCTCCAGACGCTCAAGTTAGACCGGCGCGTGATGGAAGTCTTGGTGTTAGATTCACATCTGCATCAATTCAGGACGTCTGCCAGTTTGTATTCAGCTGGGGCAGAGATGTCGAGATCAAGAAGCCTCAGAGTCTCCGGCAAATATACAGGGAACGTCTTCGCGACTGCCTTGAAGAAACCACTGCTCAGCAGAGATAAGCAGAGTCCATTGGCCAAAGTGTTTGTGATAAATTAGGAGTTGCGCGTGAAAGGCACGATTAAAAGAATTCAGAAAGATGCAATCAGCGGCCTTAAGGACGTGAAACATGGAGTCTGGTTGGTAGTGCTGGCGAGCGCTAATGTATCGACAGCAGTAGTGGCTGCAACAAGATCTAAGCAAAAGATGCTGGAAAAGACGCTGGCCGCATCACTGGAAAAACATGCAGCATCTAACCTTAAAATTGCCTCCATGAGGGAGATGCTGGCAGAGGCAAAGCACAAGCTTAAAGGCTATAAAGAGTTAGATCAGTTCGCGGTTACCATGTTTGCTGTCGGCATTAGTGCAGCTAACTGTGATGGAAATATTGATCCAAGAGAACGTGAGACGATAGCGGCATGTGCAGGGCTTCTCGCTGCCGTGTTGCCTGAACCTCTTAAGTCTCAGATCGGCCGTCTCTATAGCGTGCCGCCGACAGTTGATGAACTGCGACCATTCATCGAGAATCTTGACCCCACTCAACTTCCACTTCTTGACAAGCTGATTGACGCCGTCATTCATGCCGATGGCATAGTTCATTCTAATGAGCATGCCTTTCTTGAAAAGTGGAAGAACGAGATATCAGCACGGGCTCACACCGTTTCCGACTCTCACAATACATTCACTCCCTTAATAGGCGCTGAGGTTGAGAAGGAAGCGCATTCATTGAAGATCGCAGCAACAGGTATGTCGCGACCAGCTGATGCGCTTTATGAATCGCTCCGCGCAAGCCGCGACGCCTACTATGATTTGACAGTGGCGAAGGAGCCAAGCAAGGAAGCGATTGCGGCGGAGCTTGCGCAACTCCGGACTCAGCTAGATAAGGAAGTCTACGAACGCTTTACAGCATCAATGACAACAATGATGGTGCTAAAGGTAGCAACGCCACTTGGACTTGGGTTTCTTCTATTTCGCGCTGACCGCGAGGGGGGACCTGTCACGACTCAGCACAATGCAGATAAAGGTATCTTCGCAAAAGAAAGCGAAGAATACAGCAAGAACATCTCCGACTATTCCAATACTTTACGAGAGAAGCTTCTCACAAAAAATTCCACTGATGGTGATGGGACCGCAATCGACGGCTATACTGGTCAAAAAGCGAATGTAGCTCGCATGGACGCGGATCATGTCATTGCAAAAGAAAATTATCACAATCAGGGCGGTTATATGAAGGATCGAGAAGCACGGCAAAGTTTCGCGAATGATGAAAGGAATGGCGTGCTTACTGATAGTTCGCTGAATAGATCGAAAGGTGCAGGAAGCCTGGAGGATGAAGACACGGTTTTGCGTCTTCAGAAAGAGCATCACCTAGACCCTGATAGAGCGGCAGCAGCATTAACACGGGCCAAAGACGCCTCTGCTCAACACCTGCCGACAGAGAGTGAGCGAAGGCACTACTTGCTGGTTAATGGGGTAGAAAGTGGAATAACCACAGGCCTAAAGGTCGGGGTTCAGCAGGTGTTGGGTATCATCCTGCTTGAGTTTGGGTTCGCAACATACCGAGCTGTACTCGATGTTTTGGACTCAAAGACTAAGGAAAGTGTTTCCATACGTGAGATGATTAAGGCCGTTCAGACAGCGATTAGAAAAAGCGGGAGAGACATTATGAACCGGTGGAGGCAGTTTTTATCGACGTTCATGGATGGATTATTTTCCGGCTTCATCTCCGTCATGGTGACGACACTTATCAACCATTTTGTTACGACTGCAAAAAACATAGTGCGCTTGATCCGTGAGGGCACGTTCTCCCTTGTTCAGGCTGTAAAAGTTGTGTTTTTGCGCACGAACGAGTCCTCATTGGAAACCGCAATTCATGAGGCACTGAAAATCTTGCTTGGCGGTAGTGCGATTGCGGCCGGCATACTGTTGGAGGAGCAATTGAGAGCATACTTCGGTGGTGGTGAATTGGCGGGCCTCCTGTCTGTGATTATTTCTGGCTTGGCCGCCGGGCTGGCAAGCGTCTTGGCAGCCTTCCTAGTAGACAAGCTAGACCCTTTCGGCGCGATAGCAGAACGAGAGCATGAGACTCTGATAACAGAGTTAGAATCAAGAATTGATCGAAACTATGCAGCAGCGCGGAAAGACATGGAAGAAATGGGGTGTGGCATCATGACTCCCAGCCTATCGACGCCCTAAAGCTAGAATTGCTAGGCTTCGGCGGTACTTGATTTTGCATTCACCGTCACAAAGTCTTCCAAAGCCGTTAACCTATAGCGCACAGCACCGCCTAGTTGGACGTAAGTAGGCCCACCGCCGGTCGTCCGCCATTTCTCAAGCGTACAGGGCCGTAGGCAGAGAAACGTTGCCGCCTCAGCGGTCGAGAGCAGTCGCCCAGTGCGTCGCGCATCCTCTAGGGCAGCTCTGCTGATCGATGGGTCGGCGTCGTCTTGAAACACGCCGCTGGTATAGATGGCGAGTAAATCGATCTTGTGCTGTGTGGATTTCATTTGGCTCTCCAGAAGAAAAAAGCTGAGGCGGGGGATTAAACCCCCGCCTCAGCTTCAAGCATGATTGTAGTTGCGCGCTCGCTTGCCGACACGAGATCGGATGGAGCGAGATGCGCATATCGTTGCGTCATTGTCGGCGTGGAGTGATTGAGTAGCTTTTGGACTACGAACAGACTTACGCCCTGCCTAACCAAAAGACTGGCATAGGTGTGCCGCAAGTCATGGATGCGAGCCTTGCCAAGACCCGCAGCTTTGCACATACGCCGAAACGCCGCGTCAATACTCTTGCGGAACGTCTCGGGCTTCGAGCCCGGAAAGACATACTCGTTCTGTCTGAGTGCCGCCAATTGTCGTAAGATCGAGAGAGCCGCGGAGTTGAGGGGCTTTTGGGCCCGCTTCCCGGACTTAGGCTTCGGTATCGTCCAGATGGCAGGGTCGCTTCCAAGCTGGAAGTCGGACCATTTGGCCGATAGCGTCTCACCACGTCTGGCACCTGTTGCAAGGAGAAAGCCCACAGCAAGCCCAGCTATCGCATCAGTCTCGGTCTTTATCGCCGCGATTAACTTCTTGATCTCCGGGTCGGTGAGATAACGTTCGGTCTGGTTGTTTTCTCGAAACAGCCGGACGGCCTTTGCAGGATTGCGCGGGACCAATTCACGGTCATGCGCAATCTTGAATAGGCGCTTCAACGTCGCGAGGTTCCGGTTTGCGGTGGCAGGTTTTCTACCCTCAAGCAGTATGGCGTCGTGGAACTTGGTCACGTCCGTGGTCGTGACCTCTGAAAGGCGCTTGTTGCCCAAGCTCGGGAAGATTCGCGTCTGACAGATTCGCTCGTCTTCTTTGAACGATTTTTTTCGTGCTCGTTGATGAGGCAGAAATTCGCTTTCAGCGAACTGCGCTACTGTTTGCTCGGACTTCAATTTCTGGCGTCGACCATGCGGGTCATCACCTAAAGAAATCTCCGCTCTGATCTCGCGCGCCTTCTGGCGCGCTTGATCAGCTGTCACGTCCCCGTACCGGCCGATTTTGAGATACTTCGTTCGCCCCGATGGGTCCTTCCATTTGAGTCCGAAGGTCATGCAGCGCTGACGAACCTCAAGGATAAAGCCCGGTATCTCAGTGTCGAATAGCATGTACTTTCGAGCGCCCGCTGGAAGTGGCGGGATGGCCTTGATGGTGGAAGTTATCAGTTTCAATCGCGCCATTAGCAGTCGCCCCCCTTGCAGGAGGTTGTAGGCTCAGGAACAGGGCGATCGGTACCCCGAGATTCAGCCCGGCTAATGCGGTCACGTTGCCCGAGCCATGAGATCAATTCGCCTGCCACGCTTTCAATTGCCGAGCGGGCGATAAGCGCCAGGAGGTCACGGATCATCGTTAGAGCCCCCCATGACTATCGGGCAGCCCAGGCACCTGCACGGGCAGAGGCAGGAACGGGGTGAGGTCATCTAGACAGTAAAGCGCGACCTCCCGGATCAATGGAACTCGACCGGGAATGAAGCCCCGATCCAGGACCACTTCGGCATTGCCATAGCGCTCGCTGAGTTCCCTGACGTTGAAGTGACGCCAGGTAGGTACGATGTGAGTCGTTAAGCCGTAGGCAACTCCGCCGACCGGGTCATATTCGATCGGGTACCATGTCAGTCCATGCCATTTGCAGGTGAAGCGCAGGGACAGTTCGATTGCCGAGGTTTCCTGGCATTCAGTCGTCCATAGCGGGGGTAGATTCAAATTCTCGAGCATTGATTTCTCATTTCGTGAACAGAAGCCACCAGCCATCGCTGGCGTGGCCGACGGCGACGCCCTCCGCACATTGAAATGCGGAGAGCTCTTCTTCATCGCCGATCTGGTTGATGCGAAGCAGGTCTTCGGGAGCCCTGACGGAAAGCCCGAGACTAGCGAGATATGCGAGGATGCACCTCGGGTCCCTGCCCGCGCGCATACAACCCTCAAACGAGACGACCTCAACATGGGGCCGTTCGTCGTCGAGCATGTAGCGTCGGGCAAGGACCTGAAACGATTCAGGTTCTTGCATTTTGGAGCCTCACTGAGATGCCCCTTGGCACAATGCCAAGGGGCGGCTCCGCAATGAAATGAGCCCGACCAGATGAGGTGTGCCGATTTGGACTGCATGACTTGAAACGCGTGAGTCATTGTCGATCAACTCAGACTGTCGACGTTTCGTCACACTCTTCCCGGCGGCTGAATACGGCGTCTGCGCCAATATTTGCGATCGCGTCTAAAGCAGCGCGCGCTTGTTCTACCTCAGCCGGCCCGAAGAGTTTGCCAAGGTCAAGCTCGGGTAGATATGTCAACGCGGTGTGGACGAAATTCATGACGCGAGGAGTTGCCGGTACAACGCCTTCGCATAGAGGACTTCGTGCTGCATTCTTTAGTTCAGTGACACTGGTCGGATACCCACTTTCGGTAAACAGCCGCGCTAGATCATCGTAGCTATGACGTCGCAATAGACCCCAGGCACGCTGAGCATATGCGCGAAGGATCATTCTACGCGCTACCCCCACTGATCCCTCCGCGGTTACCTTGACCCCTCTTTGGCGCGTCAGAATGCGGACAGCATAAAATTCTTGCCACTCGTCCCAATCCTCCAGTGTCTTAAGACACCTTCTGCGGACGAATCCGTCAAAGATAGCCCGAGCAACAGTTCCATCAACTTTGTTGGTCCACGGCTCAGTATCAAATGCGAGGTGAGTGGTACCACAGACCGCAATCATTCGGGGTCGGACAGGACGTCGCTTGAAGTCAAAATCTACATTGAACCGAACACTGCGCGCCACTGTCACCAAGTCGCTACGAGTTCGCCACATCCTTTGCGTGGAGATCAGATGTGATGAATCAAGCGTCTGTCCTGGAGTACGATTGAGATACGTCGATAGCACGAAATCATTGTGGAACTCGGCCGGAACGGGCGGCTTGATGCTCGCCTTGGCAAGTATAGGTGCGGATCCTTCATAAGGTATTGATGTCACCTGCCCACGGGTGCGCATTGCAATGATTTGCCTTGCGATATGCTTACATTCGATCATGACTAGTACCCTCCAGAAATTCGTTGGTGGAGTTTCTGAAATCGCAAGCTTACCGGGCCGCCCAGGTCGAGTTCATCACGCGGTGCGTCCGTGATGAAGCCATCAGTGGTTACGCTAATGATCTTTCGATCATTCGGAATTCTCGACATGATTTCGGACACGACTGCGCGGACCAGACCCGTTGCATGAGCTGCAAAGTATGGGTTGGTTATTCGCGACGGTGCCGAGACCTTCCCTTTGTTCGTACGCGTATCGTAGGCAGACTTCTCATGCAGGCCTTGCGCTAGCTTCCCGTATAGAGAGTTCCCAAGCTCCTTGTAGAACTTCGTCTTAAAGCTGCCAGCTTCGTTCTCGAAGCGTTTGGCTCGCGCAAATCTCACGAAGGCTTCAAAGATTCTATGCTCATTATTGACCCAAGGAATGACCACCCCGGTGAGTATCTCAATTTGAGCCCCCTGCCCGATCGCGACCTCAATCTCGGGTGCTGTGCAGTGCGTCTCACCGGTCAAAGGAAAGTAAAGGCCTCTTTCAGCGGCTCGTACCGGTAATGAGGGATAGCGGGTACCCAGCGGAAAGCGGAAGCGAATGTGCGCGAAACCCATTGTGTGGCCAGTAAACGCGCTGATCGATGTCGCAAATTGGGCAGCCGCGTAATTTGGCTCACAGATGTCAACCAGCGCTGTCCCGTAAGCTCCGATTAGGTCAAAATCGAAAAAGAGGCCAATGTCGGTCGGGCCCGAAATGAAGCATTCATTGCGCCCGCCGTGATAGGAGTCGTTCGCGAGCTGCTCAAACACGCGGCGCGCGGCGTTGGGCTTTCGGCCCTTCTTGTAGACGAACCGTCCGGCCTTCTCATGCCAGTATGGCGTTTTGACCTCTTCGATGCCGAAGATTCTGTAATAGTCTTGGCCGCTTTCCTTTAGGTCTCTCAGAAACACTTTCACCGCCATAGCTGATATTGTTGGCGGGAGGTCGGGAAGCCCGAGCTCATCTTGCGCGATGCTTCGCAGGTAGACACCAAGTTTTACAGTGATCTCGGCATCGCGCATTGCGTAGGCTTCCGCTTCAGATCGACGTTCTGAGAAGAACTTGTCCATCTGAGAGGGATGATAGCCATCTGGAAGGCGCAATTTCTCCAAGCCGATTAATTGACCAGCTTCGGCCAGGGCCATTTGGCCAGGCACAAGCAACAGCGTATCGATGAATCGCAAACGAACGCGCCACGCCCGTCGCGCGGCATCGCGCAAAGTTGTCAAGCCACCGCGATAGGGCCGAGCTTCGGAATCCTGCTCTGCCAGTTCCACACTCTGGCCACTGTCTAGAGACGTAACTGTGCGCCGCAGGCTGTCAACTCTACTGGAGAAATCGGGCCAGAAGTCGGCAAAATTGGGTAGGTCCGCTCTCAGAAAGTGAGCATACAGATAGATGCGACCAGGTATCGTCTGTATTGCGTCTTTTTTCCGCGCGTCTTTCATCACAAGCCGGATGAATTTTTTTAGCGTGATTCGATGAGCTGGTGTCGGTCCCTTTGTGAAGTAGATGAACGAACTAGACTGTTGCCCACAGATCACGAACGCCGTGTAACAAATGATGACGTTACGCCCGGTGGTCTGGTCAAAAGACCACTCACTGTCGACTCCGATATGGGCGATCTCGCCGCTTGCCAGAGGCAGCGGTGAGTTGGGGCGGTTTAGGCGCGCAATCTGGCTTTCCAACTTCGCGGAGGCCCGCGCCACATTGGCGGCCGAGGTGTAGTCATGACGTATAGTTTGCCCAATAGGCATTTTGCACCTTTTTGTAAGAGCTTGATTTCAGGACTAATTCAGGCGCGAGCCACTGCAGCAGCGGCGCTGTGGAGTGTTAAAACTCACGCTCTAGCAAAGTGACGTCCGACAAGGGTTAGTCCTCGCCAAAGGTCATAAGGTCTATGGGACCCGCGGCTTTAAGGCCGGCACTCATGTTATCTTCAAAAACACGAGGCCTCTTGCCCCTTTGCTTAGAATTTTTCTTGATGGTTAGTAGCGGCCAACGAGCTGGCCCAGATTTCGGCTTTGGCGGCTCGACTTTCCGAATGAGTTTGGGCCGCCGGTGACCTGGGGCAATCTCAGCCCGAATCACTTCAGGCCGACGAACGGCTTCATCAAAAGCGCGCAAGAATGACTTATCGAGTTCTCCAGGAGCGGGGCCCTTTACTGGCCGGTTCCCGTGGCTCGTTATCTGCAGCGCGTTGCGGAATTCGGAAAGATCATCCGCAAAAGGTTTTGCTTTCTTCATTTTCGTTCACTCAGGTCGATAAGCCTTGGTCGCCTTGGCTCTCCGGCCAAGGCGACCAAGGCAATTATCTAGACCAAAGAGTCCTCCTCAGAGATGTTGGGTTCTCCTAGAAGCGCCGACCAGTTAGGTTGGTGGCTGCGACCCCTTAGCCGTGGAGCAGCGGCCGCAATCAACTCATCGCGGATCAGAATTCCCCGCAGCTCGTCCGGTTCGTCAAGCCACGCTGCCAAATTGCCGGCGGCGTCCTTTATCGCAACGCCCTTTGATGGGACGTATTGTATCAAGCCAACGTGCCTCAAATCGATGGCGTCTCCAGTGGGCAGGATCGTTAAAGACATTGCGTTACTCCTTAGGTTGGGTGGTAGACAACAAGTGTCGGTCCTCCCAGCTAAGACCTGTCCGATTCAAGTGAGTTGGCAGTTGGTTCGCCCCTGAAACGTACCTTGTACTGCAGAAACCGCAGGTCACATCAAGCGAGCACAGGACCTTGTTCAGGCCCAAGCACGGGGTCTTGCTGGTTAGACCGCGGAATCTGCCGTCTACTCGGGGCAGTCCGTAGGCGTTGGTGGCATGCCGAAACGGGGCCACCGGCTTAGGTGCGCAACGCACCACGAAAAGAACTGTACGCCGATCATCATGCATACGTTCTAAACTGAGCTAACATCGAAAGGCCCGAAAGCAATTCGAGTAATTAGCTAGTGGAGTATTGATAAGGTCGCGATGTTGAAAAATCAAGTGGCCTTGTGAGATCACAAGCCGGTGCACTTGCGATAGTTTGAATCGTACAGAAATACTTGGCGGATCAAATGGGTTAGGAACACAGTTAAGTTGCCGACTCAACACTTCTTAACGAGTGCGTGCCGGAATCAATTGGAAATACCTGAGATTACTTGGAGGCAGAATTAGCCCCCCCCATCCTTGTAGAACTCGATACTGATTTTGGTCCAAAGCTCGTCTGGTAACTCGCCGCATAAAGCTTGCGCGATCAGGATAGGCAAACGCTTTAACCTCTCGGACAAGCTGCACTGGCAATCTGCGCGCAGCAGCAGCACCTCGAGTGGTCGTGGAGGTTGGCCATCTCGTTCTCTTGCTCGTATGGCTTTAGTTGAGCCACGGGTGAAGTTTTCCCTGCAGTATTTTTGTCCCGAACAACACTTCTTCCAGTTTGTTGTTGCCCCTGGTTTTCTCATTCTTGGGGATGTTGTTGCTTATGTCATTTTTGGTCAGCACAAGGACATCATCATGCATCCGGCTCGCTTCCGGAGTGCTTTCGATAATGGTGTTGCTCCATAAGTGAAACCGCCGATCAATACATCTCATCATGAGTCTAAAGGCCGCCCAAGATTGAACGACAGCAGGACGCCGCAGGAATTCAGCAAACCAGTGTCTCGCCCGCCTATTACGCTCCAGGCGGGTTTCCGCCGTATCGGCAACTTCGCTTAGGTAGGCTGTTCGACCGGTGAGAAGCGGGCGAAGCCGGGTCAATTCGGGGCCTTCGTCCATAAGGCCTAGCATTGTCAGCGCCCGCGCTTGAACAGCCAGCACACCCGAGGCGGCATCGCGTTCAATGATCTGTACAAGCCAACTCACGTTTCCGGTCTCTAAGGCCGTAAGCACGAATTGGAACAGCGCTTCATCCGTCTTAGCCTCATTAAGCCATTCGTCCCTCAACTCCGTGGCATACGGTTCAGCTGTAACAGTGAAAGTCGCGTACAGCAGGGAATCAATACGCAAGGGTTGATACACGGTCAGCCAAGCGGCGGAATTTTTTCCGCGCAATTTAAGGACAATGCCTGCCGCCTTCTTAGGGTCGGACGAGGCCAGCACTTCAACTAATGCGCGGTAAAAGTCTCCCGCACGCCAAAGGATGCTTCGTGCTTCGTCGCCTTCAACGGCCTTGACCCATTTGTCCACAAGATGCGGGTTGCGCCGGACAATCTCCGCGAGGCCGTCGGGACGGAACTGGTGTGCAAACATCGCCACGCCCCGCGCCTGTGCTCGCCGCATAAGTTCGGCGTTGCGCTCTATCGACTGCGCCTGTTGCCGCTGGAAGTGCTCGGGGTCGTTCATGTTAGCGAGAACTTGGTTAATCTGATCCGGTTCGGCAGTTTCCACATCGAGGCTTACCGCGCTAGATGTCCGAACGTCCTCTGACGAAGTTATAAAATCAAATGTAGGCACTGGCGCTGACGGACGCTCGGCCAATACTGCCAGTGATTCGTTTCGCGATTTGTCGGCAACTTCGCGTGTGATCAGAATTGACCACAGGACGTCCAGGTCGTCGGCAAACTGCCTGTATGCCTCGTCGCTGCCGTCCTGTACGGCGAGCCAGCCAAGCAGCTCGGGCGTAACTCGGTTTCTCAAATCGACATAACGAACAGCGCCTTTCCGATAACCAAGCGCGAGGCTGCCTTGGAAGTTTTCGTAGCTGGCTTTCTCTCCGTCGTTAAACCGCCAGTCGCTTTCGGCGTGGTGGCGCAGGGCTTCGTCATCATTGCAATTCATTGCAATCTCAAACGTCAACGCCCGCACATATCTTTCACTGTGCGCCATAAAGGCTACCAGTACGGCCCGTGCATCCGGCGTCAAAGCAAACTGCTGACTGGACAGAAACCAAAGCCCGTACTGGATTCGTGTTGTATCGGTGGCTTGCAAAGCCACCAGTCTTGTATTGCACTCGACCTCAGCCATTGTCTTAAACAAAAGAGCCATATCATTGCGAAGCATCGCACCTGAGGGGCGCTCGATGACGAGGTCGTATTGTTCTTCCGCAGTGAGGTGAGGCAACAGGCACATGCTTAATTCGGACTCGGCGAATTCCACGTCCTTGCTCCCCTGGCCAATGCTTCCATCCAGGAGGGCCTGCCGCGCAGATTCCAACGCCGACCGCTCTTCAGCGCCGAATATCTGCGAGTTCTCAACGGCAAAGATAGATAGCTGTCTCAAGGCGCGGAACTCGCGAGCGGGTGCCGTGCGTATGACGTTTCGCACAAATACCGCCATATTATCGGGTGCATAGGCGGCCAATGTTGGTTCAATTTCGTCGAAAATATGATCCTCGGATGTCACCCCCATCTGCGAAGTAATCATTGCGGGATTGATACGGTCTAACGTGACCAAATGACCGTCGAGACTCGGCATAACGGCATCGGGGTTGAGGGCGTTGATGGATGCCTGTCTCAGTGGCGAAGTACGCCATTCACTAGGACGTGTTACCGGAAGGCCGGAGGCCGCCCCTGAAGTTCCCAACGCACGCAGCATCATATGGGCAGCATTTGTCGTCAGCGCTCCGCCGCAGGCATACAGGGCCGCGGCTTCGACGTGCAGCAGGCGTTCGGTTTCGGACATGTCTATGCGGTTCAGGCGCAGGCACCATGACGCAGCTTCTATCTCCGACGGCAATCCCATTAGTTTGCGAGACACCGCCCAGGCCGCGAAACCTTTGGCAAACCGTGAACGCCCAACATAGGAAATAACGAGAAACGCGAGGTCAGCTAGGTGTACGAGATCAGGTGACGACGCCTCACGCAGATGATCGGCAAAATATTGCCTTTCGGCGGCTATCGCATTTTCAAGCCGCTGGGTAATTGCGGCGCGCTGCTTATCAAGCCGCTCTTGCTCCGCGCGGCCAATGAAGGGATGCCAATCGCGATGCCAAAGCGCCAGCCAGCTGTTCACTCGCTCTGCAATGCGTTGAAATATTTCCGGACGTTCGGTGTAGTGCAGCAACGCAGCGGAAACCGAACTACGCCCATCGGGATATGTCGAAAAGTCCGACCAGACCGTTTCTGAAATGTTGAGATACGCTTCCGGCTGGTCTGCGAGATACGCAGCGAAGTCGTCATGGTGGCGGTCAGCGCGATTTCTCTGACGCAGCCAGGCAAGCAGCAGTGCTTCAATCCCGGCCTGCGGGTAATGTGACCACAGGCAAGCAGAGGCCACCGCGCCGTGTAGCACGTCACTGACTTGAGAAAAGCCCGCGCATGAATCGAGCGCCTGGGCAATCGCATAGTCGGCAAGAAGCCCGCGATTAACTGCGTCCTGCACTTCTTTCGCCAGGAGCATGCCCAGGGCCAAGCCGACTTGCTCGGGACGCACACGATAGGTTTCGCTGTCGCCGACTTGTTCAAACAACCGCCCAGCAACAATTTCCTCAAAATCCCGAGATTCCGGTCGGGGCTTGCCTGTGCCAGGCTTGAAAGCGACCGGAGCCTGGCTTTTGAGAAATCGGTCACGCCCGCGAGGATTTCGCGCGCCAGCCCGATCACCGTGTCATTGAATTGCCGGTCGGTGTGGGTAAGGCCCTGCTTATGTTTCAGCCTGTATTTCCAATCGGTCACCAAAAGGCGAGCAACGGTGAGGTCGTTTGAATCTGCCAAGCCTGTAAGGTGCCCCATTGCAGCTCTGCAAACCCTTGGAATTCTTAGAAACTCCCGCACCTCCGGCCGCAGCTTATCGATGGCCAGGCCTTCAGGGGCCAAAACTGCCGTAAGCTCCGCGTCCGTGAACGGCTTCACCTGAATGAGCGTGCGCCCCAGAATGTCCGGGACACGCGCTTCGAGCTGCTGGTTCCAGAATGTCGTCCAGCATGTTACGAGCACCGCAACGTGAGGCGCCACCGCCTGCTCGCGGAAACCGACGAGGCGGCTGATCCATTCCTCGCGCGGCTGCTCATTGAGGCCATCAAACACTAGAAGAATGAGCGGCTGCAGGCCAGCAGGCCTGCGAAGCCAGCGTTCCAGGGCTTTCTGCCAGAAAGTATCGTTGGAAAATCCCGTGCGTTCGCTCAAAAGTTTGGCGAGCCACTCCACCGGCCCGCAGGTCGGCAATGTCATATTACTGGTGACAATCAATGTCAGAGGCTGGTCGGCCAGTTGACTCCACCAGCCCATCGCCGCCCAGCTCTTACCAATGCCTTCGGGACCATGCACCACACCCAGCGTGGGCTTAGCCTGCCAACCTCCATACCAAGTATTCAGGCCACTGGTAACGACAGCGCGCTCCGCAAACACACCAAAGGCGCGATCATGCGGGCAAAGGTATTGTTTGAAACGCGCGTATGAATTTTCTTTGGATTGCAAACTTTGCTCAATCCAAGCGTTCGCGTTTTTTCGCGCACGGCTCATGCCCACGCGACTGGCGGAAAGGCGTTCCCGCATCTGCGCTTTTGTGGCGGAAAATCCGGGATGCGCCGCAATCGCCGAAAAGTCGGCGTCAAGTTTCGGCCTGTCAATGTGCGCTAGTCGCTTCGACAGTTCAGCAAATGAATGTATGGGACTGGCGGCGCAAAGCACGGCAAGCGTCGGAGGACCGGCTTCCTGCCAATCCACAATTTCTACCGTGACCCCGGCCTGCTCGCTTGCCTGGTGAAGTTCTTTTGCTTCATGCGCGCCCACCGCACCCGTTGTCGCCAGTAGCCAGAGGTCTAGCTGTTCTCGTGAATTGCTTATGGCAATTGCAAGCCCGCCGACCAGTTCACGGGCGGAGGGGCAACTGCCCTTCTCATAATGCTTACATTCGAGGCCAGCCCACGTAGCGCCACGTCCGGCGCTTGATACATCTATCCCGCCCTGAAACCCGCTCTTGGCAAGAAATGAAATCCCGAGGTCAGGCGCAAAATCTTCCAAGAGCGCTTTTATCAGCCCTTCAAAGCCATCAGCACCGGCAGGCTTTAATTCCCGAAGCTTATTGAATAACTCATCGTACATTACTGAGGTGAATCCTGTTTGTTCTTTCAATTACAGGATATCTTATTGGATAGACGTCCTCTACCCTTCCTCAGCTGGCGTCGCGCTGCTTGTGCGCGCCATATAATGCACCATCGGATGGGATTGGTGGGCACAAGTCACGGACAACCGAGGCCTCCAACCCAAGCTGACGGGCTCAAACCATTCGAGTACTATTGATCTACTAGACGTTTTCTCGCGGTCAGGGCTTCCATTTTACTGATTTTAAGGCGCTGAAAGCTGCGCATGGCCTATGTCGAACTAAATCGAATTTTCGTTGACGCACCTGAGGAGGTTTCCGAGGACGAATTCGAGGCGTTCTTTGATGCCGACCTCCTCAGCGAGCGCGGGAAGGCATGGCCCGATGTTCTGAAGAATCGTTTCGTCCTTATCCTCGGGACGGCGGGCGTCGGCAAAACGACGGAAATGATTCATCAGGCCGAGGCGCTGAATGCGGCAGGGACGCCGGCGTTTTTCACCCGACTTGAAGATATCGCCAAGAACGGCTTTGAAAAGTCTCTGACCGTCGCCGACGGACAACGCTACGACGCCTGGCTCAGGTCGAGCGATCAGGCGGTGTTCTTTTTGGATTCTGTGGATGAAGCGAAGATCGACGCCTACCGCGACTTCAACCGAGCGCTGAATACATTCACTTCCGCCGTGAACGCCGCCGCGGCGCGCGTCAACGTCGTTCTATCCTGTCGGCCCAGCGACTGGATGCACATCACGGATCTCGCATTCGTGAAAGCCGCGCTGGCGCCGCTGGCCAGCGCGATGCTTTCCGGTGGGGGCGACGACGACGAGAAGGAATTGAAGGCGATTTCGGGCGACGAAGCCGCCGCGGACGTTGAGGAGGAAGAAGCACCGACTGATACAAAGCAGGACATCGAATTGTCGTTGATTCAGCTCCGCCCGCTGGATCGAGCTCAAGTCCTCACCCTGGCCACCGCGTTCGGCCTGAACGACGCGGACGTCTTTGTCGCGGCATTGGAGGTTAAGGAGAATCTATTCATCGCCGCTACGCCGCGCGATGTCGAATGGCTCACGGTCTATTGGCGTCGGCACAAGAGCATCGGCTTGTTGTGGGACATGATGGCCGCCAGCGTCGAAGAAAAGCTGCGGGAGCAAAACGGAACGCACTATTACAAAGACACGCTCCCCCCAGACCTGTCGCGGTCTGGCACTGAGCGGATCGCCGGCGCCAACGCCTTATGCCGCGAGCCGAACATAAAGCTGTTCGATCCGGAATTGACGACCAATCCGGTGAAGGGCCTGGACATCGAAAAGCTTCTTTCGGACTTCCCGACAAAGCTTCTGGGCAATCTTCTACGCCGCCCCATCTACAACGAACGGCTTGCGGGACGCGTCCGCATCGACCCTAAACAGACCCGGTCATTCCTCGCGGGCTCATGGCTCTTGCGCCTTATCGCGGACGGTGCCCCGCGTGCCAAGATCAGAGCCCTTTTGATGGGATCGGTCTTCGGGAAAGAAAAGGCTGTCGCTTCGATGATCGAAATTGCCGCATGGGTTGCCTGCCAGGATAGCGCCATACGCGCCCATCTCATCCGCGTGGCGCCCGAAGCGATCTTGTTTATGGGCGATGCCGCGAAGGTCCCGGTCGAAGAACGCATCGAGGCCATCAAGAGCTTTGCGCGCAACTACGCGGGCACGCATAAATTTCAGTGGATCGTAAGCGACGTTGACTACGCGCGGGCATCGCATCCGGCAATGGACGCCACCGTGACCGAACTTTTGCGAGACCGCTCTATCTCCTTCGACGCATCGAAACTTCTTCTGCGCTTCACGGCCGTCGGCAGGCTTTCGCATGCAGCCACGACGGCCTTGGCGATGGCGCTCGATGGGTCCATGGAACGCAGCATACGGGTATGGGCTATCGACGCTGTCGCGAACGCAGGGTCGGACGCGGAACGCGCGACCCTGCGCGACGCGCTTATGGGCGGACAATTTGAAGAAGACAGCCTGATCGAGAGGGCAACTCGCGAACTCTTTCCGCGCACACTTTCTCTTGACGATCTCGATGCCATAATCGACCTATTTACGGTAGAGAACCCCGAAGCGGTGGGTGGTCCCTCGCACACCATCGCATACTATTGGACGGCAAATTGTCCCGCCGATCAGCTCCCGGCTATGCTTGCGATCCTGGTTACGCGGGTACTGACGCCTCCACTCAAGGGCCAAGACGGTTTCGAACCCCTGTTGTCGGAGAAGTATTTCTGGCTGATTGATGCGGTCGGCAAGTGCGCCCGTCGCGTGATCGACGCGCGCGCGGCAAGGAACGACAGCGATATCGCGGTCCTGAATCAAGCGCTGGCGCTTATTGAAAAGGCGAAAGACCAGGGCGGCTTTCACCTCTTTGGCGCCGATGAGATTGAATCTGCGCTACGCGGTAACGAAGGTGCGCGACGGTCATACGTGGCCGCAAAGATCCTGACGTCGACGCGCCGGCGGCATTTTCTCTCGGGCCGCTCGCTGTCAAGGCCGTTTCCCGGCGATGACGCCTGGCTGTTGGCGCAATCTATCACTGCGCCAACAGAACAGGCGCGTAAGCGTCTGCTGGAGGGCGCCGTTGAAGTCTCGGCGATGACGGGCCGTTCAGCTGAACTAAAGCAACACCTCGAATCCGCCGTGAATGCCGCTCCGTTTACCGACGACGAAAAGAGAAATCTCATATCGTATCTTAACCCGACAGCGGCGGAACCGGATCGTGAGTGGGAAGACGAGCAGCGCCAGCGCAGGGCAGCCGAAGCAAAGATACGGGCTGAAAGCGCGCGCCGCATCGAGGCCAAGATTGCACAATTGCGCGACGGTTCCGACTATTCCGCCATACATTACCTTGTGCGGGAAATGCGCAATGCGGCGAGTGCGTCCAACTCGACCTGGGCACAGACAAACATTGCTGTTATTGAACGGCTGTACGGCAAGGATCTGGCCGCAGCCTTACGCGCCGGCCTTACCGTCAGCTGGCGGCGTTATACACCCGGTCTCAAATCGACGTTGGAGAAGAAAAGCAGCGTCGAGTTTGGTGTCTTAACCGGGCTGACAGCGCTCGCGTTAGAATATCGGGACGGCTTCGATTTTAAAACGCTCTCGGATGCCGATGCGGCGATCGCAACGCATTACGCGTTGCGCGAGATGAACCAATTTCCGCGATGGTTCGCCATTGTCGCCGCGTCCAAACCGAATATTGTTGCCCCGATCTTAATAAATGAAGTCAAAGCACAGCTCGCGGCGCCGCCAGATCAGCGGGGCGACATCATCAACCTCCGCGAGATTCGGCGCAATGACGCCCTGACGAAACTTGTCGGGCAGGAACTGGTGCGGGAGTTGCCGCATCTGACGACGCTGAACGCAGAATCGTTGAATGAAGTTCTCGACATTATCAGCGCGGCCGGCGTGACAGACCCAGACCACGCCAGGAATGCTGCCGCAAAAACGGAGGCGGCGTGGACCTCCGACCTGACAACGGCGCTCGTGTGGCTTCAGGAATGGCTCAAGTCCGAGCCGTCGGCGGCAGTTGATTACCTTGAACGGAAATTGACGGAGTCGCCCGATCAGGCCATCGCGGTAATGATGCGGTTCTTGCTTCAGATCGACGACGACCTAAAGAACGCTCAAACCGGCGCATACCTGCGCAAGGTTGATCTTCTTAAGCGCCTCATCCCGTTGGCGTATAAATACGTGCCGCCCGAGACCGACCCAGAACATGAAGGTGTTTACGAGGTCACTGCCGACGACGATGCGCGGGAAGCTCGTGGGCGTTTGGCGGGTCTGATGGAGACCATCGACGGGATGGATGCGCACAACGCCCTTCTGGAACTAATTGCGCATCCTGACGTGGCGTCGATCAAGGATGCTTTTGAACGGGCGGTTGACCGTCACGCCTCGCGGGCGGTCGAAAGTGATGCCTGGGAACTCGCAGACGTGCGGGATTTTGCCACGTTCTATAATCGCGATCCGGTCAATGCCTACGAACTATTCCGCCTGGTCCATGAGCGTCTTGAGGACATCAAGGACAACATCGAAACCGACGACTTCGGCGACAAGGGGCTCTTGGATGCGGGCAGCGATGAGACCCGTTTGCAGCGCTACTTCGCCGGCCGCGTCGACCGAGAAAGCCATCAGCGGTACAGCGTCGTGCGCGAGCCTGAGGTTGCCAATCACAAGAAACCCGACTTTCGCGTCTACCATCCCAAGGCGGGCATGGCGACCGTGGAGGTCAAGCCGCTGGATGCGACCCGCTATAGCTTTGAGTCTCTAAAGGACACGATTTCAACACAACTGGTCGGCCAGTACATGAAAGCGGCACGTTCGCGGCACGGGATATTGCTGCTCTGTCTCCTCAAGAAGGACCGCACCTGGGACATCGCCGGCAAAAAGTCCTCGTTTGCCGAACTTTTGGCGGCGTTGCGGACGGAAGCCGCGCGCGTCCAGGCGGCAAATACCAACGTCGAGAGACTAGCTATTGTCGGCGTTGATATGAGCGCCTGGGAAGCCCCCAAGCGCGCGAAGGCGAAGAAGGCCACCCCCAAGGTGAAAAAGGCCAAGGCCAAAAGCAAGGCGGCAAAGAAGAAAGTGCCGGCAAAAAAGACAGCCAAGCGGAAGGCTGCCGCCACCAAACGCAAGACGGCGAAGAAATCGAAAATGCGATAGTGGCCGCCCAATATGAAGCTCTATTGCCTATACAGCCAAGTGCCCCCTGTAACCCCCCCCCCCCGGCCACTCCGCAAACTTCCTAGACTGTCGGATTCAATCGGACCCGATGGGGGATGATTTTTACCGGCTTACGATGCTAGCCAAGACAGTAGGCTCTCATCAGCCCACTAGACTCAGACTTAAAATCCGTTGTCTGGTAACGGACGTGCCCGTTCAAGTCGGGCCGGGGGCACCATTATAAAGCAATGACTTAACACGATTTTTGCCCCTTCTCTTGAGCGCTTTACGGCTTCAATTAATTGGAACGGGTACCAAGCGGGTACCAGGACAAGATTCGCCCTTGCCTTCTGCGGTTAGGGCGAGCCTGGGGATGGTCTTGGGCATGGGTCGATACCATCAGCCCTTCTCAGCCTCACTCCCAAGCCGGGCAGCAGCCAGACTGGTTAACTAGATGTGTCGCAAATTTTGAGACTGTGAGAAGCGAATTTTGGCTTTTGCGGTCTTCAATATTGCGACCGTGAGCCCGCTCTTATGGAGCAAAGCCTAACTGACTGCTTAAATTTTGAGACTGTCAGTCCCAAAATCTGAGACCGACTTTTGAATTTCGGGTTTCTTCCAGCGCATGAATTCTTTGGTGGCGGGCACAGCTCCAACCGGGTGTTCCGTCAAAGCATACCTGGTCGCGCGCCTGGATTTTTGACTAAAGCTAGACGCGCCCGTGACCACAACAAATCCATGCGCCTTAACCTCGTTTATGGCCCTCATCGCTGTATTGCGACTTACATTCAGGCGATCAGCCATGGAGCGAACTGATATGAAGAACCAACCATTATTGTCGCCGTTGTAGCACTTGTAGAACTCCACCAGGCACGCGCGGCCTGCGAGCGACATGTCGGTGTAGGCGTCGCTATCCAACAGGTAATAATGGAGCCGAACGTGACGGTGTACCCCCTCACTGCGACCAGTTGCATTGTGGCGGCGGCCACGCTTTGCCACTTTCGTTGCCCCGGCAAATGATGGTCAGAGGGGCTAGGAGCGACCAGCACGCGAGAGAGTCTCGCGCTGGATGGCGTAGCTTGAGATTTTGGCGACCGGCAAGGAAGCGAGCCAAGCATTCAAGTCCTCGGCGTTGATGACAGTGCGCGTGCCCACCTTGAGAGCACGCAAGCTCCCAGCCTGGATCAGGCGATAAAGGCCGCTGCGGGAAATCCCAGAGATTTCGGTGACTTCAGCAAGCGAATAGCAAAGTTTGGCGATCATGGCGGCTCCCAGTTTGTTCCACTGAACATCAACGTTCGTGCTGGGATATCGCAGGGAGTCGGTATGAAAGTCGTCCGGAAAGGGCCGGAAACCTGGGTGAGTTAGCCGGAAACTAGGCGTTGTTCGGTTTCCGGCCCAGTTTCTTCAACACATCGTAAATTTTTGATACGCGCTCTTTGATCAATGATTCTGCTGGCTCGTCCTGGCCTTGTTTCTGAAAATACTCCTGGGCTTTCTTAACCAATTCAGACTGTTTGGCTGGCAGACCGTGGATGTCCGCCTCGTAGGCCACAAAAGCATAGAAGGCTTCCCAATCATGCTTTTGCGGTCGTCCACCTACGTTGCGTGTTGCGGGCTGGAATGATGGCGACTTCAAAAATGTCGGCACTTCGCCCTTCTCGGCGGCATAGCGAACCAGCTCCTCGCGCGTCACCGCCGCCTCAAGCATCCAGGAGCTGCCCTCAGAGTATCTTGCCTTGAGACGACCCCTTTCGGCTGCGCTGACAAGCGTCTGTGCGATGACTCTGACGCTGGTCTCCTCAATCGCTGCAAACGATTTAGGAGATTGGGTAGGCGGCTCGTTTTCGGCCCAAAGAAACGCTGCTTGATAAAGCTCAAATGTGCTCGCCAGCCTCCAGTTTTTGTCGAAAGCCAATCTGGCGTCTCCTTTAGCTTGCCGCCCGCTCGCGCAGGGCTTCCCACAGGCGCGAGTAATTCAACAGAATGTCCTTGATGCCGTTCCGAATCACCTTGGAGTTCAGGGCCTGCGTGCTCATGGCATTATGAGCATCAAGGGCGTCCATGATCGCGTTATCGATCTCGCTGTCGAGGTCGGGTGAACTGGCGAATTGCTGTTTAGCATTGTTAGTGGCCTGCTGCTGGAGCTTCTCGGACTCCAGCAACTTCTCTCTGATCACCTGGGTCACATAGACCAACTGATCCTGGTCTGACAGATCACCTTCGAAGAGGTCGTTCAGCTTCTGAATGATCTCATGGAGGAACGCCTTGCCCGGATCATTCAGGCCGCCGCTGCCAGCTTCGGTGATCGGCTCCAGCTTGGGGGCCTCGCCGTCCGTGAGGGGCATGGCCTGCTTGCCCTGCTTCTTCAGGCTGTGATGGGTGAGCTTGATCTTTGAGAGGTCGATGCCCTCACGCTCGCGCCCGAACTCCAGCAGCGGCAATAGGCGTTTGTAGAAGATCGCCCGCTTCTCGATGGCGGTGCTGCCGTAGTCGAAAATCTGTGAGAGGAACGTATAGAGCCTGATGAATGCGCCGATGTCGGCCTTGAACAGGATCAAGGCGTCCAACTCGTTCTTGGCGGCTTCCGCAGCTTTCGGGTTGACGTGCTCATTTGCTGCCCTTAGCGCCTCCTGGGCCGCTTTGAACCGCTTCAACAAGCGGTCGGCCACCGGCTCCAGCGCGCTGATCAGTTCGCTCTGCATCGCATTGGGGTTCAGCTCAACCTTCACCACTCGGTCGATCTCGTTGTCGTCGTAGAAGCCCTGGGCATCCAGCTTGGCGCGAAGATCGAAGACCAAGTTCGGATCGGTCGTCGCCGACAGTTCGGCGGTCTCGAAGTAAGTCTTGAACGCCGCCAAAACCTCCTCCGGCTCGTTCACGAAATCCACGACATAGGTGGTGTCCTTGCCCGGATAGGCGCGGTTCAGGCGCGACAGCGTCTGCACGGCCTGAATGCCCGCAAGCCGCCGGTCCACATACATGGCGCACAGCAGCGGCTGATCGAAGCCGGTCTGGAATTTGTTGGCCACCAGCAGGATTTGGTACTCGTCGCCCTTGAAGGCTTCGCGGATGTCCCGGCCCTTGAGGAAGGGGTTCAGCGTCGGGCTGTTCTCGGTGAAGGCGTCGGGGCCGGACTCCTTGTCGTTTACCTCGCCGGAGAACGCGACCAGCGTGCCGATCTTGTAGCCCTTCTCCTTGATGTATTTCTCGATGGCGATCTGCCAGCGCACGGCCTCGATGCGGCTGCCGACCACCACCATCGCCTTGGCCTTGCCGTTCAGCAGCGGGGCCACATAGTCGCGGAAGTGCTCGA
>Ga0164290_1000401_pt1 | contig 145808 bp, 128 predicted proteins | sample Micstemetagenome_FD_108782 | JGI IMG/M metagenome (GOLD analysis project Ga0164290, IMG submission 108782) | Contaminated culture microbial community from soil near Moab, Utah, USA - Microcoleus steenstrupii SON62 (Illumina Assembly) | ecosystem: Environmental > Terrestrial > Soil > Soil crust...
GGGACGCTCGATCCATGCCGGACAGGTGTGCGTCGCCGACGGCACCGACCTGGCGGCGCAGAAGATCGAGCGGGTGCTCACCAACGACCCGGGCATGGGCGTGATCCGCCACGTCGACGCCGGTTACGACCGCGCGGTCGAGGTCGCCGACGAGCGGGACGTGACGATCCCCCGATGACCTTCGAGTCCCTCTGGGGCGACCTCGCCCCGATCGGCCGCTCCGCCTCCACCGGTGGCTACGACCGGCTGCCCTGGGCGAGTGCCGAGCTCGAGCTGCGGGCCTGGTTCCGCCAGGAGGCCGCCGCCCGCGAGCTCGCGGTCGAGGAGGACCCGTTCGGCAACCTCGTCGCCTGGTGGGGGGCCGCAACGTCATACGACTCGCACCGTGGAGGGCGCGAGTCGTATGACGTCCGCCGTGACGCCGTCCTCACGGGGTCCCACCTCGACAGTGTCCGCGACGGCGGTGCCTACGACGGCCCGCTCGGCGTCGTGTCCGCGCTGGCCGCCATCGACCTGATGCGGGAGCGCGGCGTCCGGCCGCAGCGGCCGCTCGGCGTCGGCGTCTTCGTCGAGGAGGAGGGCTCCCGGTTCGGGTTGGCCTGCCTGGGTTCGCGGCTCGCCACCGGAACCACCCGCTGGGACGACGTGCGCGACCTGGCCGACCGCGACGGCTTACGGCTCGGTGACGTCGTCGCCGGCGGCGCCGCCACGCCGTGGCTCGAGCAGGTCGGGCTGTTCGTCGAGCTGCACGTGGAGCAGGGCCGCGCTCTCGTCGACCTCGACGTGCCGGTCGGTGTCGCGAGCGGGATCTGGCCGCACGGCCGTTGGCGGTACGACGTGACCGGGCGCTCCGATCACGCCGGCACGACCCGGATGGAGGACCGGGCCGACCCCATGCTCACCTACGCGACGACCGCGCTCGCCGCGAACAAGCAGGCCCGGCTGTCGGGGCAGCGGGCGACCTTCGGCCGGATCGACGTCACCCCGAACGGCACCAACGCGGTGCCCTCGCGGGTCGTCGCCTGGCTCGATGCACGCGCTGACACCGATGCCGCGCTCGCGGACCTGGTGGCCGCCGTCGAGACACAGGCCGCCGAGCGGGCGGAGCGCGACGGCACCCGGCTCGAGGTCACGGCCGAGTCGGTGACCGGAGCGGTGGCGTTCGACGCGTCGCTCGCGGAAGTAGTGGGGACGGGCCTGCCGGTGCTGCCGACCCAGGCCGGCCACGATGCCGGCATCCTCCAGGCCGCCGGCATCCCGTCCGCGATGCTCTTCGTCCGCAACCCGACGGGGGTCTCGCACTCGCCGGAGGAGTTCGCGGAGACCGCCGACTGCGAGGCGGGGGTCGAGGCGCTCGCGTCCGCGCTGGAGGGACTGCTCACGTGACGCAGCTGACCGTCCCCGCCATGGCGAACGCACACTCGCACGCCTTCCACCGGGCGCTGCGCGGCCGCACCCAGCAGGGCACCGGCAGCTTCTGGACCTGGCGCGAGCAGATGTACGACCTGGCGGCGCGGCTCACCCCGGACCTCTACTTCGACCTCGCGCGGGCGGCGTACGCCGAGATGCTGGCCGGTGGCATCGGTGCGGTGGGGGAGTTCCACTACCTGCACCACCAGCCGGACGGGACGCCGTACGACGATCCGAACGAGATGGGGCGCGCCCTCCTGGCCGCGGCGGACGACGTCGGTATCCGGATCCGGCTCCTCGACACCTGCTACCTGACGGCCGGGATCGGGCAGCCGGCGGAGGGCGTGCAGCGCCGGTTCAGCGACGCGACGGCCGAGGCGTGGGCCGAGCGGGTCGCGGCGTTCGACGACGACCGGGTCGGCGCGGCGATCCACAGCGTGCGGGCGGTGCCTGCCGATCAGATGAGCACCGTGGCCGCGTGGGCGGCGGACCGGCCCCTGCACGCCCACCTCTCCGAGCAGCCCGCTGAGAACGACGCCTGCCGGGCGGCGTACGGCGTGACCCCGACCGCGTTGCTCGCCGACGCCGGCGTGCTCGGTCCGCGGACGACGCTCGTGCACGCGACCCACCTGACCGACGACGACGTCCGGATCATCGGCGACGCCGGATGCCTCGTCTGCCTCTGCCCGACGACCGAGCGCGACCTCGCCGACGGGCTCGGCCGTGGTGCGGACCTGCGGGCCGCCGGCGCGCGGATCGCGCTGGGGTCCGACAGCCATGCCGTGGTCGACCTCTTCGAGGAGATGCGCGGCGTCGAGATGCACGACCGGCTGCGGACCGGGGTCCGCGGCCACTGGTCGGCGCGGGCGCTGCTCGATTGCGCCACGGCGTACGGCCACGCGTCGCTCGGGCTGGACGAGGCCGGCCTGGTGACGCTCGACCCGACCAGCCCGCGCACCGCCGGCACCGGCGGCGGCGTCGAGGCTGCCGTGTTCGCGGCGACGGCTGCCGACGTCACCGAGGTCGCGGTCGACGGCCGGCTGGTCTTCGACGGAGACCACGCGGCCGTCGGGCGGGACCTCGAGGCCGCGATCGAGAAGGTGTGGCAGTGAGCTCACCCCACGAAGTTCTTCGCTTCCCCCAGGCGGTTCCGGACATGTTCGCTGACTCGCACTCGTTGTCCTCCAGCGAACAGCTTCGCGGGGACCCCGAGATGAGCACGCTGATCACGAACATCGGCGAGCTGGTCACCAACGACCCGGACGCCGACGACCTGTTGGGCCTGCGGACCGACGCCGCGATGGTCCTCGCGGACGGCCTGGTCGCCTGGGTCGGCCGCGCTGCCGATGCGCCGGCCGCCGACGAACGGGTCGACGCCGGGGGCCGGTCGGTGCTGCCCGGGTTCGTCGACAGCCACAGCCACGTCGTCTTCGCGGGTGACCGCGCGGAGGAGTTCCGGGCTCGGATGGCAGGGGAGCGGTACGCCGCCGGCGGCATCCGCACCACCGTCGCCGCGACCCGTGCCGCCTCCGACGACGCCCTCGCCGACAACGTCGGGCGACTCGTCGACGAGATGCAGCGCCAGGGCACCACGACCGTGGAGATCAAGTCCGGCTACGGCCTCACGGTCGCCGACGAGGCGCGCTCGCTGGAGATCGCGGGCCGGTTCACCGAGGAGACGACGTTCCTCGGGGCACACGTCGTGCCGCCGGAGTACGCCGGCGACCCCGCCGGCTACGTCGAGCTGGTCACGGGTCCGATGCTCGCCGCAGCCGCCCCCCACGCGCGCTGGATCGACGCCTTCTGCGAGACCGGCGCGTTCGACGCGGACCAGGCGCGTACGGTGCTGGCCGCGGGTGCCGAGGCCGGCCTGCGCGGCCGGCTGCACGCCAACCAGCTCGGACCGGGGCCGGGTGTCGCGCTGGCCGCCGAGCTCGGACTGACCGCGGTGGACCACTGCACCTACCTGACCGACGACGACGTCGACGCGCTCCGCGACAGCGGCACGATCGCGACCCTCCTGCCCGGGGTGGAGTTCTCGACCCGGCAGCCCTACCCCGATGCCCGCCGGCTCCTCGACGCCGGCGTCCGGGTCGCACTGGCCAGCGACTGCAACCCCGGCTCCTCCTACACCAGCTCGATCCCGCTCTGCATCGCGCTCGCGGTGCGGGAGATGGGCCTGACGCCGGCCGAGGCTGTGCACGCGGCCACAGCCGGGGGCGCGGCCGCGCTCGGCCGCACCGACGTGGGCGTGCTGACGCCCGGGAGGCGGGCGGACGTCGTACTGCTGGAGGCGCCGAGCCATGTCCACCTGGCCTACCGGCCCGGCGTACCGCTGGTGCGCACGGCCTGGGTCGGCGGCTCGATCAGTTCCCTGCCGCCGGGGCCTGTTGCGTTGTAGTCTCGTTTGCTCCGCTACTCGATCGATCACGCCAGGACGAGCCGGCTCGGCGGCCCCTCTGGCGAGGAGACACTGAGCATGGCCGTGTCCGTCTGCGTCACCCCCGGGATGCTCGTTCTCGTCGCGCGGGGCGCGCGGTGACCACGGTCCCGAGCCGCAAGGTCCTTCGAGAGATCGAGGACGCAGGGCAGGAGCAGCTCGGGGTCGTCAGTGCCGGGTCCGGCTTCCTGCTCACCGAGGCTCCGCGCCTGGAGCTCCCGCTCAGCCACCGGGCGTGGGACGAGGCAGCCGCCCAGCTCCCGGTGCTGTGGCGGGACCTGGCTGCGCGGCCCGCGCTGCGCGAGCTCCCGTTGCTCTCGGCGGAGCCGGAGGACCTGCCGGACGCGGATCTCTGGCGGGCGTCGGTGGTGTTGGCGTCCCTGGCCTACTCCTACGTGCGGTGCGACCTCGACGACCTGCACGCGCACGCCCCCGTCGAGGTGCCCGAGTGCATCGCCGCGCCGTGGCGGCGGGTGTCCGAGCGGATGGGCCGACCCGCGCCGCACGTCGCGTACGACGACCTCATCACCCACAACTACCGGCTGATCGATCCGCAGGCCGAGGATCCGGTCCGGCTGGAGAACCTGCGCCTGCTGGTGCCGCTGCTGGGCAACGACACCGAAAGGGCGTTCCTCGGCGTCAACATCGAGATCCAGGCGAAGCTCGCTCCGGTGGTCGAGGCCACGGTCCGCGCGCAGGAGGCCGTCGCCGCGCGCGATCCCGACGCGCTGGTCGAGCACCTGATGACGATCCTCGACTCCGTGCGCGGCGCGACGGACGTCGCCTTCCCGAAGATCGACCCCAACCCGCACGCCGGCATCTACGCGGACCCCGCGATCTGGGCGAAGCTCACGGCGCCGACCGGCATCCCGATCGTCGAGGGCGTCCCCGGTGTCAGTGGCGCCGGCTCGACCGGCTTCCAGCTGGTCGACACGTTCCTCGGGCGGACGCGCTTCGAGTCGCCACTGGGCGGCGAGGCGCGCAAGGCCCGGTCCTGGTTCGCCCCGAACTGCCGGCGATTCCTCGACGCGATCGAGGAGACGTCGGTACGCCGGTTCGTCGACGAGTCGGGCGACCACGAGCTGGCCGGCCTCTTCCAGTCGGTGCTCGAGGCCTACGCGGGCGACCGCGGGTACCTCGGCGTGCACCGGCGCAAGGTCTACGGGTTCATCGAGGTCGCGTTCAAGGTGGGCCGGCCGTCGACCGCGAGCGGGATCACCGGCACCTTCGTCGACCGCACCTGGCACGAGACCGACAGCCATCTCGGGGAGGCGCGTGCCGAGCGCTACCTGGAGTTCTTCAGCCATGCGCAGGTCGCGCGCCTGGCCGGTCGCACACCCGCCGCGGGCGAGCGCATCCAGACGGTCGAGCTCGACGTCACCGGGACAGGGGTCGTGTTCCGGCCCGGGGACCGCTGCGCGATCCTTCCGGAGCAGACCGACGAGCTGGTGCAGAGCACCCTCGACTCGCTCCGGGCGACGGCGGATCGGGAGGTCCCTCTCACCAGCCGCTGGCGCGCGGCCCTGCACCGTCGGTTCGGTTCGGAGACTCCGAGCACCCTGCCGCTCGGAGACTTCCTGCGCTACGCACAGCTGCGACCGCTCGGACGCTACGTCGCCAAGCACATGCAGCGGCTGTCCGGATCGACCGGGCTGGCCGAGATGCTCGAGGCGCGGGCCGAGGACCAGTTCGAGTTCCGCGACGCCGTCGAGCTGGCTGCGGACGGTGGCTACGACGTGACCCGCCTGTGGCGGGCCGAGCTCTGGCAGGACGAGGCGATCGCCCGGTTCGTCCCGCCCGCCGCCGCCCGCATGTACAGCGTGTCGACCCCACCGGACCGCGAGCCGTTCGCAACGGCGCTCCGGCTGACCGTCGGCAACCTGGAGTTCGCCTCGCCGGATCCCCACGGCCAGGTCCAGTCCCGCCACGGGGCAGGCTCCACCTTCCTCGTGCGGTCCGCTCCGCCCGGGGCCCCCGTGACGATCCAGGTGGTGCGGCCGCTGCGCTTCTCGCTCCCGGACGACCCGGCCCAGCCGATCGTGATGTTCGCCGGCGGCACCGGGATCGCGCCGTTCTGGGGGTTCGTGAAGGCTCGGGCGGCCGACCCGCGCTCGGGCCCGACCTGGCTGTTCTGCGCCGCGCGGACCCGGGCCGAGCTGCCGTACTACCAGGAGCTGAAGGCGTTCGAGGCCCAAGGCGCCATCGAGCTGCGAACGGCGTTCTCCCGCGAGGAGGTGGACGGGACGCCGCCGCGTCGCATCGACGCCGCCGTGCGCGATCCGCAGATCGCCGCGGCACTGCGGGATCTCCTCAGCAGCGACGGCGGGACGCCCGGCGCGCTGTTCTACGTCTGTGGGCAGGCCGCGTTCGCGGCCACCATCCTCGACTCGCTCCGTGAGGTCGCAGCCGAGGACCCGGAGGCCGGGCGCGTGGCCGTGCGGCGGTTGGTCGGCGACGGCCGGCTGATGACCGACCTGTTCACGACCTTCACCCCCCGCTCCGCGCCGGGTGTCGCCGGTCACGGCGTCTACGAGGCCTCCGACCTGGTGCTGCACAACGACGACCGACACGGGTGGTGGATGGCGATCAACGGCGCGATCTACGACATGACCGAGTTCCGGCAGCTGCACCCGGGAGGGTTCCGGATCATCGACGACAACGCCGGTCTCGACGCGACGCGCGAGTACGAGGCCGTGCTGCACCACGAGGACCCTGAGATCGAGGCGACGCTCGCGATGTACAAGGCGGGCTCCCTCCGCCGCCTGGACTTCCAGCGCGCTTGGGGCATCGCGCTGGTGGCCGGCAAGATCCGCTACATACCGCTCGTGGATGCCTTCAAGGCGTGGATCCGCCACCTGTACCTGGTCGTCGAGCAGCAGAACGGCGTCCGCAACGACGTCGACGTGCTCCGGTTCGCCCTGACCAGTGAGGAGACGGCCGAGGAGCTCACGCCGTTGAAGCTGATGCTCGCGACCGACCTGCAGAGCCGGATGCTGTCGCGCTACCTGCCCGGCCTGGTCGGCGCCGGTCTGCACGAGCTGTGGGCGCTCGCGTGCGGGCTCTTCGACCCGGCCGCCGACGCATCGGAGCTGCCCCGGACCCTCACCGAGCTCGCCGAGGGCGAGCTGGGCACGCGAGCCGAGGTCGCGACGCAGAGGCTCTGCGACGCCGTACGCGCACGCACGATCGACCCGGCCACCGCCGGCACCCTCCTCGAGGAGCTCCGGGCGGCCAACGAGGCGCTGCACTCCGGCGTCAAGCTCCTGCTCCGCGACGGCCTCATGGTCTTCGAGAAGCACGAGTCGCAGACCATCGAGCTCGGTGCGGGCCCCGTCCTCGGGTGTCTCCGGGCCGTCCCGGCCGTCGTGGCCGCCTTCTACCGACAGGTGGCCGACGCGATCGACGGCCACCTTCCGCCACCGGACCCCGAAGGGCAGGAACATGGCCGAGATACTGCTGCCGTACGTTGAGAGCAACGGGGACGGACGCGCGCTCGTCGACGAGGCGGGCGAGACGACGTGGGCCCAGCTCCAGGACCGGACCAACCGGGTCATCGACGTGCTGCGCCGCGCCGGGCTCGAGCAGGGTGATCGGGTCGCGGTGCACTCGGGCAACCGGCGCGAGGTCTACGAGATCGCCATGGCCTGCTTGCACGCGGGCTTCTACGTGCTCCAGACGAACTGGAACTACACGACCGACGAGCTTGCCTTCGTCCTCGACGACTCGGACGCGAAGATCCTCATCGCCGACGACCGCTTCGCCGACGTCGCCCGCGACGCCCGCGAACGTTGCGCAGGCATCGAGCTGTCCCTCGTCCTCGGAGACGGGGCGGGCGGCGACGGCGCCGGCTCCTACGAGGAGGCGCTCGCGGCAGCGGACCCGGCCGAGCCCGATGCCCAGGTCTGCGGTGCGGCGATGTTCTACACCTCCGGTACGACGGGCCAGCCGAAGGGCGTGCTGTCGGCGACCTTCACCCCTGGCAGCTCCGTCCACGAGCTGATCGAGACCGCGCAAGGCGTCCGGCAGGGGCTCAGCATCCCCGACGACGGCCGGGTGCTGCTGGTCGGGCCCGTCTACCACTCCGGCCAGTGGTCGATGACGGTCTACCCGCTGCTGTGCGGCGTCACCGTGTGCATGATCCGCCAGCCCGAGCCCGAGCAGATCCTCGACGTCATCGACAGGGAGCGCATCACCAACCTCGTCCTCAACCCGGTGGACTTCGTGCGGCTGCTCAAGCTGCCGGACGAGCGCCGGGCCGGATTCTCGGGCGACAGCCTCGTGCAGGCCGTCCACGGTGGCGCGCCCTGCGCACCGGAGGTCAAGCGGCGGATGATCGACTGGTGGGGCCCGGTCGTCACGGAGTACTACGGCGCCTCCGAGGGGGGCCTGTTCGCGCTCTCGACGTCGGAGGAGTTCGTCCGGAAGCCCGGATCGGTGGGGCGCGTGCTCCCGTTCATCGAGCTCCAGATCATCACCGACGACGACCGGGTCGCGGCACCGGGCGAGGCGGGCCTGATCTACGTCCGGCACCGCAGCGGGGCGGACTTCACCTACCACAAGCAGCCGGACAAGACGGCCGACGCGCACCGGGAGCCGGGGCAGTTCACCCTCGGCGACGTCGGCTATCTCGCCGAGGAGGGCTACCTCTACCTGTCGGACCGGAAGAGCGAGGTGATCAACTCCGGCAGCGTGAAGATCTATCCCGCCGAGATCGAGGGGGTCCTCGCCGCGCACCCGGCCGTCGACGACGTCGCGGTGATCGGCGTGCCGAACGAGGAGCTCGGCGAGGAGATCAAGGCGGCGGTCAAGCTCGGCTCGACGCACGAGAAGTCGGCCGGGCTCGCTGACGAGCTCATCGCGTACGTCGCCGAGCGGCTGCCGGCGTACAAGGTGCCGCGGTCGGTCGACTTCCTCGACGAGCTTCCGCGGACCGACGCGGGCAAGCTCGCCAAGGCCAGCCTCAGGGAGCGCTACTGGGCGGCGACGGGCCGCAAGATCTGACCGGCCCGACGACCCGGGCCGAGAGGGCGGGGCGGCGGCTCAGCGCACCTCGTAGATCTCGTAGTAGATGACGTCGTCGCGGACGACCCCTTTGCCGACGGCCTGCACCGTGTTGAGCCAGGCGTAGCGGGGATCGCCGGTCTCGAAGAGGGGAGCGCTGTACAGCGGCAGTACGCCGTGGCCCTGCGAGTGGTCGCTGCGGCCGCGGTAGGAGACGTGGACCAGGGCATCGTCGTCCGTCCTGAGCAGGAACCGCACGTCGATCGTGCCGACCCCGGCGTCGGAGAGGAGGAGCCAGTCGAACGACGTCGAGACCGCCAGTCGTCCGGAGAGTCGCTCGCCGCGATAGACCACGTCGGTCATCTCGATCACCGCCCGGGTGCCGAGCGGCGTCCCCTCGAGCTCGATGGGCGGGAGCTTGAGGGTGATCTCTGCCTCGCACAGCGGAACCAGTGTCAGCGCCATCGTCAGCTCGCCTCGGTAGCGGCGGGCTGCTCCGCGCTGGCGTCGAACCACCATCGCTGGCCGGGGCTCAGCTCCTGCCGGCCGGTGCCGAGCAGCATCCAGCCCTGCACGGCGTGTCGATCCTCGGCGGGCAGGCTGGCCGCCCAGCGCTCCAGCTTCTTCGCCACGTCTCGGGTGGTCGCTTCATCGGGCATGGTTCCCTACCTCCGTTGTCGTCACAGGTTGGTTCGGTAGACCGGCGGGTGGTCGCCGGGCGTCCGGTCGCCGGGGCCCGGCACCGCATCGGGCAGCCGATCGACCCCGAGCGGACCGACGCAGTGGTAGGCCTCGCCGCGTGGCACGCCGATCATCGCTCCGTGCACCGCCGCCCGCGCCGCGAGGAACTCGAGGAAGGTCGTACCGCCGATGGCGGTCCGCTGCTCGGAGAACGCGTGACCGAACTGGCTGCGGTAGGCGGCGATCGCGGCGAGCCGCTGCTCCCACACGGGGGAGACGTCGACGACGAAGGTCGGCTCGAAGAGGTGGTGGAGCATGTAGTGGTAGATCCGGTCCGGACGGTGTGGCTCGCCCGTCGCTCGTTTCACCACCCCGGCGAAGAAGGACGCCTCGCGCACGAGTCTCCCTGCCGCGGCATGGTCCGGGTGCCGGTCGTCGACGGGGTACGGCGCCAGCACGATCCTCGGGCGCAGCCGGCGGATCATCTCGACCACGAGGTCGCGGTGGTCGGCGCCGGCCCCGACGCTGCCGTCCGGCAGGCCGACGGCGACCCGGGTCGCGACCCCGAGGACCTGTGCGGCCTCGGCGGCCTCGCGGTCCCGCAGCTCCGGGGTGCCGTTGGTCGACAGCTCTCCGTTCGTCAGGTCGGCGATCGCGGTGCTCGCACCGTCTCGCGCACAGAGAGCCAGTACGCCGCCGCACCCGACCTCGGCGTCGTCGGGGTGCGCGGCCACGGCCAGGACGTCGACGGGCTTCATGAGGTGAGGTGGTCGACGAGCAGGCTGACGCCGGACGGCTCCGACGGCTCGGACGAGCTGCCCTCGAGCAGGTCCGGTGGGACGAACCCGGGTATCGGACGCGCGTCGAGCACCCTCGCGATCACCGCGTTCATCACCAGCCCGTAGAGGGCGGTGCTCCGACCGACGATCCAGCCACTGGCCACGTCCCTGTGGTGGATGGGCAAGGAGACGTCCGGGCTCCAACGACCCGTGGCTTCGAGCTCTCCGAGACCGAGCGTGCGGGAGCCGAGATGGAACCGGTGCTCCGTCCCACACCGGCAGGTGGCGGTGGCGAAGTGGTCGGCGCCCACCCGCTCGTGCCGCAGCACCAGTCGCGCGCCGTCCTGGCGGCAGGCGTACCGGAGCGGGAGGTAGTCGTCGGTGAGGGGAGCCACCTGGGGATCGATGTCGTGGGCGACGAGGTCGGCCACGGCTTCGTTGAAGACGACGACCACGTCGTCGAGTCGCGCGAGGTAGTCGTCGAGCGAGGGCGTCAGCTGCCCGGCAGCGAGCATCGTGGACAGGCTCGCGGACGGGAGGGAGACCCCGAGGGCCTCGCGCAGCAGGTAGTTCGAGATCACGGCGTTGAAGTCTCCGAGCGTGGCGACCTCTGCCGAGCGCACCGCGTCCGCCAGGCGCTCCACGCGGGCGCGTGCGTCCTGCCGGCGGTCCTTGGGCTGTTCCTGCATCCGGTGGGTCACCCACTTGCCGAGTGCCTCCATGGCCTGTTCGACGGCATCGGCCTCGACGGGGATGAACCGCGGCTCGCCGGCTCCGAGCCGCTTGGAGGCGAGCCACACCCCGACCTGCTTGCTGCCCGAGGGCAGCACCATGCGCATGCCGTACCGCTCGGTCTCCGCGGCGTAGGCGTCGTGCCAGAGGACGACGGGGGAGACGCCGGCGTCGGTGAGCTGCCGGGCGGCGGCGTACTTCGACGCCGTCGCGGGGTGGTAGTCCGTGCACACCTGCTGCCCGATGTGCACCAACAGGGCGTCGGGCGGCAGCCCCACCATCGTGGTCAGGTCTGCGTCCACCGGTGCCCGCAGCTCGCGGCAGAACTCGTCCCGGTCGCAGTGCATGCCGCGCTGGGCGAGGAGGTCCTTGCCGGCGTCGGTGGCCAGCAGGTCGGTCAGGGAGCGCATCAGCCCACACCCGCCGTCCGCGCGAAGGAGGCCGCGCGAGGAACGCGCCGGACCGTTCGGTAGAGGGACTCGTAGCGAGGGACCACCGCCGTGGCCGAGAGCGCGGACGCCCGCTCGAGCGCGGCCCGGCGCATCCGCTCGTGCAGGGCAGCGTCGGTCAGGAGGCGGACGACGTAGCCGGCCGCCTGCTCCTCGTCGTCTGGGTCGTAGAGGAAGCCGTTGCGCTCGTGCTCCACCACCTCGGGGAGTCCCCCCACACGTGCCGCGACGACCGGTACGCCGCACGCGAGCGCCTCGAGCGCGACCAGGCAGAAGCTCTCCGTCCGGCTCGTGACCAGGAGGACGTCGGTGTCCGGCAGGATGTTCTCGACGTCCTTCCGCAGACCGAGGCGACGCACCTCGCCGCTGGCCGAGCGGTCCTCGAGGATCGCCTCGACGGCGGGCATCTGCTCGCCGTCGCCGACGAGCCACAGCTCCGCGTCCACCCGGCTCATCACGTCGTCGGCGATGCGGGCCATGCTCTCGGGCTGCTTGACGGACCGGAAGTTCGACACGTGCACGATCCGTGGTCGGGTCCTCGGCCGCGGCTCGGACCGCGACCGGAAGCGGCCGAGGTCCACGAAGTTCGGGATCACCCTCGGCCGCTCGGAGAGTCCGAGCAGGGAGACGGCCAGGTCCGCATGGCTGTCGGAGACCGTCGTGAGCGCGTCGAGGCTCTCCAGCGCGGGGACCAGCTGGCGTCGGACCCGGGACTGTCGTGAGAACACGCTGACGTCGGTGCCGTGGAGCGTGCCGACCGTGGCCGGAGCCTGTGCGCCGAGTGCCTCCCGCACGGCGTGGACGACCGAGGCGAACGGGATCGCGTAGTGGAAGTGCAGGACCTCGAGGCGCTCGCGGACCGCCACCTCGCAGATCTTGGCGACGAAGGCGTCGATCTCGGCCTTCGACCACTGGGCGTCGAGCAGGGAGGTGACCGGTTCGGCCGCGGTCGCCAGCACGTGCGGAGCGACCCTGGGTGCGGTCGACGACAGGCCGAAGGGCATGGCGCGAGCGAAGAGGTGCGCGGCGTGCCCACGGTCGGTGAGCCCTCCGGCGAGGTTCACCGCGACCTGGGCGCTGCCCCCGCAGCCGTAGTGACACACCATCCCGATGCGCATCTCGTCAGTCCTGGTCCTTGGCGATGATCTTCTCGGCGAGGCGCTGCATCATCCGGCGTGACAGGTCCGGATGGCGGCGCAGCCACTCGTGGAACGCGTCGTCGCGCAGCACCAGGACGACCGCGTCGGTCGCGGCCCGCAGGCTCGCCGACCGCGGCATGTCCGCGAGCAGGGTGAGCTCGCCGAGTGCCTCACCCGGCCCCGCCAGGTGGAGCAGCCGGTCGTCCTTGCCCTCCACGTGCTTGAGGACCTCGATGGTGCCGTCGACGAGCACGAACAGGTGACGTCCCCGTTCGCCCTCCCGGGCGAGGAACGTGCCGGCGTCGATCCAGCGCTCGGAGACGATGCGTGCCGCTTCGTAGAGCTCCGGCTCGGCCATGAAGCCGAACAGGTCCAGGCGTTGCAGCTGGCTCATGCGTGCCCGGACCCGGACCTCGGCGAGACCGAGCAGGTTCGCGAACAGCCGGATCGCGCCCGGCACGCCGGCCGGGATCTGGCGGAAGAACGACAGGCCGGCATAGACGTAGGTCCCACGGCCGTAGACGGTCGTGAGCAACCCGCCTCTGCGGGGGTCCTCGTTCGCGTCGTGGGTCGCCAGCACCGGGACGTAGCGACGGTCCCACTCGCCGAAGAAGTAGAGCCCGCGGTCGTGGACCCACCCGTCGAAGTCGGCGGGCCCGATCTCGTTGGGGAAGTGCAGCACCGGGTGGTCGGGGTCGATGATCGAGACCGGGGCCTCGGGATCGGTGACCCGGTCGTGGGGCTGGTGGTAGGTGAACGGCCACGGCGCGAGGCCGGGCGCGTCGTACCCGTAGGCCTGGTACTGAACGACCAGCGTGCCGCCCTGCGCGGCGTACTCGAGAACGCGGGCCGCGTGCTGCCGGAGCGCCGGCCGGCTGTGGTAGGCGTTGGGCCCGACGACGATCGCGTCGAACCTCGACAGGTCGCCGTACTCGAGCTGGTCGTCCTCCAGCTCGGTCATGTCCAGGTCGAAGCCCGCGAGCGACGAGAGGATCTGCTCGTCGGCGCCGCGCACGTAGCCGTAGCGCAGAGTGCGGACGAACGTCGCGTCGATGAGGTCGACCTCGACGAAGGCAGGACTCACCAGGTGCGACTCGGCGACGCAGGTGTTCTCGTCGACGACGCCGGCCGACCCCGCCTGCCCGAGGCGGACCGGGTTGAGCTCGACCCCGCAGGGGCGCCCGTCGCTGACGAGGTCGTAGCGGAGGCGGTAGTGACCGGCCCCGGCGTCGGCCGGGACGGTGACGTGGAGCCGGACGCCGCGGGTCTCGCCGCCGGCGGCGAACGTCAGCTCGACGGTGGGAGGTTGCGGGTCCCAGCCCGCAGGCGTGTCGACGGACAGCGTGGCCTCGGCGCCGCCGTCCTCCACGCAACGGACGGTGACGTCCATCGCCAGCGCGGTGTCCTGGTCGGGAACCGGCAGGATCTCCCTGCGGACCCGCTGGGTGAGGGCGAGCGGCGGCAGGACCGTCAAGGGCAGCTCCCGCGAACCGCCCGGGAACGCGCTGCGGTGGACGGCGGTGGGCCGCAGCGTCAACAGCTGGTCGCCACAGCGGACCCCGATCGCGGCCGTCACGAGTGGCAGGTTGTCGGCATTCGTGAGAGCGGGCGCGGCGTCGGGCCAGCGGTAGCGGTAGGGCTCGCGTGCCTCCTGCAGCCAGTACGGCGGGGACGGTGGCTGCTGCGGCGGGACGCCCACGCGGAAGCGGACCTCGTAGGGCACCGCGGACGTGGACGTCGCGCCGGCCGCCGACCCGTCGACGTGCTCGACCGTCCAGTCCGCAGGCACGTCGAGCGATGACGCCTCCACCGAGACCGGCTTGCCCTGACCTGCCCAGACCCGCACCGTCACCACGACGTCACGGCCGGGCGTGATCCGCGGACGGTCGAGGAGGCACTCCGCGCGAAGGTGGGAGCAGGACGCGATCACGTCCTCGAAGTCCTGCTCCTTGCGGGCGAGCACGGCGTCGAGGGCGAGTGCGCGGTCGTCCGCGGGGGACGTCGAGAGATCGCGCCGGGCGGACCGGATCCCGGCGAGCGCGTCGAGGAGGGGAGGGACAGCCTCGGAGGGCCGGTCGGGGCGGAACGCCTCGGTCGCGTCGTCCACCAGGTCCACGACTCGGCCGAGACGCTCGCGCAGGTCCGGAGCGTCGGCCCCGGGATAGGCCGCGAGCCCGGTGAGCAGCGGGTCGCACCCGTCGAAGAACGAGGTCTCGCGGCCGAGCGAGGGCTCCGAGGCGTGCTCGAGCCGGTAGTAGAAGTAGTAGGGACCGGGCTCGGGCGCGAACCCGATGCCCTGGGACCGGTGCCTGTTGACCGCGAGGTGTGCCTGCTCCTGGTAGGTCAGCCCGGTCACCGGGTCGACCAGCCCGGTGTCGACGCGCAGGAAGCCGGCGCGCTCGTGCTCGTCCACGATCACCCCGAACGCTGCGTCCTCGCCGGGCTGCCAGTCACCGGCGACGGACCGGTAGAGCTTCGCGGGGCGCCACGGAGGCAGCCCGAGCTCGGCGAACCGCTCCCCGTCGCCCGCGGCGTCGTAGGCCTCGCGGGCGACGAGGCCGATCGCCTGGTGATGGCCGTGGCCGTCCGTCGGCCCGCCCGACCAGCGGGAGATCACCACCTGCGGCTGCACCAGGCGGATGGCCCGGACGACCTCGGCCACGACCTGCTCGCGGCCCCACCGCGCCAACGTGTCGTCCCCGCTCTTGGAGAACCCGAAGTCGTAGAACGGCCCGTACCGGACCTCGCCACCGTCCACCGAGCGCGCGTCGAGGCTCTCCCAGGTCCGGATGATGCCGAGCCCCTCGCCGCGCTCCGGGCCCCTCCGGTTCTGGCCGCCCTCGCCGCGGGTGGCCGACCAGTACACCGTGCGAGCGGCGAGGTGGCGCGAGCAGAAGGCGATCATGCCGCCGTCCTCGTCGTCGGGGTGGGATCCGAGGTGGAGGATCGCACCCGCTACTCGCAACGACCTGATCCGGTCGAAGAGCCCGGAGCCGGCGCCCGGTTGCCCGGCAGGTGCACTCACGTTCTCGCTCCTCGCCCGCGTTCCCGTAGCCCCGTCGGCCTGACGCCTGAGCTACTCGGCCCGCCCGGCCGCGAGCACGCGACTCGGTTGCTCGACGAGGATCCCCCAGCAGATGTCGGCGCGGGAGACACTGCCGACGAAGCGCTCGCCGTCCACGACGGCCAGCCTGCGGATCCCCTTCGTGATCATCACCGTCGCGGCCTTGAGGAGCTCGTCGTCGGGCCGCAGGATGATCGACCCGCGGATCACGAGGCTGTCGATCGGCTGGTCCGCATAGCTCGACCCGGAGGACAAGAAGACCTCGAACCCGCGCTGCAGCGAAGCGCCGGACTCCATGAGGCCGTCGAAGTCCGGCATGATCGCGTGCAGCAGGTCGCCCTCGGGGAGCACACCGACGAAGCGGTCGTCGTCGTCGATCACGATCAGGTCGCTCGCCTGGGTCAGCACGAGGATCTCGGCGGCGAGCTTCATCGGCCGGTTCAGGTGGATCCGGGCCGTCTTGGTGTTCATGACGTCGCGGACGCGCAACGGTGACGACTTCTGCAAGGTGTCCTCATCGGTCCCCATGAAGATCCCTTCTCGCCGAGATCTGCGCTCGTAGGGGTGGTGCCGCGGGCGCGATGGGCTCCAGATTGGCACGGAAGCGCGGCCGAGGACAACGGTTCATGAAGGTGCCTCGGCAAATGCATCCGTTAGGCGGAGCCGGGCAGCAGACCGGCGAACTGGCGGTAGAGGGGTTCCTCGACACCGATCTGCGTGCTCGGGCCGTGGCCGGGATGCACGATCGTCTGCGACGGGAGCACCAGCAACCGGTCGCGGATCGAGGAGATGAGGGTCGGGAGGTCCCCCCGCGGTCGGTCGGTCGCGCCGGGACCGCCCTGGAAGATGGTGTCGCCCGAGAACACGATGTCGTCGATCCGGAAGCACACGCTCCCCGGTGAGTGACCGGGGGTGTGGATCACCGTCAGCCGGTGGCGGCCCGCGGAGAGCGTGCCGCCGTCGTGCAGCGCTCCGTCAGGCACGCGATCCGGCTGGAACTCGTCCCAGAAGAAGCGGTCCTCCGGGTGGATGAGCACCGGAGCGCCGGTGGCGTCCCCCAGTGCGTCCGCGACGTTGAGGTGGTCGGGATGGCCGTGCGTGATCGCGATCGCCGAGACCGTGCGGCCGTCGATGGCAGCGATGATCGGTGCGACGTCGTGGGAGGCGTCGATGACCACGACCTCGTCCTCGGTGCCGACGACCCAGACGTTGTTGATGCAGTCGACGCGCTGTCCGTACAGGACGAAGTACCCGGCGATCTCCACTCGGTCGACGTGGAGGTGCGCCATCAGAGGCGACCTGGCATGCGCATGGATCGACTGTAGGCGCGGTCCTGCTCGCGCGGCAGCAGTTCGGTGCGATCGGGCCGATCGGGGCTGTCCGACCGATCGGCCCTACCGGGGCTCCGTCGGCGTGGCGCCGACCGGCACCAGGTCGCGCTGCAGGATCGCCACGTCGTGCCAGCCGCCGAGCTTGAACCCGGCCCGCCGCAGCACCCCCGAGCGCTCGAACCCGAACTTGGCGTGCAGTGCGTTGCTCGCCTCGTTGGGCTGGGCGACCTTCGCGAACGCGACGTGGAAGCCGCGTGCGACCAGGCGGTCGAGCAGGGCGCCGTACAGCGCGGAGCCGGTGCCCGCGCCGACCGTCCCGCGGTCGAGGTAGACGCTGACCTCACAGGCGAAGCGGTACGCCGGCCGCTCGGCGAACCGGGTGCCGTAGGCGAACCCGGTCACCACCGCGTCCCGCTCCGCCACCAACCAGGCGTGCGTGGCGAGGCAGCCGGTGATCCGTCGCGCGACCTCCTCGGTCGACGGCGGCTCGACCTCGAACGTGGCGGGGGTCTCGGCGACGTACGCCCCGTAGATCGCCGCACACGCCTGGGCGTCGTCGGTCGTCGCGTCCCGGATCGTCACGCTCTGCACGGCACCATCGTGTCGTACTCGATCCCGGGACTGGTAGCCGCACGGTGGGGCTGGTCCGGCCCCCCGGGGGTATCGGTGCGCCGTGACCCTGATGACCGAAGTGCTTCTTGCCAGCGGTGTGGCGCTGGACCTGGTGGGTGCGGCTGTCCTCGCCCACGCCCACAACGCCGAGTCGATCGTCGAGCTGCGTGAGGAAGCCGGGGAGGAGGGCGCGGCCCTCGGTCAGCCGGACGCCTTCTCGACCCACGCCCAGCTGCTGGCGGAGAAGCGGATCGGTTTCCTCCTCCTCACCGTCGGCCTGACCCTCTACCTGTGCGGCCTGGTGCTGAAGAGTCCCGAGGACCTCACCCTGATGGCATCCATCGCCCTCGGTGTGGTGGCGGCCGGCGTGGCGATCAGCGTGGTGTTCACGCAGGCGGCCTCCCAGCGGATCCTCGAGCAGGCGCGCCGGGCGGAGAGCAAGCAGGACCCGGAGGAGCTGCCCGAGCAGTAGCCGGAGCTGCCAGGCTCAGAACCGCGACGTGCCGCGCAGGTTGCGCGGCCGGCCGTCGGGGTCGTAGACGCTGCGGTAGGCCGCGCGGGCCCAGAGCCGCGTGCGAGCCGGCAGGAGGGTGGGCGCGTGGGGACGGATCCGGCTCCCCTCGGCGCCGACGCGCGCGGTCCACAGCCCCATCGCCGCGCCCAGGTCCGACAGTCGTGGGTCGTCCTCCGGGAGCCCGAGGTGCTCGGCCCACAGCGCCGTCCGGGTGGCGCGCGGCAGCTCTCCGTCGGGGTCGACGACCGCGCACGTGAGCTCGGAGTCGTGGGTCCAGGAGCGCAGGTTGAGATTGTCGGAGCCGATGGTCATCCAGTGGTCGTCGACCACGCACACCTTGGCGTGGACGTAGATCGGCGTCCCCGCGGCGTTCTCGAGGTCGAACATCGCGAACCGGTCGCCGCCGGCCTCGCGGAGTGCCTCCCAGGCCAGGCGCTGGCCGTAGATCATCGGTGGCCCACTGAGCCGGTTGTCCTCCTCCGGGTAGCGCGGGACGACCGCGATCACGTGGAGCTCCGGCTCGGATCGCAGGGCATCCGCCAGCGCGGCGGCCACGACGTCGGACCAGAAGTACTGGTCCTCGATGTAGATCAGCCGCCGGGCCCGCGCGAACGCGCGCGAGTAGCCCCTCGCGATCGTGCGTTCGCCCACGGGCGCGAAGGGGTACGTCGGCCGCTTGGCCGGATAGGTGCGCAGGAGCTGTACCTGGTGCGAGCCGACCTCGGGCGGCGGGTCCCAGCGCTCCGGCAGCTTCTCGGGGTGGCGCGGCATGCTGACCAGACGATGGACGACCGCGCGATAGGGGTTGCGGTGGTCGAGCGGTGTGGGGTCGTCCCAGCGCTCCGCGAACGTGTCGAGGACGTGGGCGACCGCCGGCCCGCGGATCTCCGCCATCGCGTCGTGCCAGGGCGGGGTCGGCCCGTACCGCTTGTCCAGCGGCGGAGCCTGGGGGTCGCCTGCGTGGTGGGCGTCGTCGCGCCGTCCGTGGCAGAGGTCGACGCCGCCGATGAACGCGACGTCCTCCTCCGGCCGTCCCTTCCGGCGCACGACGAACAGCTTCTGGTGGTGCGACCCACCGCGGCGCACTCGCTCGTCGAGGAGCGCCTCGCCGCCGCTCTCGTTGATGACGGCACCGAGGTGGCCGTTCTCCTCGCTGTTGAGCGGCCCGGGGTGGGAGCGCCACAACAGCGCCCGGACCTCGACGCCGCGCCGACCTGCCGACGTCAGGAGCTCCCCGACGGTCGGCCCGTCCTCCGCCATCCTCTCGTCGACGTCACCGCGCCAGTCGGTCAGGAAGATCCGGTCCCCGGGCCCGGTCGCGTCGACGACCTCCAGCAGCCGAGCGAAGTACCGGGCTCCGTGCACGTGCGGCACCACGAGGTTGCCCGAGGTCCAGGCCCGCTCCGAGTGCGGAAGGAACCAGTCGCTCACCCGCTCAGGCTCGCAGCAACCGCGACGATCGTCCACGGGCATCGTCGGCCGGGCCGGCTGCCCCTGGTGGGCAGGTTGGCAGGGGATCGTGCCTCGGAGGCGGGGATATCGGGTGCGGGTGTCGGCGCGGCTTGGCAGGATGGCGCGGTGAGCTCCCCCGCTGAGATTGCCCCTGACACCAAGGACTGGACCTGGGTCCTCGACCGCCCGTGCGCCGAGTGCGGGTTCGACGCCGGCGCGCTCGATCGCGTCGACCTCGGCGCGATGATCCGCGACAACGCGGTCGGGTGGCAGCGGGTGCTCGCCGCGCCGGAGGCGACCCAGCGTCCGGAGCCGAGGGTGTGGTCGCCGACGGAGTACGCCGCGCACGTGCGCGACGTGCACCGGATGTTCGCCGGGCGGGTGGTGCTGATGCTCACCGAGGACGACCCGACCTTCGCCAACTGGGACCAGGACGAGACCGCGCTGGCCGAGCGCTACGACCTGCAGAGCCCGGCCCAGGTCGCACCCGAGCTGCTGGCGGCGGCCGACGAGGTCGCGACGGCGTACGACGGCGTCGTGGGGGACGAGTGGCAGCGGCGCGGCCAGCGCAGCAACGGCAGCGAGTTCACGGTCGAGTCCCTCGGCCGCTACCACCTCCACGACGTGGTGCACCACCTCTGGGACGTCCGCTGGGTCGACGGGCCATGAGGCACACCGAGCTCTGGGCGCGGCTCGACCAGCACCTGGGCGCGGCGTACTCCCGCACCTGGGCGCAGCAGCAGGTGATCGGCGACCTCGGCCACCGCACCCCGGTCGAGGCGCTGGACTCAGGCATGTCCCCGAAGGAGGTCTGGGCGGCTGTCTGGCGGACCCTCGAGCTGCCGGCGAGCGAGCGATGACGGCACCCACGCCGACCCCCGTGGAGCGGGCCGGCGACGTCGACCTCATCCAGCGCCGGACGGTGCGCGTCCTCGTGCTGACCCAGGCGGTCGGCGCCCTCGGCATCACCATCGGGATCGCCACGGCCTCGCTGCTCGCCAAGGACCTCTCCGGCTCCGAGGCGCTGTCGGGCCTGGCGCAGACCGCGCAGGTGCTCGGCGCCGCGGTCATCTCGTTCCTGCTCGCATCGGTGATGGCGCGCCGCGGCCGCCGGATCGGGCTCACGACGGGCTACCTGCTGGGCGCGGCCGGCGGCGGCCTCGCGGTGCTGGCCGGTGTCGTCGGCTCGATGGTGCTCCTGCTCGTGGGCGCGGTGCTGCTCGGTGCCGGCACGTCGGCCAACAGCGCCGCCCGGTTCGCCGCGACCGACCTCGCCGACGACAGCAACCGGGCGCGGTCGCTGTCGGTGGTCGTGTGGGCGACCACGATCGGCGCCGTCCTCGGCCCCAACCTCACCGGGCCGTCGGGAGCGTTCGCCGACGCGGTCAACATCCCCGAGCTCACCGGCCCGTTCGCCATCGGCGCCTTCGGGATGCTCGCGGCCGCGCTGATCGCGTTCCTGATGCTGCGCCCTGATCCGCTGCTTGTCGCCCGTGAGCGCGCGGCGAGCGTCAACGTCGGCCACGTCGCGGCAGGCTCCTCGGTGTCGCGGACCCGGCAGGCGGTCCGCGAGCGGCCGGTGATCGGCTTCGCCATCGCGGGCCTCGCGCTCGCCCACGCCACCATGATCAGCGTGATGGTGATGACGCCGCTCCACATGCAGCACGGTGGCGCCGAGCTCGACGTGATCGGCATCGTGATCAGCGTCCACGTCCTCGGGATGTTCGCGTTCTCCCCGCTCGTCGGCATGCTCGCCGACCGGCTGGGCCGGCCGCTGGTGCTCGGCATGGGCGGCTTCGTGCTGGTGCTCGCCCTGCTGCTCTGCGCCTCGTCCCCGGAGGGGATGTCCTGGCAGGTGACCGCCGGCCTGTTCCTGCTGGGCGTCGGCTGGTCGCTGGCGATGGTGTCGGCGTCGACCATGGTCGCCGAGCACGCTCCGCTCGAGGCCCGCACCGACGTGCAGGGCACCTCCGACCTGGTCATGGGGCTCACCGCGGCGTCGGCGGGCGGGCTCGCCGGCCTGGTCGTGGACCTCGCCGGCTACCCGGTCCTGGCGCTGGTCACCCTGGCGCTGGCGTTCGGCGTCGCGGGCTGCGCCGCCCGGGCGCAGGCGACGAACGCGACACGCCGCACCGCCTGATCCCCTTCGAACAGGTGTTCGGCTAGGTTTTTCCCGTACGGCGACGAGTGGCGCGAGCCACCTGCCGTCCACAGGTACGACGCACCGGCGTGGTTCTCCACAGCCCCGATGCAGCTGATCAGGCTGTGTCGGACCCTCGCCCTAGCGTCGCCGATGTACCTGGCCCGATCACCAGACGAAGGACGTGAGGACATGGCGGATGACCGCCTCAAGGCGCTCGACACGGCGCTGCTGAACATCGAGAAGCAGTACGGCAAGGGCTCGGTCATGCGCCTCGGCGACGACACGCGGGCTCCGCTCGAAGTGATCCCCACCGGCTCGATCGCCCTCGACGTGGCCCTCGGCATCGGCGGACTGCCGCGCGGTCGGGTCGTCGAGATCTTCGGCCCCGAGAGCAGCGGCAAGACGACCGTCGCCCTGCACGCGGTGGCCAGCGCCCAGGCGGCCGGCGGCATCGTCGCGTTCATCGACGCCGTGCACGCCCTCGATCCCGACTACGCCAAGGCGCTCGGTGTCGACACCGACGCGCTGCTCGTCTCCCAGCCAGACTCCGGTGAGCAGGCACTCGAGATCGCCGACATGCTGATCCGCTCCGGCGCGCTCTCCTTGGTCGTCATCGACTCGGTCGCCGCGCTGGTGCCCCGTGCCGAGATCGAGGGCGAGATGGGCGACAGCCACGTCGGCCTCCAGGCCCGGCTGATGAGCCAGGCGCTGCGCAAGATGACCGGCGCGCTCAACAACTCCGGCACCACGATGATCTTCATCAACCAGCTGCGGGAGAAGATCGGCGTCATGTTCGGATGCCTATCGGGGGACACGAACGTGACCCTCGCCGACGGCTCGAAGATGCACATCCAGAAGATCGTCAACCAGAAGCTGCCGGTCGAGGTTCTGACCTACGACTCCGAGCAGGACGCTGTCGTCACTCGCAAGGTCGTGAACTGGTTCGACAACGGTCCTGATGGCAAGTTCCTCCACTTCCGGGTTGCTCGGGCGCAGGGCGCCGGTGCCAACATCGGATTCGCGGTCACGGAGAACCACCTCGTTCGCACCCCCGGGGGGTGGCGCGAAGCTGGGGAGTTGATCGTCGGCGACCGGGTCATGCAGGAGGTCGACCAGAAGCTGAGTGAGCAGCAGTGGCAGATGTTGCTCGGCGGCCTCATGGGCGACGGTGCGCTGTCGCCGAGCAAGAGTGGGCACGCTGCACGATTCCGCTGGGGACACGGGGCCAAGCAGGCGGCGTACGGCGACTGGAAGGCGGAGATGTTCGCCAACGTCGGTGTAGCGCGGTCGACGAACGCCAAAGGCGCGGTGTTCCATGACGTGACGCCGCTGGCCGAGCTGTCTGAGTTGCGCCGCGTGGTCTACATGACCGGCGACAGGAAGACGTTGACCACGGAATACATCAAGGCGCTCACGCCTCTGGCGCTCGCAGTCTGGTTCATGGACGACGGCACCTTCACGGTGAGGTCGAAGGGACTGCAAATGCGCACGGCAGGTGGCAGCGGGCGGGTCGAGATCTGTGTTCAGGCCTTCACAGAAGGCTCCCAACAGCGACTCGCTGACCATCTCCGCGACGAGTATGGGTTCGACGTCAAGCTGCGCCAGGCAGGCGTGCGCAAGATGGCCTTCATCCAGTTCACGACGGAGTCGTCGCGCCGATTCCTCGAGCTGGTCGCGCCGTATGTCCACCCCAGCATGGACTACAAGCTCCTTCCGGGTCTTCGTGGGCAGTTCGCGGTGAAGCCCGAGTTCGATGCACCCCGCAAGGTGTTGATGCCGCTGCCGATCACGGCGATCACACCGAAGCACTTCCACGAAAGTCAGTCGCGTCACCGCTACGACATCGAGGTGGAGGGCACGCACAACTACTTCGCCGACGGGGTCATGGTCCACAACAGTCCCGAGACCACCACCGGTGGCCGGGCGCTGAAGTTCTACTCCTCCGTGCGCCTCGACGTGCGCCGGATCGAGACGCTCAAGGACGGCACCGACATGGTCGGCAACCGGACCCGGATCAAGGTCGTCAAGAACAAGGTGGCCCCGCCGTTCAAGCAGGTCGAGTTCGACATCATGTACGGCAAGGGCATCAGCCGCGAGGGTGGCCTGATCGACGTCGGCGTCGAGGCCGGCCTGGTCCGCAAGGCCGGCGCTTGGTACACCTACGAGGGCGACCAGCTCGGCCAGGGCAAGGAGAACGCCCGGACGTTCCTGGCCGACAACCCCGACCTCGCCAACGAGCTGGAGAAGAAGATCCTCGAGAAGCTCGGTATCGGGCCGCAGGTCGACAAGGATGTCAGCGACCTGTCCGACGAGCCGTTCGGCGTCGACAGCTTCTGAGCCAAGGCGTGTCCGAGAGAAGGGGTCCATGGTCATGCGCACGACCGAGCCCGATGACGAGCGGGACCTGGGCCCCGAGCCCGATCATGAGGCGGTCGCGCGCAAGATCCTGCTCGACCAGCTGACCGGTCAGGCGCGGAGCCGCCACGAGCTCGCCGAGCGGCTGGCCCGCCGCAACGTCCCCGACGACGTGGCGGGCCGACTGCTGGACCGGTTCGAGGAGGTCGGCCTGGTCGACGACGAGGCGTTCGCGCGCTCCTGGGTCGACAGCCGGCAGCGCACGCGCGGCCTGGCCCGGCGCGCGCTGGCCCAGGAGCTGCGCCGCAAGGGCATCGACGACGAGACCGCCCGCGACGTCCTTGCCGAGGTCGACCCTGCCGACGAGGAGGAGGCCGCCCGAGCGCTGGTGCGCAAGAAGCTGCGGAGCCTCCGTGGCGTCGACGACACCGCCGCGGCGCGGCGGCTGGCGGGGCTGCTCGCCCGCAAGGGCTACTCGGCCGGTCTTGCCTACGCGGTCGTCAAGGACGAGCTGGCCGCCGCCGGGCGCGCGGCACCCTCCGCGTAGGGGATGCCGGGTCGCGATCGTGGTGGCACGATGGCCGGCGTGACGAGCGACGAGGCCCCCGCCCGCGAGATCCTCACCTATGAGCTGTTCGGCACTGCGGTGCGCGAGCTGGCCCAGCAGGTCGTCGACGACGGCTACGAGCCGGACATCGTCCTCGCCATCGCCCGGGGCGGTCTCGGGCTCGCGATGGGCATCGGCTACGCGCTCGACGTGAAGAACCTGAGCGCCGTCAACGTCGAGTTCTACACCGGCATCGACCAGCGGCTCGACGTACCGATCATGCTGCCGCCGACCCCGGCCGCGATCGACCTGACGGGGATGAAGGTGCTCATCGCCGATGACGTGGCCGACACCGGCAAGACCCTCGAGGTGGTGCGTGACTTCGTGGCCGATCACGTCGCGGAGGCGCGCACCGCGGTGATCTACGAGAAGCCCTGGTCGGTGATCAACGCCGAGTACGTCTGGCGCCGTACCGAGCGTTGGATCGACTTCCCGTGGTCGTCGACGCCGCCGCTGGTCGACCGGCGCGGCGGACTGGCCCACTAGAGGCCCACGAGGGGGGATGGGCGCGGTGGCTGCCGACGACGTCGTCGTGGGACTCCGCGCCATGACGCGCGCCGACCTGTCGGACGTGCTGCGGTGGCGGCAGGCTCCGCACGTCGCGCGCTGGTTCGCCGAGAGCGTTCCCGTGACGGCCGAGCTGGTCGAACGGCGGTACGGGCCGCGGGTCGCAGGTCAGGAGCCGATCCGGATGTGGGTCGTCGAGGCCAACGGACGCTCGGTCGGGTTCCTGCAGGACTACCGGATCAGCGACTACCCGGAGTCCGCGCTGCTCGCCCCGGCACCGGACGCGGTCGGTCTCGACTACGTGGTCGGCGAGGTGGCGTGGCTGCAGCGCGGGGTCGGGACCCGGATGCTCCGGAAGTGGTGCGACGTGGCGCACGCCTACTATCCCGGGGCGACGACGTACTTCGCCGCCCCGGACCACCGCAACCTCGCCTCCCGGCGGCTGCTGCTCAAGGTCGGGTTCAGCGAAGGGACCTGGTTCGACGAGCCGCAGCCGGACGGCAGCGTGGCGACGGTGGTCGGTCACAGCCTCGCCATCGCCTCGGTGCTTGGATAGCGCCCATGACAGCAGTCTCCTTCGCCGCGCACCTGCGGCCACCGCCAGGACCGGTGGACCTCTCCGCGATCGACACCGACGCCGCGCCCGGCTTCGCCGGCAAGAAGGCCGACGGCGAACTGGCGCTGCTGGCGCTCGGAGACACGTTGTCGGACCTCCAGGAGCGGCTCTTCGCGGAGGGCAAGGCGGGTGGACGACGAAGCCTGCTGCTGATCCTGCAGGGCATGGACACCTCGGGGAAGGGCGGCACGCTGCGGTCCACGGTCGGACTGATCGACCCGCAAGGCGTGCGGATCACCTCCTTCAAGGCGCCGACCCCGGAGGAGCGTGAGCACGACTTCCTCTGGCGGATCGAGAAGGCACTGCCGTCGCCCGGCTACGTCGGCGTGTTCGACCGGTCGCACTACGAGGACGTCCTCATCGGCCGGGTCCGCGCGCTGGCGCCGCCGGCGGAGCTCGGGCGTCGGTACGACGCGATCAATGCGTGGGAGGCCGACCTCGTCGCGGCCGGCACCGTCATCGTGAAGTGCATGCTCCACATCTCCGCCGACGAGCAGAAGAAGCGCCTGCTCGCCCGGCTGGACGATCCGTCGAAGCACTGGAAGTACAACCCCGGCGACGTCGCGGAGCGCGCACTCTGGCCCGCGTACCAGGAGGCCTACGAGATCGCGATCGAGCGCACGAACACCGACGTGGCGCCGTGGCACGTGATCCCGGCCGACAAGAAGTGGTACCGCAACCTCGCCATCGGGCACCTGCTCCTCGACACGTTGGAGGCGATGGACCTGCAGTGGCCGGAGGCCGACTTCGACGTCGCCGAGGAGAAGCGCCGGCTGACCGAGGAGGACCCGCTCTCGTGACCCTGTCCACGGTGACGGTCACCCGCTACGTGACGCCGCTGCGCGAGGGCGGCAGCCTGCCGGGGATCGTCGAGGCGGACGACCTCGGGACCTACGTGTGCAAGTTCCGCGGAGCCGGTCAGGGACTGCGGGTGCTGGTGGCCGAGGTGATCGTCGGCGCCCTGGCCGAGCGGATCGGGCTCCAGACACCCCAGCAGGTGGTCCTCGACCTGGGTGCCGACCTCGCCCGCTACGAGGCCGACGAGGAGGTGCAGGACCTGCTGCGCGCGAGCATCGGCCTCAACCTCGGCATCGACTTCCTCCCGGGAGCATTCGGGTACGACGGCGACCGGGCGCCGCACGCGGACGTCGCCGCCCGGGTGCTGTGGCTCGACGCGTTCTGCGCGAACGTCGACCGTTCCTGGCGCAACCCCAACCTGCTCCTCTGGCACGACGACCTGTGGGTGATCGACCACGGCGCGGCGCTCTACTTCCACCACGCATGGAGCGGCGGCGTCACTGATCCCGACCGCTTCGCGCGCCAGCCCTGGGACTCCTCCGACCACGTGCTTCGGAGCTATCGCGCCGGCGTCCCGGCGGCCGACGCCGAGATCACCGCGGCCCTCACGGAGGACGACCTGGCCGAGGTGGTGGCGCGGGTGCCCGATGGCTGGCTGGAGCCGGTGCCGGGCGCCGAGACGCCGACCGAGCTGCGGGCGGCGTACGTCGCGTTCCTCTCGGCCCGGCTCGCAACCCGGCAGTGGCTCCCGGTGGCGGGCGCGGCATGACCGCGCCGATGCCGTACCAGTACGTCGTCCTGCGCTGCGTGCCACGGGTCGACCGCGAGGAGTTCGTCAACGTCGGGGTGGTGGTCTACTGCCAGGCCGCGGACTTCCTCGGCGTCACCTGGCACTGCGACGCCGAGCGGCTGCGGGCAGTCGACCCGTCCGTCGACGTGGAGCGGGTCTGCGACGCGTTGGCGTTCGTCGACGGCGTGTGCGCCGGCGCCGACCGTGGGGGAGCGGTGTCCGGTCAGCCGCTGACCCAGCGGTTCGGCTTCCTGAAGGCCCCGAAATCGACCGTGCTCCAGCCCGGGCCGGTCCATGGCGGTCTCACCACGGATCCGGCCCGGGAGCTGGAGCACCTCTTCGGTCGCCTGGTCGGCTGACCGCAGTCCGGTCGGTTCGGGCTCCGGTCAGACGGGGACGAGCTCCACCGCGCCGACCGCGTAGCGCGCGAGCACGGTGCGGGCGATCTCCGGGTGGGCGCCGAGCGGCTCGGACACCGCGATCGCGCCGGCCTCCAAGGCCAGCTCGGTCGCCCGGTCCAGCAGGCTCCCCGGCGCGAGGAACAGCGACGCGACGGCGATGTGCCGGCGCCCCTCTGCGCGGAACGCCCGCACCGCCTCGCCGGTCGTCGGCGGAGCGGCGGTGGCGTAGGCAGCGGTCACGGGCAGCTTGTGGTGGGTGCCCCACACGCGTGCCAGCCGGGCGACGGCCTGGTTGGCGAGCGGGTCGGACGAGCCGGCCGCCGCGAGGACGAGCGCGTCGAGCTCACGGACCCGGGCCTCCTTGAGGGCCTCCCGCATCCGCTCGTCGAGCACCTCGAGGAAGCGGGCCTCGAGACCGAGCACGTCGGTCGCGCGGATCTGCAGGCCGGGGTGACGGGTGGTCGCCTCGGCGATCACCTCGGGCACGTCGACCTTCGCGTGGAAGGCCTCGTTCAGCAGGAGGGGTACGACGACGATCTCGTCATGGCCCGCCCGGACCAGCTTGTCGACGACGGTCTGGAAGTTGGGTTTGGCGAGCTCGAGGAACGCGCGCTCGATCCGGAGGTCAGGGCGCAGCGCCTTGACCTCGTCGACGAGAGCGGTCACGGTCGCGGCGGATCGGGAGTCCCGGCTGCCATGAGCCAGGGCCACCAGTGCAGGAGCGGCCATCAGGAGCTGTCTCCTCTCTTGTGGTGCGGGGGAACGGTCAGTGAGTCATGGGGGACGATCACGAGTGGATCCCGCACTCGGTCTTGTTGGTGCCGGCCCAGCGCCCGCTGCGAGGGTCCTCGCCCGGGGCTACTCGGCGTGTGCACGGCCAGCACCCGATCGAGGGATAGCCGTCGTACACGAGGGGGTTCACGAGGACTCCGTTGTCCGCGATGTAACGCTCGACCTGGTCATCGGTCCAGCGAGCCAGGGGGGACACCTTGACCTTGCGCTTCTTGGCGTCCCAGCCGATCACGGGTGCGATCACCCGGTTGTGCGTCTCGGCGCGGCGCAGGCCCGTGGCCCACGCGTCGTACCGGGACAGCGACTCCTGCAGCGGCGTCACCTTGCGCAGTTGGCAGCAGAGGTCCGGGTCGCGCTTGTAGAGGTCCTTGCCGTACTCCGCGTCCTGCTCGGCCACGCTCTGCACGGGCGTGATCGTCAGCAGGTTGACCGGCAGCGTGTGCTTGACCGCGTCGGCGGTGCCGACGGTCTCGGCGAAGTGGTAGCCGGTGTCGAGGAACACGACGTCGATGCCGGGCACGACCTTCGAGGCGATGTGCGACAGCACGGCGTCGCCCATCGAGGAGGTCACGCAGAAGCGGTCGCCGAACGTCGCGGCGGCCCACTCGATGATGACCTCGGCGGGGGCGAGCTCGAGCTCGGCTCCCCAGTGGGACACGATCTCGCGGAGCTCTTCGGGGGAGCGCCCGGCGGTCTCGGCCCCGCGGGCGAGCCGCGCCTTGGCGGTGGAGACGCTCACGCCCGCTCACCGCCCGGGCGCACCAGGCCGAGCAGCTTCAACGAGAACGCGCGCAGGCACGACCGGCACTCCCACGAGCCGTGCGCGGCCTCGTGCGGCCAGAGGTCGCCCTCGCCGCAGAAGGGGCAGTGGAACGGCACCGCGCGGTCACTCATGAAAGTGACTCCAGGACCTTCTCGCCGCGGAGGAGCTCCTCTTCGGCCCGGGCGACCCAGTCCGCGAAGCGCTCGTCCTCCTTGCGGTCGATGAGGAAGTGGGTCACGACGTTGCTGACGTAGTCGTCGAGACCCGCGCTGGTCACCTTGTGCGAACGCAGCTTGCGGCCGAAGTTCGCGCCGAGACCGGTGGCTCCGCCGAGGTGCACCTGGAAGCCCTCGACCTGCTGGCCCTCGTGCATCACCAGCTGGCCCTTGAGGCCGATGTCGGCGACCTGGGTCCGGGCGCAGGCGTTGGGGCAGCCGTTGACGTTGACCGTGATCCCCGACGGCACCTGCTTGTCGAGGTCGGGGAAGCGGCGCTCGAGCTCGGCGACCAGGTCGCGTGCCCGGTCCTTGGTGTCGACGATCGCGAGCTTGCAGAACTCGATCCCGGTGCAGGCCATCGTGTTGCGACGCCAGCCCGACGGCGTGGCCGAGAGGCCGATCTCGGCGAGCCGGGCGACGAGGCCGTCGACCTGGTCGCCGTCGACGCCGATGAGCACGATCTTCTGGTACGGCGTGAGCCGGGCCCCGGCGACGCCGTACTCCTCCATCGCCTCGGCGAGCTGCAGCAGGAGGGTGCCGGAGACGCGACCGACGGTCGGGGCGATGCCGACGTAGAACTTGCCGTCCTTCTGGGCGTGCACGCCGATGTGGTCGCGATGGCCGACCGGGGACTCCGGTGAGGGGTTCGTGACGAGCTGCTTGCCGAGGTACTCGTTCTCGAGCACCTCGCGGAACTTCTCCACGCCCCAGTCGGCGACGAGGAACTTCAGCCGGGCGCGCGAGCGCAGCCGGCGGTAGCCGTAGTCGCGGAAGATCCCGGCCACGCCCTCCCAGACGTCGGGCACTTCGTCGAGCGGGATCCAGACGCCCAGCTTCTGCGCGAGCATCGGGTTGGTCGAGAGGCCGCCGCCGACCCAGACGTCGAAGCCGGGCCCGTGCTCGGGGTGGACGGTGCCGACGAAGGAGACGTCGTTGGTCTCCGGGGACACGTCGTGGCTCGGGTGGCCGGTGAGAGCGGTCTTGAACTTCCGGGGGAGGTTCGAGAAGTCCTTGTTGCCGACCGAACGGCGCTCGATCTCCTCCAGCGCGGACGAGCCGTCGATGATCTCGTCGGCAGCGACGCCGGCGACCGGCGAGCCGAGGAACGGCCGCGGCGAGTCGCCGCAGGCCTCGATCGAGTGCATGCCGACGCTGTCGAGCCGCTCCCAGATCGTGGGGACGTCCTTGATGTCGATCCAGTGGTACTGGATGTTCTCGCGGTCGGTGACGTCGGCGGTGTCGCGGGCGAAGTCGACGCCGATCTCACCGAGGACGCGGACGGCGGCCGGGGAGAGCAGCTTGCCGTCGGAGCGGACCCGCAGCATGAAGTAGCGGTCGTCCAGCTCCTCCTCTTCGAGGGCGCCGGTCTTGCCGCCGTCGATGCCGGGCTTGCGCTGGGTGTAGAGGCCCATCCACCGCATCCGGCCGCGGAGGTCGGCGGGGTCGATGGAGTCGAAGCCGCGCTTGGAGTAGATGTAGAGGATCCGGTCGCGCACGTTGAGCGCGTCGTCGTTCTTCTTCGACTCCTCGTTCTTGTTGAGGGGCTCGCGGTAGCCGAACGCCCACTGGCCCTCAGCGCGACGGGGGCGCGGGACGTCGGTGTGGCGCGGAGGCTGGGAATCGAAGCGCAGGTCAGACATGGCGGATGGTGGTCCTTCGCTGGTGGCGCGTAGATCGCGCGGCTGAGGTCTGGGAGCGAGGCGGATCAGCGGGGCCGACACATCATGCTGCGGGTGCGCCCGAAGTCCACGTGGCGACGTACCACGAGGAACGCATGGGTTGCAGCAGAGACCATGTCAACCAGTCTCAGTCCGCGGACGCGGCTTTCACAAATCGGGATCTCATGATGTGGACGCGCGTCTTGCGATATGGACGCAAGTTCGCCGCTCCTGCCGCGTGGAGGCGATGCGTGCGACGCACGTCACACACAGCGCGGCACTCCACCAGAGGGGTCACAGTGATCGGAACGCCCTGCACCCCTACGATCTTCCGCATGAGCCCGGTCAACCCAGACAACTCCAGCGACACCAGCGGTTTGGTCAGCAGCGTGTACAACCAGGCGCTGGAGGTGATCGCCTCCGTCGAGCCGCGGATCGCCGCAGCGACCCGCCAGGAGCTCGCCGACCAGCGGGGCTCGCTCAAGCTGATCGCGAGCGAGAACTACGCCTCGCCGGCGGTGCTCCTCACCATGGGCACCTGGTTCAGCGACAAGTACGCCGAGGGCACGATCGGGCACCGCTTCTACGCCGGCTGCCAGAACGTCGACACGGTCGAGGCACTGGCAGCCGAGCACGCGCGCGAGCTGTTCGGCGCGCCGTACGCCTATGCGCAGCCGCACTCGGGCATCGACGCCAACCTGGTCGCCTACTGGTCGATCCTCGCCCACCGGATCGAGAGCCCGTGGCTGGAGAAGGCCGGCTCGAAGAACGTCAACGAGCTCAGCGACGAGGACTGGGAGAAGCTGCGCCACGAGTTCGGCAACCAGCGGCTCCTCGGCATGTCGCTGGACTCCGGCGGCCACCTCACCCACGGCTTCCGCCCGAACATCTCCGGGAAGATGTTCCACCAGCAGCAGTACGGCACCGACCCGGAGACCGGGCTCCTCGACTACGACGTCGTGCGGGCGAAGGCCAAGGAGTTCAAGCCGCTGGTGCTGGTGGCGGGCTACTCCGCCTACCCGCGCCGGGTGAACTTCGCCAAGATGCGCGAGATCGCCGACGAGGTCGGCGCCACCCTGTTCGTCGACATGGCGCACTTCGCCGGTCTCGTCGCGGGCAAGGTCTTCACCGGTGACGAGAACCCGGTGCCCTTCGCCCACATCACCGCGACCACCACCCACAAGTCGCTGCGCGGTCCGCGCGGCGGACTGCTGCTGGCCCAGGAGGAGTACGCGCCGTCGGTCGACCGTGGCTGCCCGATGGTGCTCGGCGGCCCGCTCTCGCACGTGATGGCCGCCAAGGCCGTCGCGCTCGCCGAGGCGCGCCAGCCGGCGTTCCAGACCTACGCCCAGAACGTCGCCGACAACGCCAAGTCGCTGGCCGAGGGCTTCCTGACCCGGGGCGCCAAGCTCGTCACCGGCGGCACCGACAACCACATCGTGCTGCTCGACGTGACGTCGTTCGGACTGACCGGTCGTCAGGCCGAGTCGGCACTGCTCGACGCCGGCGTCGTCACCAACCGCAACTCGGTCCCCTCGGACCCGAACGGCGCTTGGTACACCTCCGGCATCCGCCTCGGCACCCCCGCCCTGACCACGCGCGGCTTCGGCAAGGACGAGTTCGACCGGGTCGCCGAGCTGATCGTGCACGTCCTGCAGAACACCCAGCCCGGCACCACGAAGGCAGGCGCGCCGTCGCAGGCGTCGTACTCCCTCGCCGAGGGCGTCGCCGAGAAGGTCAAGGACGCCTCCGCCGAGATGCTCGACAAGCACCCGCTCTACCCAGGGCTCGAGCTCGCCTGACGCTCGTCAGCGAGTCGTGTGCCCGAGAACCTCGATATCCGCTGTCTCAGGCACACGACCCCTCCCGGTCAGGCGGTCAGCGTGCGGGGGAGCACCTCGTCCATGGGCGCGGGGGTGATCGCCGAGGCGGTGCCGACGTGGAGGAGCTCGAGCCGGACGCCGCCGTCCTTGGCGGCGGCGTAGAGCTCGCGGCACATCGCGCGGTCGCCGTCGGACAGCCCGCCGGCGCCCGGCCGGGCGAGCATCAGGGCCACGCTGCACGCCTCGCCGCCGATGTCGCCGGCGAGCATCGACAGGAACTCCACGAACCGGACGGCGTCGTCGGCGTCGAACGTCTCCGGCATCTCGTCGACCTCGACCAGCTGCGGATGAGGACGACCGTCCGGATCGACGAGCATGAAGTAGACCCGACGGGTGTGCCAGCCGAGCGGGTCGATGATCGTCCGCCACATCGTGGTGACGTCGGCTTCGGTCGTGAGGATGGGGGAGTAGGGCTCCCGAGAGGAAGTGCTCATGGCGGCCATCCTGAGCGGTCCGCGGTCCGAGCGGGAGCCCCCTTCGCGCTTCCTGTGGATAACGCTCGGCGGCGGGTCAGCGCCAGAGGTAGGCGACCTCGGGGCGGCCGCCACCGCCGCTGTACCGCGGCTGCCGGTCGGCCAGCCCCGTGCCGGCGAGGTGCTCGAGGTAGCGCCGGGCGGTGACCCGGGAGATCCCGACGATCGCCGCGGCCTCGCTGGCGGACAGGCCGGCAGCGGCGGAGCGGACCACCGAGGTGACGTCCTGCAGGGTCTCGGCGCTCATTCCCTTCGGCAGCGGCGTGGTGCCGGTCGGGCGCAGCGAGCCGAGCAGGCGGTCGACCTCGTCCTGGACGACCTCACGCGGGGACGACGCGAGGCGGTCACGGTAGGCGGCGTACTGCTCCAGCTTGGACCGGAACGTCGCGAAGGTGAACGGCTTCAGCAGGTAGAGCACGACTCCCTGGGCGACGGCGTGCCGGACCACGTCGGTGTCGCGGGCCGCGGTCACCGCGATCACGTCGCAGAGGTGGCCGGCGCCGCGGATGCCGGTCAGCAGGCCCAGCCCGTGGCCGTCGGGGAGGTTCATGTCGAGCAGCAGCAGGTCGACCGTCCGGCCCCTGCTGCGCTCCGCGTCCAGGATCCGCAGGGTGTCCGCCACCGAGTGCGCGACGCCCGCGACCTCGAACCCGGGCACGCGGCCGACGTACGACGCGTGCGCCTCGGCGACCCGCACCTCGTCCTCGACCACGAGCACCCGGACCGTCATGCGGACTCCTCGTGGCGGAGCACCACGGTGAACCGTGCGCCACCGAGCGGGGACCGGTCGATCGTGACGTCACCGTCGTGCCGCCGCGCAGCCTGTACGACGAGCGCCAGCCCCAGGCCCCGACCCGACTCGGTCGCGGCCTTGGTCGTCCACCCGCGCTCGAGCACCCTGGCAGCGGCCTCCTCGTCGAGACCGGCGCCGCTGTCGTCCACCTCGATCGTCATCAACCCGTCCCTGTGCTCGAGGTGCACGGTGACCCGCCGCTCCTCGCCGCCGGCGTCCGTCACGGCGTCGAAGGCGTTGTCGACGAGGTTGCCGATCACCGTGACCAGGTCGCGTCGGGGGATCGCACCGGTCTCGGCGACGCTCCCCGTCACTGCCAGGTCGATCCCGCGCTCAGCAGCCTCCGCCGACTTCCCGAGCAGCAGCGCGGCGACGACGGGGTCGTCGACGGCACCTACCACCCGGTCCGCGAGGAGCTGCGCGACCTGGAGCTCCTCGGTGGCGAAGTCGACGGCCTCGGCCGGCCGGCCCATCTCGATCAGGGACACCACGGTGTGCAGCCGGTTCGCGGCCTCGTGGTTCTGGGAGCGGAGCGACTCGGTGAGCCGGCGGACCAGGTCGAGCTCGCCGGTGACCGAACGCAGCTCGGTGTGGTCGCGGAGGCTGACGACCGAGCCGACCTCACGGCCCTCCCACAGCGCGGGCGCGGTCGAGACGACGAGCATCCGGTCGCCGGCGAGGTAGAGGTCGTCCGACTCCGCCGTCCGGCCCAGCGCGGCGGCGACGAGTCCGGGCGCCAGGCCCAGGTCGGCGACCGGCCGTCCGATGACGTCGTCGGGCAGGTCGAGCAGGCGCCGGGCCTCGTCGTTGACGAGCTCCACGCGGCCGTCGAGGTCGAGCAGCAGCAGTCCCTCGCGGACGGCGTGGAGGACGGCGGAGAAGTACTCGTACATCCGGGCGATCTCCCGTTCGCCCATCCCGTGGGTCATCCGCCGGAGCCGTCGGCTCACCAGGCCGGCGCCGACGAGACCGATCCCCAGGACCGCGGCGGCGCACAGCAGGATCACCACCACGTCGTCGCGGAGCTCCCGGTCGATGTCGCTGACGGTGATGCCGACCGACACCAGCGCGATCACCTCGTCGCCGTCCCGGACGGGCACCACCGCGCGCACCGACGGCCCCAGCGTGCCGGTGGCCTGCTGGGTGAAGACCTCGCCCTCGGGCGCGTCCCCGAGATCGCCGACGAACTGCTTGCCGATGTTGTCGGGGTTCGGGTGCGTGTAGCGGGTGCGGTCGAGACCCATGACCACCACGAAGTCGGTCTCGGTGTCGACCCGCACCTGCTCGGCGTACGGCTGCAGGACGGCGGTGGGGTCGTCGGACCGCACCGCCGTCCGCACGGTCGGTGAGTCCGCGACCGCCTCGGCCACGGCGACCGCACGGTCGGTGGCGTGCTCGCGGACGTCGCGGCGCGCGTCGTACGCCGTCAGCGCGATCGCCGTCGCCACCAGCGCCACGACGACAGCGACCTGCAGCAGCAGGATCTGCCGGGCGACCGAGAGACCGGCCAGGGGGCGAGGGCGACGCACACCGGCATTGTCGCGCAGCCCGGCCCGGGCCCGCGCCGTCCGGTGTGGCGCGCGTCACGAACACAACGAACGCAACGGTGACGCAGGTCACGCGGCCCGGGAGGGTCGGGGCAACGCCGGGTCGGCCGGCATCCCCCAGGAGGTCAACATGAGCAGCCCCCAGATCGAAGGGGTCGTCACCCCGCCAGCGGGCAAGCGGGCCCGCCGCGACCGCACCCACTACCTCTACATCGCCGTCATCGTCGCCGTCGCCGCCGGCATCGCGGTCGGACTGGTAGCGCCGTCCTTCGCCGTCGAGCTCAAGCCGCTCGGCCAGGCCTTCGTGGCACTGATCAAGATGATGATCCAGCCGGTCATCTTCTGCACGATCGTCCTCGGCGTCGGATCCGTCCGCAGCGCCGCCCGGGTCGGCAGGGTCGGCGGGCTCGCGATGCTCTACTTCGTGGTCATGTCGACGGCGGCGCTCGGCATCGGCCTCGTCGTCGGCAACCTGCTGAACCCGGGGGCGGGTCTCAACATCACCGAGGAGACCGCGTCCGCCGGCGCCGCACAGGCCGCGGAGACCGGACACGCGAGTACGACGGACTTCCTGCTCAGCATCGTGCCGGACTCGATGCTGTCGGCCCTCACCTCCGGAGAGGTGCTGCAGACGCTGCTCATCGCGCTCCTGGTCGGCTTCGCCGTCCAGGCGATGGGCTCCGCAGGCGAGCCGGTGCTCCGCGGTGTCGGGCACATCCAGCGGCTGGTCTTCCGCGTCCTCGCGATGATCATGTGGCTGGCGCCGGTCGGCGCCTTCGGCGCGATCGCCGGTGTCGTGGGCGAGACCGGTGTCGACGCCCTGAAGAGCCTCGCCGTGCTGATGATCGGCTTCTACGTGACCTGCGCGCTGTTCGTCTTCGTGATCCTCGGCGCGCTGCTCAAGCTGGCCACCGGCATCAACCTCTTCGCCCTGCTGCGCTACCTCGGCCGTGAGTTCCTGCTGATCCTCTCCACGTCGTCGTCGGAGTCGGCGCTGCCGCGACTGATCGCCAAGATGGAGCACGCCGGGGTCGACAAGCCGACCGTGGGCGTCGTCGTCCCGACCGGCTACTCGTTCAACCTTGACGGCACCGCGATCTACCTGACCATGGCCTCGCTGTTCATCGCCTCCGCCATGGGCGCACCACTGTCGATCGGCGAGCAGCTCTCGCTGCTGCTCTTCATGATGATCGCGTCGAAGGGCGCCGCGGGCGTCACCGGTGCGGGCATGGCGACCCTGGCCGGCGGGCTGAGCTCGCACCGTCCCGACCTGGTCGACGGCGTCGGGCTGATCGTCGGGATCGACCGGTTCATGTCGGAGTGCCGCGCGCTGACCAACTTCGCCGGCAACGCGGTGGCCACCGTCCTGATCGGCTCCTGGACCGGCGGCCTGGACCGCACACAGCTCGACCGGGTGCTCGCCGGTGACGACCCGTTCGACGAGACGACCATGGTCGACGACCACGGGCCGCAGTCCGAGGACGCCGCGGAGGCGGCGGCGGAGGCGGAGGCGGAGGCGGCGGACGCCCCGGACGCGCCGGACGCCCCGGACGCACAGGCGGGGAGGGCGCCGGCCCTGGTGTGACCCGCACGACGCCGGGAGCCCGAACCACGCGAGTGGTGACGGCTCCCGGCGTCGCGTGCGACTACGGTTGGCGCCGTGGAGGCTGAGGATCGGGGGAAACCCGCGGCTGCCGCGGCGGGCCGGCCCCCGGCCGACCGCACGCTGCTCCAGCGGTTCCTCCACCTCATCTGGCGGCTGGTCGTCACCACCGTCGGCTCCTGCCTCCGGCACCGGGTCACCGGCCTGGCGGCAGAGGGAGCGTTCTTCGCGGTGCTCTCCGTGCCGCCGCTGATCTTCGCCCTCATCGGTGGGGTCGGCTACGTCTCGGACAGCTTCACCGCCGCGCAGATCGAGGAGATCCGCGAGGCGGTGATCGACCTCTTCTCGGCCTTCCTCACCGACCGGGCGGTCAACCAGGTCATCGAGCCCACGCTCGACCAAGTGCTCCGTGGCGGCCGGTTCGACGTCATCTCGGTCGGCTTCGTGCTCGCCCTGTGGTCCGGGTCGCGCGCGCTCAACGTCTTCGTCGACACCATCACGATCATGCACGGGCTCGGCGGGCACCGCGGGATCGTGAAGACCCGGGCGCTGTCCTTCGTTCTCTACATCCTGGCGCTGATCACGGGTGCGATCTCGATCCCGCTCGTCGTGGCGGGGCCGACGCTCGTCCGCAGGTGGCTGCCGAACCGGGCCGACTTCCTGATGGAGTTCTACTGGCCGACGGTCGTGGTCATCTGCATCTGCTTCCTCGCGACGCTCTACCACGTGTCCGTGCCGGTCCGGACCAACTGGAGCTTCAACCTGCCTGGCGCGACCTTCGCGTTGGTCGCCTGGATCCTCGGCTCCTACCTGCTGCGCTGGGTGATCACGGTGACCGCCACCGACTCGCGCTCGATCTACGGTCCGCTCGCTGCCCCGATCGCGGTCCTGCTGTGGCTCTACATCGTCGCGCTCGCCGTGCTCATCGGTGCTGCGGTCAACGCCGCCTTCGACACCGTCTTCCCCCAGGACACGACCACGCGAGCACGGCGGGAGCTGGTGGCGCGGCTGCGCAACCGCATGCAGCAGGCGAGGGAGCGCGGCAGCGAACCCACCGTCGACTAGCCTCGCGGCTGTGCACGACCTTTCGTCGCCGGACACCGGCAAGGGCGCGAACCTGGTCGCGCTCCCGAAACGCGCCCGGTCGCCGTGGTGGGAGCTGGGCCGGCGGGTGCTTGCGGCGCTCAGCATCCTGGTCGGCACGGTGCTGCTGGTGATGATCGACCGCGGCGGCTACCGCGACGCCGGCGACGCGACGGCCGCGAACCCGCTCGGCACGGTCTCGCTCATCGACGCGATCTATTACACGACGGTCACGCTCAGCACGACCGGGTACGGCGACATCGCGCCCGTGTCCGACCAGGCGCGCCTGGTGAACGCCTTCGTCATCACCCCCGCCCGCATCGCGTTCCTCGTGCTGCTGATCGGCACCACGCTCGAGGTGCTCGCGCAGCGCGGGCGCGAGATGTTCAAGATCGCTCGTTGGAGGAAGCACATGGGACGCCACGTGGTCATCATCGGCTACGGCACCAAGGGCCGTAGCGCCGTCGACACCCTCGTCAACAACGGGCTGGATCGCGACCACGTGGTCGTGGTCGATCCGAGCCCGGAGGCGTTGGCCGAGGCCCACGCCGACCAGCTCGCGGTGGTCACCGGCGACGCGACGCGGCGGGAGGTGCTGCGCCGGGCCGGGATCGCCACGGCCGAGCAGGTCATCGTCACCACCGACCGCGACGACACCAACGTCCTCGCGACGCTGACCGTCCGCCAGCTCAATCCCGACACCTTCATCGTCGCCGCGGTGCGCGAGCAGGAGAACGCCCCGCTGATCCGGCAGTCCGGTGCCGACTCGGTCATCATCTCCGCCGACGCCGTGGGTCGCCTCCTGGGCTTGTCGGCGCTGTCGCCGACACTCGGCACCGTGATGGAGGACCTGCTGACCTACGGCGGCGACGGGCTGGAGGTCGCCGAGCGGGAGCTGCTCGTCAACGAGGTGGGCGTCCCGCCGCAGTCGCTGCCGGACCAGGTGATCGCGGTCGTCCGCGACGAGAAGGTCTACCGCTACTTCGACCCGGTCGTGACCCTGCTGGCGCGCGGCGACCGGCTGGTCGTCGTACGGCCGGCGAAGGAGCTGCCGTGGGCGCCGCGTCCCGGCACGCACAACGAGGACTTCGCGGCCGACGCAGGCGAAGCCTGACCGGGCCGACCGATGACCGGGCTGACCGGCTAGCGGTCGGCGGGGGCGGGCTCCGGTACCAGCAGGACCTCGTCGATGTGGCGCGCCACCAGGTCCAGCACCTGGCGGGCGCTGTGGTCGTCGCGTCGGACGAGCCAGTCGAGGGTCAGCCCGTCGATCATCGCCGCGCAGTAGCGACCGGTCGCGTCGAGCGGGACGGCCGGCACCGCACCGAGCGCGTCGAGGATCGCGATGAACGCGTGCGCGTAGTGGTCGTACTGCTGGCGGGCGACGGCGGCGTAGCCGGGGGTGCGGAGGCAGTACTGCGTCAGCTCGTAGGTGAGCAGGTGGTGGTCGGGGTTGGCGACGACGTGCGACCAGTAGGCGCCCAGCCCGGCCCGGATCATCTCCTGCCGGGTGGCGCCCTCCTCGAACGAGGCCTCCGCCAGGTCGACGGTCGTGCCGACGAGCGTCTTGATGACGGCGTCGAGCAGCTCCTGCTTGGAGTCGAAGCAGTAGTGGAAGACGCTCAGCGACGTCCCGGCCTCGGCCACGATCGCACGGGTGGTGGCTCCGGGGACCCCTTCGCGGGTCAGGACGGCGATCGCGGCGTCGACGAGCTGTTGCCGTCGCTGCGCCAGCGGCATCCGCGCCATGGCGACCCTCACTTTCTCTCTCCCACCAGCCTAGGGGCACGAGGCCCCCCTGGGCGCCATCCGGCGTAACGGCCGGCCCATGTCGTCGTTGACCCGCGTGTAGGACAACTGACCTGATAGCGCGAGGTGGACATGGGTGCAGAGCTCGGCCGTCGACAGCTGCTCGGCGGACTTGCAGCAGGAGCAGCGGGCGCGGCAGGCGCAGCAGGGGGTCTGTGGACGCCGGCCCCCGCGCACGGCGCCACCACGCGCGGTCCGCTGCCCGACCGGGTGGACGTGGTCGTCGTCGGCGCCGGGATCTCCGGCCTCGCGGCGGCGCGGAGGCTGAGGGCGCGTGGTGCCCGGGTGCTCGTCGTGGAGGCGCGTGACCGGGTGGGCGGTCGGGTGCTGAACCACCACCTGCGCGCCGGCGGCGTCATCGAGGCGGGCGGCGCGTTCGTCGGCCCGACCCAGGACCGGATCCTCCGGTTGGCCGACCAGCTCGGCGTCAAGACCTTCAAGGAGTACGTCGACGGCGACAACGTCTACATCAAGGACGGCCAGCGCTCGACGTACACCGGGACCGTTCCGCCGGACCCGAACATCCTCGTCGACGCCGCCCTGCTGCAGATGCGGATCGACAACATGGCCGCCGAGATCGACGTCGACGCGCCGTGGGACCACCCGAAGGCCGCCGAGTGGGACGCGATGACGGTCAAGGACTGGGTCGCCCGGCAGACGCTGTCCACCGACACGGACTCGCTGCTCGAGTGCTACTTCCAGCCGAGCTGGGGGTCCGACGCCGGCAACGTCTCGGTGCTGTTCCTGGCGTGGTTCATCGCGACCGCCGGCAACGAGACCAACGTCGGCACGTTCGAGCGTTCGTCCAGCACCGCGGGCGGCGCCCAGGACTCCCGCTTCAAGCTCGGCTCGCAGGCGATCCCGATCCGGATGGCCCGTGAGCTGGGCGACCGGGTCGCGCTGCGTGCTCCCGTCCGGCGGATCGTCCAGCGTGACGGCTCGGCGCACGTCCACACCGACCGGGGCACGGTCAGGGCGAAGCGCGTGATCGTGGCGTGCCCGCCCCCGTTGGTGCTCGACATCGACTGGCACCCGCAGCTGCCGCGCCGCCGGCGCCACCTCCTGGCGAACATGCCGATGGGCAAGCTGATGAAGTGCGACGCCGTCTACGAGACGCCGTTCTGGCGCTCGGACGGCCTCTCCGGCTCGGGGCTGTCGCACTCGGGTGCGACCCGCGTGGTCTTCGACAACACGCCGGCGGGTGGCGAGCCGGGCGTGCTGCTGGCCTTCGTCGGCGGCTCGACCTGGCGGGAGTACGGCCGGCTGCCCCGGGCCGAGCGCAAGCGGGCGGTGCTCGCGGGGTTCGCGGAGATGTTCGGCGAGCAGGCGCTCCGCCCGATCGAGTACACCGAGCACGACTGGACCCTCGAGCCGTGGACGACCGGCGGCCCGATCGCGCTGCCGAGACCGGGCCTGATCTCGACCCACGGGTCGGAGATCCGCCGCCCGTTCGGTCGCGTGCACTGGGCAGGCACCGAGACCTCGACGTACTGGTCCGGCTTCATGGACGGCGCGGTCCGTGCGGGGCAGCGCGCCGCGCGAGAGGTCCTGGACGAGCTGTGACCACCCCAAAAAGCCTGATCGCCGTACGACGGACGCCCCTCGCGCTCGCCGCACTGCTGCTCGGGCTGGTGCCGCTGCTCACGCCGGCCGGCGGGTCCGGCGCCACCGCCGAGCGGGAGCGGTGGCACACCCAGGTGCTGGCGATGGTCGAGACGCCGGGTCGCCCGGCGAACGTGGTCCTGCACCCGAACGGCCGCGTCTACGCGGGCACCTTCGCCAGCCCGCAGACCGACGGCCTGCCGTCGGTGGTGCGCGAGTGGTCGCGTGGTGGCGACCTGCTGCGGTCGTGGGAGGTCCCCGGACAGGACCTCACCGTGAGCCACGGCGTGCAGGTGGCCAACGTCGACGCGCGCGGGCGGCTCGTCGTACTGGAGAAGAGCACCGGCAAGGTGTTGCGACTGAACCTCCGCAACGGCCGCTGGTCGACGTACTCCCGGCTCCGCGACCTGCCGGCCTGCCCGCTCGGGATGCCGGGGAAGGGCTGCACGCCGAACCTCAGCGACGCCGGGCCGATCCCCAACTACGCGACGTGGGGGCCGGGCGGTGCGCTCTACGTCAGCGACTACGGACAGGCGGTGATCTGGCGGGTGCCGCCGGGGGGCGGCCGGGCCACCGCCTGGCTCCTCGACAAGCGGCTGGACGGCGTGGAGTTCGGCACCGCGGGCATCGTGCTCGGGCCGCACCGGCGGGCGTTGTACGTGATGCAGCAGACCTCCCTCGGCCTCGGTGACCCCGCGGTCGCGCAGGGCAAGCTCTACCGGGTCCCGCTGCGCGGCGCTCGCACGCTGACCAAGCTCTGGCAGTCCCTGCCGATGGACCTGCCCGACGGCTTCAGCTTCGCGCGCTCCGGCCGGGTCTACGTCGCCAACGCGGGCAGCAACCAGCTGGTGGTGCTCGACGAGGCGTTCCGCGAGGTCGAGCGGGTGCCGTCGCTGCCGCTCACCGGGGACAACGGCTCGCCGGTGCCGTTCGACACCCCCTCCAACATGACGTTCGCGGGCCGCAGCGTGCTCGTCGCCAACCAGGGGTTCTTCGGCAACCCCGCCCACCACGCGATCCTCGACGTGTACGTCGGCGAGCGCGGCGTGCCGGTCTTCATCCCGCCGACTGCCGGCATCCGCTAGCGGCCTGCCGGCTCGTCCCGACCGAGGCCCGCGTCGCGGGCCCGGACGATGGCTTGGGCGCGGTCGGCCACCTGCAGCTTGGCGAAGATCGAGGAGACGTTGTTGGCGACCGTCTTCGGCGCGATGCCCATCCGTTCGCCGATCCGGGAGTTGTTGAGACCGGCGGCGAGCAGGTCGAGAACCCCGTGCTCGCGCGGGGTCAGCTCCGGGAAGGCGGCCGGCGCCGGTCCGTGAGGAGTGGTCAGGAAGCCGAGCACGCGCTGCGCGACGCCCGGGCCGAAGATCGCCTCGCCGGCTGCCACCGACCTGATCGCGCGGGCGATGTCGTCCTGCTCGACGCCCTTCACCAGGTAGCCACGGGCGCCCGCGCGCATGGCTGCGAACACCGAGTCGTCGTCGTCGTACATCGTGAGCACGAGGATCCCGACGTCCGGCGCCGCCTTGGCGATCTCGCGGGTGGCCCCGATGCCGTCGAGCTCCGGCATCTTGAGGTCGAGGAGCACGACGTCGGGGCGGGTCGTGACGACCTCGCGCACGGCTTCGCGGCCGGTCGTCGCCGTGCCGACGATCTCCATGTCGGGCAGCTACGAGATCAGCGCCGTCAGTCCTGCCCGCACGATCGGGTGGTCGTCGGCCACGACGACCCGGATCCCCTTTCGGTCAGTCATGCCGCATCCAGGGGGATCGAGACGAAGACCCGGCCACCGGACGGGCAGGGCCCGGCCTCGAACGTGCCGCCCAGCTCGACCGCGCGCTCGCGCATGCCGGAGAGGCCGACGCCCGGCGACCACGGGCCGGTGGCGAGGCCGTCGTCGAGGACCTCGAGGTCCAGGCGGTCCTGGCAGCGCAGCTGGAGGGTCGCGCCGCGAGCAACCGCATGACGGGCGATGTTGGTGAGCGCCTCCGTCGCGATCCGGTAGGCCGCGACCTCGACCGCGGCCGGGAGGACGGGCAGTACGTCGGGGACCCGCAGGTCGACCTCGAGGGTGCTGCCGTCCGAGCGCCACGCCAGCTGGTCGGCGCGCTGCCGGAGCGCCTGGAGCAGGCCGAGCTCGGCCAGCGCCGGCGGCCGCAGGTCGTCGACCAGGCGGCGGACGTCGGCGATCGCGCCCCGGGTGTCGCGGCGCAGAGCCGCGAGCAGCTCGCGGACGGTGACGGGGTCGGAGTCGACGAGATTGGCCGCGGCGTCCGCGGACAACGCGACGCCGGTGAGGGTGGGGCCGAGCCCGTCGTGGAGGTCCTGGCGGATCCGCCGACGCTCCTCCTCGCGAGCCACCACCAGCCGTTCCCGCGAGTGCCTGAGATCGGCGGACAGCTCGACGGCGCGGACCGCGAGGGCGAGCGACGCGGCGACGACGCCGAGGGTGGACCGGTCGGCTGACGACAGCCTCCGCTCGCCGGACCGGAGCCCGACGACGAGCTCGCCGACGTCGTGGCCGGCGTACGACAGCGACACCCGGGCGGTCGCGTCGCTGGACTCCCCGGACTCGGCCAGCAGCCCGGCCGGCGTACGCACCGCGACGTACGGCAGCCGGAGTGCCGCCCGCACCGCGGCTGCGACACCCGCCAGGTCGACCTGCTCGGCCGAGACCAGCTGTTCGCCCACCCGTGACGCAACCCGCGCGGGGTTGCCGCGGTCGCCGTACATCCAGCGGTCGACGAGCCGTTGGACCCGGGGCAGCAGGGGAGCGAGGGCGAGCGCCACGAGCACCGTCACCAGGGCCGACTTGCCGAGCCGGGCGCTGACGAGCGTGTCGAGCGCGGCGACGAGGATGATGTAGCCGGCGAGCGCGCCGACCGACAGCAACACCCACGCGAGTGCGCGGGAGACGACCAGCCGGATGTCGAGCAGCCGGGCACGGACGATGCTGACGGTGACCGCGACCGGGATGAGCGGGAGGGCAAGCAGGACGACGATCGGCGTGCCGGACACGAAGGACCAGGGGATGACGACGGCGATGACGAGGATCGCCGCCAGCACCAGCCAGAGGAGCTGGCGCCGACGGAACTCGTCGCCCCGGCGATAGCTCACCACCAGGCTCACGACGGCCAGCAGGATGGCCAACGAGGTGCGCAGCTCGGCGACGACCCAGAGCGCGGCGAGGTCGTCGTACTGCGGCAGGGTCAGGTAGCCGGGCGGCAGCTCCTCGCCGACCGGCTCGGGGTCGAGGCCCATCTCGAGCACGAACAGCGGGCTGGTCACGACGACCGCCCACGCGACCGCGCGCCAGCGCCGGGACAGTGCGCGACCGGCGGGGAACAGGAGGAGCGCGAGCGGCAGGAAGAGCCCGATCGACCACGGCCACGAGTACATGAGGACCGTGAGCGCGACACGTTCGGCCACGATCGGGCCGCCCTGGTCGTGGACGACTGCGGCGATCCCGGTCGCCAGGGCTGCGGTGGCGTGGCCGAGGCCGTCGCCCAGGAACAACCAGCCGACCGCGTTGCGGGGATGGTGCCTCGCGATGATGCCGCCGCAGATCGCGAACGACGCGCCCATCAGGCCGTTGGTCACGATGAACGAGCTGAGCGCCTCCTCGAGCGACATCCCGCCGACCGAGGCGAGCACCACGCCGGCCGCGACCTCGGTCACGGCGACGAGCGTCAGCACCAGGGAGAGGCGGCGTCCGGACACCTCATCAGTGTGGCGCTCCGACGTCCCGGCCACACGGGAACGCGATCCCGGGTTGCCGGGGAGAATCCCGCGTCTCCGGTACCAGTGCCCCTGACCACCGGTGGTGTTCGCGCGTGACGGTGGTGGTGCGGCGGATCCGCCGTCGCACCCAGTCAGGAGGACCTCCATGACCCGCTCCCACAAGACCGGCCTCGCGCTCCTGGGGCTGTTGTCTCTTCTCGACCTCGTCGGTCCGCTCGTCACCGACGGCGAGACCCCGCCGATGGAGGTCGCCCTCGTCGGCGCCGCCCTCGGCCTCGCGAGCCTCGTGCTCATCGCCTACGTCGTGCGGGGCGCTACCCGTGCCGTCACGCCCCTCGTCGTGCTCCGCCTCCTCTCGGCGGCGGCCGCGGTGCCCGCGTTCTTCGTCGACGACGTCCCCGAGGGCGTCGCGGCACTCGCCGGCGCGCTCGTCGTGCTGACCCTCATCGGCGTGGTCCTGCTCCTCCGGCCGGTGCCGGTCGGCGAGGTGGCGGTCCGATGAGCACGACGACCGAGCGCGTCGAGATCCGGACCCACCTGGGTTGGCGCGGGCGGGCGCTGCTCGCCCTGCTGCTGCCGGTCGGCCCCGCGGCGGTCGCGATCCTGCGCTTCGTGCTGCCCTATGACACGGCCAGCTCGAGCACCGAGGTCGTCCGCGAGGTCGCAGCACACCAGACAGCGCAGAACGCCGTCGTGTGGCTCGGGTTCGTCGCGATGCTCACCCTGGTCCCCGCCGTGCTGGCCGTCGGCAAGATTGCTCGCAGGGAGTCGCCGCGGCTGGCTGCGACCGGAGTCGCGCTGCTCGTGCCCGGCTACCTCGTGCTCGGGTGGCTGGTCGTCAGCGACGCGGTGGTGCTGTTCGCCGTACGCGAAGGGCTGCCGGTGGACGTCGCCGCCGACGCCTTCGAGGGCCTGCACCCGGCGATGCTCGTCGCTGCTGTGATCTTCGTGATCGGTCACGTGGTCGGCACTGTCCTGCTCGGCTGCGCCCTGCTCCGCGGTACGTCGATCCCGCGGTGGGCCGCGCTCGCCGTCCTCGTGTCCCAGCCGCTGCACTTCGTCGCGGCCGTGATCGTGTCGAGCCAAGCGCTGGACCTCTTCGCATGGGGCCTGAACGCGGTCGGCTTCGCGGCGGTCTCGGTCGCGATGCTCCGGATGTCGGACGAGGAGTGGGCGCGCCGATGATCCGCGCACGCGCGTGACGCGTCTCACGGGACAATTTCGTCCGTGACGTGAGAACTCGGCGCCTCCTGCGCCCGCGGTCGTCCACCGTGGAGACATGGACCTGTCCGAGCGGGAGCGGGCGATGCTCGCCTTCGAGCGACGCTGGTGGCGGTACGGCGCCACCCGCGCGTCCGCCGCGCGCCAGCGGTTCGGGCTCGGGCCGGGGGAGTACGGCGCGATCGTCACCGCCCTTCTCGACCGGCCCCAGGCGCTGGCCCACGACCCGGTCCTGGTCCGGCGGCTGCGCCGCATCCAGAGCGCCCGCAGGTCGGACCGGTCGGGGCGCCGCGCTGCCTGAGCCCGCGGATGGCGCTGGGTTTCACCCACGCTGCGTGGTTGCATCGGAGGCATGGACTCGGTGGAGATCCCCGACGGCGCCGTCGTCGTCGGGATCGACGGCTCGGAGCACTCGAGCCGGGCGCTGACCTGGGCGGCGGACCAGGCCGATCGCGACCGCCGACCGCTGGTGATCATGCACGCCCTCAGCGGGGTCGACCCGTACTGGATGGTGCAGCCGGTCGTCGACGTGCAAGCGCTCAAGGCCTCGATGGTCGACGGGGCGGAGCAGCTGCTCGCCGCTGCGCGGGACGCCGTCGCCTCGGAACATCCGGCCCTCGACGTTGCTGTGGGATCGAGGTCCGAGGACCCCCGGCACCTCCTGATCGAGGCGTCCGAGCACGCCGCGATGGTCGTCGTCGGCTCGCACGGCCGCGGCCCGGTCAAGCGGTTGCTGCTGGGCTCGGTGTCGGTCGGACTCACCCGCCACGCGCGCTGTCCCGTCGCGGTGGTGCGGCCCGACCACGGCATGCCCCGCCGGAGCGGCGTGCTGGTCGGGATCGACGGCACGCCGCAGTCGCTGCTCACCCTCGACCAGGCCTTTCGGATCTCTGCCTCCCGCGATGCCCCGCTCACGGTGGTCCACTGCTTCCTGGACACCGACACGACCGGCCGCAGCGCGCGGCTGATCACCCCCGACGACGAGAAGTACGACGAGCTCCGGCTCGTCGTCGAGGAGGCGCTCGCCGGCGTCCGCGAGCGGTATCCCGAGGTCCCGGTGACGATCGAGCTGGTCGAGGGGCTCGCGGACGACGTGCTCCTGCGCCTCGCGAGCGGGCTCGACGTCGCCGTCGTCGGGTCCCACGAGCGCTCGACGCTGAGCGACCTGGTCCTGGGGTCGGTTGCCGGGACGCTCGTCGAGCACGCCACCTGCACGGTGGTCGTCGTACCCCGGCCCTGACAGCCCCGCCGGCTCGGCCTGAGGCGTGAGGGAGGCCGATGAGTCAGCCGTACGCCGACCCGGTCCGCGGCTCTGCCTCCACGGGCCGGAGCTCGTCGGCCGGGACCCAGGCGGTGACGACCCGTCCGCGCGCCTCGACCCAGGTGACCAGCGCCAGCCAGCCGCCCTCAGGCCCCCGGCGCCACTCCAGGACCAGGCCCGGCATCTCGGCGGGCGCGAACGCCGGACGCACCCACACGAACCGCGTCCTCGCCATCCGTCAACAATAGAACAGATGTTCGATCTCCGACGAGCCACTAGGGTTCGCGCATGCACCCGTTCCGCAAGGCCGTCGAGGCGGCCGACGTCGAAGCGATGGCGGCGTTGCTCGCCGACGACGTCGTCTTCACCAGCCCGGTGGCGTTCAAGCCCTACGAGGGCAAGCCGATCACCGCCGCGATCCTCGCCAACGTGGTGGAGGTCTTCGAGGACTTCCGCTACGTCCGGGAGTACGACGAGGAGGGCGCGTCCGGACATGCGCTCGTGTTCGAGGCGACGGTCGACGGCAAGGCCGTGACCGGCTGCGACTTCATCCGCACCAACGAGGACGGCCTCATCGACGACCTCATGGTGATGGTCCGCCCGTTGAGTGCTGCGCACGCGCTCGCCGAGGCGATGGGCGCCCGGTTCGACGACATCGTCCGGCGCGCGTCCGGCGGCTAGGACAGGTCGCGCGCGAGCGACGTACCTGCCTCGCGCAGGAGCGGCACGGCGCGCGCGACGAGGTCCTCGGTCATCCGCACCGCGGGACCTGACAAGGACAGGGCGAGGCGCGCGGGTGCGTCGGGGACGGTGAGGGCGACGCACCGGACGCCCATCTCCTGCTCGCTCTCGTCGATGGCGTAGCCCTGCTCGGCGATCTTCGCCAGTGCCGCGAAGAAGGCGTCCGGATCGGTGATCGTCTGCGGGGTGAACCGCGGCATCCCGGTGCGTTCGAGCAGCTCGCCGACCTGGTCGTACGGCATCTCCGCGAGGATCGCCTTCCCGACGGCGGTGCAGTGGGGGAGCACGCGTCGCCCGACCTCGGTGAACATCCGCATCGAGTGCCGCGAGGGTGCCTGCGCGACGTAGACCATGTGGTCGCCGTCGAGCATCGCGAGGTTGGCCGACTCGCCCAGCTCGTCGACCAGCCGGACCAGGTGGGGCCGGGCCCAGATGTTCAGCATCCGTGCGGAGCTCTCGCCGAGCCGGATGAGCCGGGGGCCGAGGGCGTATTGCCGGGACGGCTCCTGGCGGAGGTAGCCGGCTCCGACCAGCGTGCGCACGAGGCGGTGGATGGTCGGCAGCGGCAGTCCGGAGGCCTCCGAGAGGCGGGAGAGCCCGGCAACGCCGCCCAGGTCGGCGATCACCTCGAGCAGGGTGAACGCCCGCTCGATGGACTGCACTCCTCCGGTCCGGGCCGGGCGCTCGGGTGCGGCGTCCACGATGTCTGCCGTCTGTTCGCTCACGTGGGCGCTCCTCGTGGTCGGATCGTGGTCGGATCATGGTCGGGTCGCCGCCGGTCGGCGTACCGTCGTTGCGACTTCCGTAGAGCAGATAGTAGCCTCCGCGATACGGAAAGTCGGAGAGTAGCGAGAAGGGTGTCGGGTGGACGTTCGTGTGGCAGGTCCTCGTAGGGACGGGGACGAGACGGTCCTCGCCCCCGACGCGCTCGACTTCGTGGCAGAGCTGCAGCGGACGTTCGGGGCCCGTCGCGACGAGCTCCTGGCGGCGCGGCGAACCCGCCGCGAGGAGGTGGCCCGCACCGGACGCCTCGACTTCCTCGCCGACACCGCGTCCGTCCGTGAGGGCGAGTGGCGGGTGGCGCCTGCGCCGCCGGACCTGGCGGACCGACGGGTCGAGATGACCGGCCCCACCGACCGCAAGATGACGATCAACGCGCTGAACTCCGGTGCCCGCGTCTGGCTGGCCGACATGGAGGACGCCAGCACGCCGCACTGGAGCAACGTGGTCGGCGGCCAGGTCAACCTGTACGACGCGATCCGCCGCGACATCACCCACACCTCGCCGGAGGGCAAGCAGTACGCCCTCAAGTCCGAGCAGCGGCTCGCGACCATCGTGATGCGCCCGCGCGGCTGGCACCTCGACGAGAAGCACCTCCTCGTCGACGGACGCCCGACGGTCGGGGCGCTGGTCGACTTCGGGCTCTACTTCTTCCACAACGCCCAGGAGCTGTTGAGCCGCGGCAGCGGGCCGTACTTCTACCTGCCCAAGATGGAGAGCCACCTCGAGGCGCGGCTGTGGAACGACGTCTTCACCTTCGCGCAGGAGCGGGTCGGAGTCCCGCACGGCAGCGTGCGGGCGACGGTGCTCATCGAGACGATCCCCGCGGCGTTCGAGATGGACGAGATCCTCTACGAGCTGCGCGACCACGCCTCCGGGCTCAACGCGGGTCGCTGGGACTACCTGTTCAGCATGATCAAGTACTTCCGCGACGCCGGTCCGCAGTTCGTGCTCCCCGACCGCAACGCCGTCGCGATGACCGCGCCCTTCATGAGGGCCTACGCCGAGCTGCTCGTGCGGACCTGCCACCGGCGGGGCGCGCACGCCATCGGGGGCATGTCGGCGTTCATCCCGTCGCGTGCCGACGAGGAGGTCAACGCCCGGGCGTTCGCCAAGGTGCGTGAGGACAAGCAGCGCGAGGCGGGGCAGGGGTTCGACGGCTCCTGGGTCGCGCACCCGGACCTGGTGCCGATCTGTCGCGAGGTCTTCGACGAGGTGCTCGGCGACCGACCGCACCAGGTCGACCGGCTCCGCGACGACGTACAGGTCACCGCTGACGACCTGCTCGACGTCTCCGCCACCCCCGGCGAGATCACCCGCGAGGGCCTGCACGGCAACGTCGAGGTGGCGCTGCTCTACCTCGAGTCCTGGTTGCGGGGGAGCGGCGCCGTCGGCATCCACAACCTGATGGAGGACGCCGCCACCGCGGAGATCTCCCGCTCCCAGATCTGGCAGTGGGTGCACAACGGCTCCACGCTCGACGACGGCACCGTCGTCACCGCTGATCTGGTCCGGCAGGTCCTCGACGAGGAGATGGGCAGGATCCGCGACCGCGGCGACGGTCGGTCCGCCGAGGCCGACCAGACCGGCGGACGGGAGCTCGAGCAGGCGCGCGACCTCTTCGCCGAGGTGGCGCTGGCCGACGACTTCGTGGACTTCCTCACCCTCCCGGCGTACGAGCTCGTGGTGGCCTCGTGAGGTCCCTCGACCAGCTGATCCGCGACCTCGACGCGCGGCTCGCCGCCGCCGACCACGAGCTTGCCGCCCGCTATCCGGGTGACCGGGGCACGCGGCAGCCCGTCCACACCGTCTACGTCCCCGCCGACCGGTACGACGCCGGCACCGTGCCCACCTGGGGCCGCCAGGCCATCGCGGTCCTCGAGGAGTACGGCGGCGGGCCGGCCGGGTTCGCGGACGTCCTCGACCTCCCGCCCGACCTGGCCGCGGAGGTCTACGAGCGGGTGCACGCCAAGCTCGGGGCCGAGCCGATCGAGGACCTGAGGATCGACTTCGAGGACGGCTACGGAGCGCGGTCCGACGCGGACGAGGACGCGACGGTGACCGCCGCTGCCGCCGCCCTCGCGCGCTCGCTGGCGGACGGGATCGCGGCGCCGTTCCACGGCATCCGGTTCAAGAGCTTCGAGGCGCCCACCCGCGCTCGTGGGGTGCGCACCCTGCACCGGTTCGTCGGCGAGCTGGCCGCGGCCGGCGCGCTGGCCGAGGGCTTCGCGGTGACCCTGCCCAAGGTGACGTCGGTCGACCAGGTGCTGGCCATGGTCCACGCCTGCACCGGCGTCGAGGAGGCGCACGGGCTGCCGCACGGCACCCTCCGGTTCGAGATCCAGGTCGAGACGCCGCAGTCCGTGCTGGGACTCGACGGGACCGCGCTCGTCGCGCGGATGATCCACGCGGCCGACGGGCGGTGCAGCGGCCTGCACTACGGCACCTACGACTACTCGGCCTCCTGCGGAATCGCCGCGGAGTACCAGAGCATGGAGCACCCGGCGGCCGACCACGCCAAGGCGATCATGCAGGTCGCCGCGGCCGGCACCGGCGTCTTCGTCTCCGACGGCTCCACCAACGTGCTCCCGGTTGGTGACCGCGACGCGGTGCACGCGGGCTGGCGCCTGCACGCCCGGCTGGTGCGCCGCTCGCTGGAGCGCGGCTTCTACCAGGGGTGGGACCTGCACCCGGCCCAGCTGCCGAGCCGCTTCGCCGCCACCTACGCCTTCTACCGCGAGGGCCTTCCCGGCGCGGGCGCCCGGCTGCGTGCCTACCTCGGCGGCGGCGACTCGGCGTTCCTGGACGAGCCGGCAACGGCGACGGCCCTCGCCGGCTTCGTGCTGCGCGGCGTCGAGTGCGGAGCGGTCGACGAGGCCGAGGTCGAGGAGCTCGTCAGCGCGGACCTCGCGCGGCTCGCGGGGCTCGCCCGGCGCCAGCAGGCGTGATGGCCGACGGACGCGAGTAGCCTGCGTTCATGCGCCTGAGAGCGGAGTTCACGACCGAGCCGTTCCACGGGGAGGGCGAGCCGCCCGCGCACGTCACCGCTGCTCTGGACGCGGTGCGCACGGCCGGGCTGGAGGTCGAGTTCGGCCCGCTCGGGACCGCTGTCAGTGGCGACCAGGACACGCTGTACGACGCGCTCCCGTCGGTCGTCCGCGCCGCCATGGACAACGGCGCCACCCGGATCACCCTCCAGGTCGAGCGTGCCGATGGCTGAGGAGGGCACCCGCCGGGAGCAGGGAGCCGTCGACGCCTCGGCCCATCCTCTTCTGAGCGCGCTCCAGCCGCTGCTCGAGCGGGTCCAGGGTCGGGTCGTGCAGCCGGAGGACATCGGTCCGGACGACGTACCCCTGGTCTGGGAGGGCGACCTCGTGGCCGGGGTCCGGCTGTCGCCACCGGCTGCCGGCGCGTCGGAGGCCGTCGGCGACCTCGGTCGGCTGCTCGAGGACCTGGCCGACGAACTCGGGGTCCCGCTGGCCGAGCTCTCCCGTGCGGAGAAGCAGCGCGCGGTGCGGCTGCTCGAGGAGCGGGGGGCGTTCACCTACCGCAAGTCCGCGGAGACGGTCGCGGAGGCGCTCGGCGTCAGCCGGTTCACCGTCTACAACTACCTCAACCGCACCGGCTCCTAGCCCGCCTCGGAACACCCGGTGGTCCGGGCGCTTCGCCCTGCGCCGAGAAGTTTTTCAACAAACTGTTGACGTGACCCACGTCTCGTGACACGCTTTCGGTGTTCGGAAACCATATTCCACGAAGCGAGAAAGGTGGGTCCCGTCGTGCGGCTCGACCAGTTCAACGCGGCCCCCGCCGCCTCGCTCGTCCCGGCGCTGCTCGCGTGCTGTGACGTGCCCGCCTGGGCCGCCGCCGTGAGCGACCAGCGCCCCTACCCGGACGTCGAGTCCGTCGTCACTGTCGCCGACAAGGCGGCGCGTGCGCTGACCCCCGACGAGGTCGACCGCGCACTGGCCGCGCACCCCCGGATCGGGGAGCGCGCCGAGGGAGGCGGCACCGAGGCGGAGCTCTCCCGGGAGGAGCAGTCCGGCGTCGCCACCGACACCGGGACGCGCGCCGCCCTGGACGAGGGCAACCGCGCCTACGAGGAGCGGTTCGGACGGGTGTTCCTGATCTGCGCCACCGGGCTCTCCGCCGAGGATGTCCTCGCCGCGCTCCGCGAGCGCCTCGAGCACGACGAGCCCACCGAGACCGCGGTGGTCGCCGAGGAGCTGCGCAAGATCGCGCTGCTCCGGCTGCGGAAGCTGCTCGAGCGATGAGCCAGATCACCACCCACGTCCTCGACACCGCGCTCGGCCGGCCCGCGGCCGGCGTACCGGTCCGGCTGGTGCGGCTCGCCGCCGACGGCGAGCAGGTCCTCGCCAGCGCCCGGACCGACGCCGACGGTCGGGTGGGCGAGCTCGGCCCGGACACGGTCGACCCCGGCACCTACCGGCTCGCCTTCGACCTCGCGGCGTACGCCGCCACCACCGGGCAGGACTCGTTCTTCCCGGAGGCCGCGCTCACCTTCACGGTGCGCGACGGCTCGCACCACCACGTACCCCTGCTGCTCAGCCCGTTCGCCTACTCCACCTACAGAGGGAGCTGATCCCATGACCGTCCGCCTGGGCGCCAACCAGTACGGCAAGGCCGAGAACCGCGTGTTCCGCGTCTACCGCGACTCGGCCCGCCACCAGATCCGCGACCTGAACGTCTCGACGTCGCTCCGCGGCCGGTTCGAGGAAGCCCACACCGTCGGCGACCAGCGCGACGTGCTCCCGACCGACACCCAGAAGAACACCTGCTTCGCCTTCGCGAAGGAGAAGGGCGTCCGCTCCATCGAGGAGTACGCCCTCACCCTGGCCGACCACTTCATCGCCGCCACCCCGGCTGCGGACGGCGCGCGGGTCGAGGTCGAGGAGTACTCCTGGGACCGGATCGCCGTCGACGGGGCCGGGCACGACCATGCGTTCGTGCGCGGGGGCTCGGGAGTCCGCAGCACCGTCGTCAACGTCGACGGCCGCGGCGCCGACCGCACGGCGCACGTCGTCTCCGGGATCCACGACCTGACCGTGCTCAAGTCGACCGGCTCGGAGTTCCAGGGGTTCCTCAAGGACCGCTACACGACGCTGCAGGAGACCGACGACCGGATCCTCGCCACGTCGCTGGTCGCCCGCTGGCGCTACGACAGCTCGTACGTCGGACGCGGCGAGATCGACTGGGACAAGTCGTTCGAGGCGATCAAGGGGCTGCTCCTCCAGCGGTTCGCGGAGATCCACAGCCTCGCCCTCCAGCAGACCCTGTACGGCATGGGGGAGGCGGTCCTCGAGCAGCACGCCGAGGTCGCCGAGATCCGGTTCTCCGCCCCCAACAAGCACCACTTCCTGGTGGACCTGTCGCCCTTCGGGCTCGACAACCCGAACGAGGTCTTCGTCGCCGCCGACCGCCCCTACGGGCTGATAGAGGCGACCGTGGTGCGCGACGACGCGCCCGAGCCCGGCTCGGCCTGGCACGCCGTACCGGGGTTCTGCTGACGTCACCTGCCCCACCCACCCGGACGGTCCCCGTCCCCGATGCCGGAAGGCGTTGCCTGATGATGCACTCCCTCCCGTTCGAGGTGAACTGCTCCCTGCTGTTCACCGAGCTGCCCCTGCTGGAGCGACCCGCCGCGGTCAAGGCCGCCGGGTTCGACGGCGTCGAGTTCTGGTGGCCCTTCGCCCAGGCGGTCCCGGCGGACCGTCAGGTCGACGCCTTCGTCCGGTCCGTCCGCGACGCTGGCGTCCAGCTCGTCGGGCTCAACTTCTTCGCCGGTGACATGCCCGGCGGCGACCGCGGCCTGGTGTCCTGGCCGGCGCGGGCACAGGAGTTCCGCGACAACGTCGACGTGGTCGTCGGGATCGGCGAGCAGCTCGGCTGCCGCGCCTTCAACGCGCTCTACGGCAACCGCGTCGACGACGCCACACCGACCGAGCAGGACGACGTGGCCGCGGAGAACCTCGCACTCGCCGCACGTTCGGTCGCGCGGATCGGAGGCACCGTCCTGCTCGAGCCGGTCAGCGGTGCCGAGCGCTACCCGCTGCTCACGGCCGCCGACGCCATCGCGGCTGTGGACCGGGTCCGCGAGGAGTCCGGCGTCGACAACGTCGGCCTGCTCGCCGACCTCTACCACCTCGCCGTCAACGGCGACGACGTCGACAAGGTCATCACCGACCACGCGGCCCGCGTTGCGCACGTCCAGGTCGCCGACGCGCCCGGTCGCAACGAGCCCGGTGCCGGCGGGCTCCCGCTCGAGCGCCAGCTCGCCGACCTCGAGGCCGGCGGCTACCGGGGCTGGGTCGGCCTCGAGTACAAGCCCTCCGGCGCCACCCTCGACAGCTTCGGCTGGCTGCCGCGCGACCGACGCGCCGCCGCCTCGACCACCACCGGCTGACGCCGGCACCCGCCCGCACCTGGACCCGGAACCACACAGGAGACAAGCACATGACCAACATCGCGTTCATCGGCCTCGGGATCATGGGAAGCCCGATGGCTGTCCACCTCGCCAAGGCCGGACACCAGGTCGCGGGCTTCAACCGCTCGCCCGGACGGACCGCCCCACTGGAGGCGGCCGGCGGCCGCGCCGCCACCTCGATCGCCGATGCGGTCGACGGGGCCGAGGTCGTCTGCGTGATGGTCCCGGACTCCCCGCACGTCCAGGAGGTCCTGACCGGCGCGGACGGGGTCTTCGCCCACGCCCGTCCCGGCACCCTCGTCATCGACTTCTCCAGCATCCGGCCCGACGTGACCGTCGAGCTCGCGGCGACCGCGGCTCAGCAGGGCTTCCGGCTGCTCGACGCGCCGGTCTCCGGCGGTGAGGCAGGTGCGGTAAACGCCGCGCTGTCGATCATGGTCGGCGGGGACGTCGCCGACTTCGAGACGGCCTGGCCCGTCTTCGAGGCGGTGGGTCGCACGATCGTCCACGTCGGCGCGAGCGGCTCCGGACAGACCGTCAAGGCCGCCAACCAGCTCATCGTCGCCGCCAACATCCAGGCGCTCGCGGAGGCCGTGGTGTTCCTGGAGGCGTACGGCGTCGACACCAAGGCCGCGCTCGAGGTGCTCGGCGGCGGGCTGGCCGGATCCAAGGTGCTCGACCAGAAGCAGGAGAACATGCTCTCCCGCTCGTTCGAGCCCGGCTTCCGGATCGAGCTGCACCACAAGGACCTGGGCATCGTCACCTCGGCCGCGCGCGAGGCCGGCGTCGTCGTACCGCTCGGCGCCCTCGTCGCCCAGCTGATGGCCTCGGCGAAGGCCTCCGGCGACGGCGGCCTCGACCACTCCGCCCTGCTCCGCGGCGTCGAGCGCCTCAGCGGGCAGACCCCGTCCTGATCCCACCGACCTCCACTCACACAGAGAGAACTCCCATGACCCGCATGCGTGCAGTCCACGCCGCGGTCCTCATCCTCGAGAAGGAGGGGGCCACGCAGACCTTCGGTCTGCCCGGCGCCGCGATCAACCCGTTCTACAGCGCGATGAAGGCCCACGGCGGCATCAAGCACGTGCTGGCGCGTCACGTCGAGGGCGCCTCCCACATGGCCGAGGGCTACACCCGGGCCAAGGCAGGCAACATCGGCATCTGCATCGGCACCTCCGGGCCCGCCGGGACCGACATGGTCACGGGCCTGTACGCCGCCGCCGCCGACTCGATCCCAATCCTCTGCATCACCGGACAGGCGCCGGTGGCGAAGCTGCACAAGGAGGACTTCCAGGCGATCAACATCGCCGACATCGCCCGGCCACTGACCAAGATGGCCGTCACCGTGCTCGAGGCCGCCCAGGTGCCCGGCACCTTCCAGAAGGCCTTCCAGCTGATGTGGGAGAGCCGTCCCGGGCCGGTCCTCATCGACCTGCCGATCGACGTGCAGCTCGCCGAGATCGAGTTCGACATCGACACCTACGAGCCGCTCCCGGTGACCAGGCCGGCCGCCACGCGGCAGCAGGCGGAGAAGGCGCTGTCGATGCTCGACGCCGCCGAGCGGCCGCTGATCGTCGCGGGCGGCGGCGTCGTCAACGCCGACGCGGCCGACCTGCTCGTGGAGCTGGCCGAGCTCACCGGCGTCCCGGTCGTGCCGACCCTGATGGGCTGGGGCGTGATCCCCGACGACCATCCGCTGACGGCCGGCATGGTCGGGCTGCAGACGTCGCACCGCTACGGCAACGCCACGATGCTGGCCTCCGATTTCGTGCTCGGCATCGGCAACCGCTGGGCCAACCGGCACACGGGCAGCATCGAGACCTACACCCGCGGCCGCACGTTCGTGCACGTCGACATCGAGCCGACCCAGATCGGCCGGGTCTTCGCGCCGGACTACAGCATCGTGTCCGACGCCAAGGCTGCACTGGAGGCGTTCGTCGAGGTCGCCCGGGAGTGGAACGCCGCGGGCCGGCTCACGGACCGATCCGACTGGGCCGAGGAGTGCCGCGAGCGCAAGCGCACGATGCAGCGCAAGACCCAGTTCGACCAGGTCCCGGTCAAGCCGCAGCGGGTCTACCAGGAGATGAACAAGGCGTTCGGGCCCGACACCCGCTACGTCACGACCATCGGGCTCTCGCAGATCCAGGCCGCGCAGCTGCTGCACGTCTACCGGCCGCGGCACTGGATCAACGCCGGCCAGGCCGGCCCGCTCGGGTGGACGCTGCCCGCCGCGCTCGGCGTGGCCACCGCGGAGCCCGAGGCGACAGTCGTCGCGCTCAGCGGCGACTACGACTTCCAGTTCCTCGTCGAGGAGCTCGCGGTCGGGGCGCAGTTCAACATCCCCTACGTCCACGTGCTCGTGAACAACGCCTACCTCGGCCTGATCCGCCAGGCGCAGCGCGGGTTCGACATGGACTTCTGCGTGCAGCTGTCCTTCGAGAACGTGAACTCGCCCGAGATCGGCGGCTACGGCGTCGACCACGTCAAGGTCGCCGAGGGACTGGGCTGCAAGGCGATCCGCGTGTCCGAGCCGGACGACATCCTGCCTGCGCTCGAGGAGGCCAAGAAGCTGATGGCCCAGTTCCAGGTGCCGGTCGTGGTGGAGATCATCCTGGAGCGCGTCACGAACGTGTCGATGGGCACCGAGATCGACTCCGTGGTGGAGTTCGAGGAGCTGGCCGAGCGCGGCGAGGACGCCCCCACCGCGATCGCCCTGCTGGACTGAGTGGGCTCGCCGATGCCCCGCGTCCTCATCGCCTCCGACAAGTTCAAGGGCTCGCTCACGGCGACCGAGGTCGCCGCGGCGGTCCGCAGGGGAGTACGACGCGCCCGGCCCGATGCCGTCGTCGACGCCCTCCCGGTCGCCGACGGCGGTGACGGGACCCTCGCCGCGGCCGAGGCAGCCGGGTTCGCGCTCGTCGAGCTCACGGCCACCGGCCCGACCGGGGAGCCCGTGCCGACGGCGTACGCCCGTAAGGACGACCTGGCGGTGATCGAGATGGCGGCCGTGTCGGGGCTGTCCCAGCTGCCCCGCGGCGTGCCCGCGCCGATGAGCGCCACCAGCCGCGGGACCGGTGAGGTGATGGCTGCCGCTGTCGCCGCGGGCTGTCGACGGCTCGTGCTCGGCATCGGCGGCAGCGCCTCGACCGACGGCGGTCTCGGCCTGGTCCGCGGCCTGGGTGCGCGAGCGCTCGACGGTGACGGTCACGAGGTCGGCGAGGGTGGTGAGGCGCTCGGTGCGGTGACGAGTCTCGGCCTGTCCGCGCTCGTCGCGCGGATGGCCGGTGTGGCGGTGACCGTTGCCTGCGACGTGGACAACCCGCTCACCGGACCGCGCGGCGCCGCCGCCGTCTACGGCCCGCAGAAAGGCGCCGACCCGGCGCAGGTGCACGAGCTCGACCGGACACTGGCGCACTGGGCGGACGTCGTCGCCGCGACCACCGGCGCGGACGCCCGGCATGCGCCGGGCGCGGGTGCTGCCGGCGGCGTCGGGTTCGCCGCGCTGACGTTGCTGGACGCCGAGCTGCGCTCCGGGATCGCGCTGGTGCTCGAGCTGATGGGGTTCGCCGACCGGCTCGCCGGCACCGACCTCGTGATCACGGGGGAGGGATCGCTCGACGAGCAGACCCTGCACGGCAAGGTGGTAGCCGGGGTCGCGGCCGCGGCCGCCGCCGGCGCCGCGGGCGTTCCGGTCGTCGCGGTCTGCGGCCGCACCAGCCTCGACGAGGAGCGGCTCCGCGCGGCGGGGGTCGCCGCGGCGTACCCGCTCACGGACCTCGAGCCCGACGTAGGACGCTGCATGGCCGAGCCCGTCCCGCTCCTGCAGCGGCTCGGCGAGCGGATCGCGACCGATCGGCTCGGGGCGGTCGTCGTACCTCTGGGTGGGACGGCATGAGGCTGCTGCGCGTCGGGCCGCCCGGCTCCGAGCGGCCGGCCGCCCTCGACGCCGACGGCGTGCTGCGCGACCTGTCGCCGGTCGTGTCGTCCGTCGACGGCACGATGCTCGCCGACGACGCGGCCCTGGCCGCGGTCGCCGAGGCGCTCGGCGCCGGAACGCTGCCCGAGCTGCCTTCGACAGCGCGACGGGGTGTGCCGTTCGCGCGGCCCGGCAAGGTGGTCGGCATCGGGCTCAACTACCGCTGTTACGCGGCCGAGAGCGGTGCCGTGGTGCCGGAGCGGCCGGTCGTCTTCCTCAAGCCTGGCAGCACCGTGTGCGGGCCCGAGGACCACATCGACCTGCCGCGAGGGAGCACTGCCACCGATCACGAGGTCGAGCTCGGCGTGGTGGTCGGCCGGGCCCTGCGCTGGTGCGACGACCCGGTGGAGGCACTCACCTCGGTGGGCGGCTACGTCGCTGTCAACGACGTGACGGAGCGCCACCTCGCAGCGGACGGGCCGACCTGGGCCAAGGGCAAGTGCTGCGACACGTTCACCCCGGCCGGACCGTGGCTCGTGACGCCGGACGAAGTCGCTGACCCCCAGGCGCTCGCGCTCGAGCTGCGGGTCAACGGCGAGCCGCGGCAGGTCGGCAACACCCGCGACATGGCGTTCTCCGTGGCTGAGCTCTTGTGCTACCTCAGCGGGTTGATGACCCTGGAGCCCGGGGACCTTGTCCTCACCGGCACGCCGGCCGGCGTCGCGGCGGGGCGCCCCGACCCCAAGCCGTTTCTGCGGGACGGTGACGTGGTTGAGCTCGAGGTCGAGGGCCTCGGACGACAGCGGACCCCGGTGCGCGCCGCGCGCCGGTCGGACGAGAGGAGTGCCGGGTGACCCAGCTGGACCTGGTGGTCCGCGCCGAGCGGGCGATCATCGCCGGCGGCCAACGCTCGGTCACGATCGGCGTCCGGGCCGGCACCGTCGTCGCCGTCGAGCCGTTCGACGCCGATCTCCGCGCCGACCAGGTGGTCGAGCTGGGCGACGACCAGGTGCTGATGCCGGGCGTCGTCGACTCGCACGTCCACGTCAACGACCCCGGCCGGACGGAGTGGGAGGGCTTCGCGAGCGCCACCCGGGCAGCCGCGGCGGGCGGCGTCACGACCATCGTCGACATGCCGCTCAACAGCATCCCGCCGACGGTCGACCTCGCCGCGCTGGACGTGAAGCGCAAGACCGCCGTCACCCAGGCGCACGTCGACGTCGGGTTCTGGGGCGGTGCCGTCCCCGGCAACCTCGCCGACCTCCGCCCCCTCCACGACGCGGGCGTCTTCGGGTTCAAGTGCTTCCTGCTGCACTCGGGCGTCGAGGAGTTCGCGCCGCTCGACGACCCCGGGCTGGAGGCGGCGATGCGGGAGATCGCGACGTTCGACGGGCTGCTGATCGTGCACGCCGAGGACGCCCACGCCATCGACGACGCACCCGACCCGCACGGCGGCCACTACGCCGACTTCCTCGCCTCGCGCCCGCGGGCCGCCGAGAACCGCGCGATCCAGCGGCTCGTCGACCTGTCCCGTGAGACCGGGTGCCGGGTGCACGTCCTGCACGTGTCCAGCGCCGAGGCGCTGCCGATCCTCGCGGAGGCGCGCAGTGGGGGAGTCCGCGTCACCGCCGAGACCTGCCCCCACTACCTGTCCTTCGCGGCGGAGGAGATCCCCGACGGCGCGACGCAGTACAAGTGCTGCCCGCCGATCCGCGAGAGCGGCAACCGGGACCGGCTCTGGGACGCCCTCCGCGCCGGCACCCTCGACCTCGTCGTGTCCGACCACTCACCTTCCACGATCGAGCTGAAGCGGCTCGACGAGGGCGACTTCGGCACGGCATGGGGAGGCATCTCGTCGTTGCAGCTCTCCCTGTCGGCCGTGTGGACCGAGGCGAGTCGCCGTGGGTTCGGCCTGGTCGACGTCGCACGCTGGATGTGTGAGGCACCGGCCGAGCAGACGGGACTGCGCACCAAGGGCCGGATCGCGGTCGGTTGCGACGCGGACTTCGCCGTACTCGCCCCTGAGGAGACGTTCGTGGTGGACGCTCGGACCCTGCACCACAAGAACGCAGTCACGCCGTACGCCGGGCGCGAGCTCGCCGGCGTCGTCCACAGCACCTGGCTGCGGGGCGCACGGATCGACCTCGACGCGGACCCCCGCGGCAGGTTGCTGACAAGAGGAGACGCATGAACCCCCGCTACTACGCACCGCAGGGCGGCCTGCCGGGTCAGACCGAGCTGACCACGGACCGTGCGGTCTTCACCGAGGCGTACGCCGTCCTCCCGCGCGGCACCATGCGTGACATCGTCACCAGCGCACTGCCCTACTGGGAGGGCACCCGGCTATGGGTGATCGCCCGGCCGCTGTCGGGGTTCGCGGAGACCTTCTCGCAGTACATCGTCGAGGTGTCCCCGGGCGGGGGGAGCGACCGCCCCGAGCTCGACCCCGGCGCGGAGGGCGTCCTGTTCGTGGTCGAGGGCAGTGCCCGGCTCACCATCGCCGGTGCAGACCACCCGCTCACGCCCGGTGGCTACGCGTTCCTCCCGCCGGGCTGCGACTGGCGGCTGCGCAACGAGAGCGACGAACGGACCGTCTTCCACTGGATCCGGAAGGCCTACGAGGCTGTCGACGGCATCGAGGTCCCCGAGCCGTTCGTGACGAACGAGACCGACGTCGAGGGCGGCGAGATGCCGGGCACGGACGGCCGGTGGCGGACCCAGCGCTTCACCGACCCCGCCGACGTCCGGCACGACATGCACGTCAATATCGTCAGCTTCGAGCCGGGCGGGGTGATCCCGTTCCCGGAGACCCACGTCATGGAGCACGGCCTGTACGTGCTCGAGGGCAAGGCGGTCTACCTCCTCAACAAGGACTGGGTCGAGGTGCAGGAGGGCGACTTCATGTGGCTGCGGGCGTTCTGCCCGCAGGCCTGCTACGCGGGCGGGCCCGGACGGTTCCGCTACCTGCTCTACAAGGACGTCAACCGGCACGCCAAGCTGAGCCGGCAGCCCCTCTGACCGCCCCTGACCGCCTCTGACCGCCACTGACACCGGACGGGACACGCCCGCGAAAATAGTTTCGCGGGCGATGTCGAAGGCGCAGGATGCCGTTCGACGTACGTGCGAGTCGGCCACCGACGAGCGGTGGACAACAACGGTTGAGGAGCGAGCAATGCCGCGTTTCATGGGTTTCGTCAGGATGGAAGAGGGCATCGGCGCGCCGCCGCAGGCGCTGTTCGACGCGATGGACCAGTACATCGGAGAGCAGGCCGGAGCCGGCCGATTCCTCGACGGCGGTGGTCTGTACGGCACCGAGGACGCGGTGAACTTCGTGGTCCGCAAGGGCGAGACGACCCGCGTCGACGGCCCGTACGCCGAGGCCAAGGAGGTCGTCGGTGGGTGGGCGATCCTGCAGTACGACACCCTGGAGGAGGCGATCGACGGGCAACGGGAGTTCGCCGAGCTGCACGCGAAGTACTGGCCCGAGTGCGAGATGGTCGCCACCCTGCGCCAGATCTCGGACGAGGCGCCGGAGCCGTCCGACGCGTGAGGGCTGACGGCTGACGACTGGCGAGATGGCGGCCGTGCGGCCGGCCGGGGGAGCGATCCCTAGGCTGGCCGCATGGCCCCACGCCCGGCCCCGACCACGGGGGAGACCACCGCGGAGACCATCAGTGCCACCTGGCGTGCGGAGTCCGCACGGCTGGTCGGCGCCCTGACCCGGATGACCCGGGACCTCGACCTGGCTGAGGACCTGGCCCAGGACGCGCTGGTCAGCGCGCTCGAGCAGTGGCCGACCCACGGCATCCCCGGGAACCCGGGGGCCTGGCTGATGACCACCGCCAAGCGCCGCGCCGTCGACACCTTCCGGCGCGCCGAGACCCTGCGTCGCAAGACCGAGGAGATCGGTCACGGACTGAGTGAGGAGGACGGGATGCCGGACCTCACCTCGCAGGTGGACTTCATCGACGACGACGTCCTCCGACTGATCTTCCTGTCCTGCCACCCCCAGCTCACGCCGGAGTCCAGGGCGGCGCTGACGCTGCGCGTCGTCGGCGGACTGACCACTGCGGAGATCGCCCGCGGCTTCCTCGCCGCCGAGAGCGCGATGGGCCAGCGGATCTCGCGGGCGAAGAAGACCCTCAGCGAGGTCCGCGCGGAGTTCGAGCTGCCTGTCGGGGAGGAGCGCGCCACCCGGCTCGACGACGTGATGTCCGTGATCTACCTGATCTTCAACGAGGGCTACACCGCGACCGCAGGCGACGACTGGATGCGGCCCGAGCTGACCAGCGAGGCGATCAGGCTGGCCAGGATGCTGGCCGAGCTGATGCCGGACGAGCCGGAGGTGCACGGCCTGCAGGCGCTGCTGGAGCTGCAGGCCTCTCGCGGTCCCGCCCGGGTCGACGCGGAGGGGCGCCCGGTGCTGCTGGAGGACCAGGACCGGAGTCTCTGGGACGAGCTGCTGGTCCGCCGGGGCCTGGCCGCGTTGGAGCGGGCCGAGCGGCTCGCCGCCAGCGGGACGCCGGTCGGCCGGTACTTCCTGCAGGCCGCGATCGCCTCCTGCCATGCCCGTGCCGCCACGCCGGAGGAGACCGACTGGCGCGCGATCGCCCACCTGTACGACGTGCTCGCCGAGGCCGCGCCAGTCCGGTCGTCGAGGTCAACCGTGCCGTCGCGCACGGGCGGGCGCGCGGTCCGGCGGCCGGCCTGGCGGTCCTGGATCTTCTTCCCGCCGGTGCGCTCGCCGGCTCCCACCTCCTGCCCACCGTGCGCGCCGACCTGCTCGCCCGCGCCGGTCGCCATGACGAGGCCGCCGTGTTCTTCCGCGAGGCGGCGGCGTTGACCCGCAACGCGAGCGAGCGGGCGCTCCTGTTGGGCCGTGCCGACGCGTCGGAGCAGGCGGCCTCGAGCGGCGAGTAACGACGCCGTGGGCGGTCCCTGCTTGACGTCATGCAGGTTGACGGGCGAGTTGCCCTGCATGACGTCAAGCAGGTTGACGGGCGAGTTGCCCTGCATGACGTCAAGCAGGTCGCCGGTCGGGTGCCAGGATGGCCACATGTCTGCACTGACGACCTTGGGACGCGTAGCCGGATGGGCCTGCATCGCGATCGGCGGTGTCGAGCTGGTCGGAGGGGTGCGCGGCGAGCCCGGCATGACCGGCGACGCGACGGTCGACTCCCACGTCCGCTTCATGGGCCCCGTCTTCGCGGGCTACGGGCTGGGCTGGCTCGACGCGGCGGCGCCCGAACCCGATCTGGACCGGATGCGGCTCCTGGCCGGGCTCATGGCGCTCGGCGGCGTCGGACGGCTGGCCACCCGCGCCACCATGGGCCGACCGCACCGCTTCCACGACCTGCTGCTCGCCATCGAGCTCGCCGCGCCGGTGGTCGTGGAGATGGTGGGCCGACGCGAGCTCAGGACTTCTTGACGACCTCGCCGTCGACCCAGACGGTGTCGACGTCGCTGGTGGTGCCGAGGGCGAAGACCTTGGCGAGGGCGTCCTCCGGATCGGCGGCGTGACGCAGGGCGACGTCCAAGGTCGACCCGGCGCGCGGGCGCAGCCACTGGGCGTCGAACCGCTTGCCGACGCTGAGGTCGCCGACCTCGGCGGAGAGGCCGAGCGCGCTGGCGCCGGCTGAGGTGGCGAGGTGCAGCAGGTGGACGGGAGCGAGCGGGTATCCGTGCTCGCCGAGCAGCTGCTGCACGAAGTACGCCTGCAACCCCTCCTTGAGCAGGGAGAAGCCGGTGCCGGCGCCGACATCGGAGCCGAGGGCGACGGGGACGCCGTACGCCAGGTGCCGGTCGAGCGGGAAGAGCCCACTGCCGAGGGCGGCGTTGCTCGTCGGGCAGTGCGCGACGGCGGCCCCGCGCTCGGCGAGGATCTTGAGCTCCCCGTCAGTGGGGTGCACGTTGTGCGCGAGCACGCTGCGCGGCCCGACGAGGTCGTGCACGTCGTACGTCTCGAGGTAGGTCTCGAGGCCGGACAGCTCGGCGACGGTGGCGATCTCCCGGCCGTTCTCGTTGATGTGCGAGGTGAGGTACGCACCCTCGACGTCGCGGAGGAGCGAGCGGCAGGAGTCGAGGAGGTCGTCGCCGCAGGAGAGCGAGAAGCGCGGCGTGACGGCGTACCGGTTGCGGCCGACGCCGTGCCAGCGAGCGGCAAGGGCGCGGCCCTCGTCGTACGCGCGCTGAGGCGTCGTCAGCAGCTCGTCCCGGAGCAGCCGGTCGCTGACGACCAGACCACTCGTGACCCGCAGCCCGACCCGCTGCGCCTCGGTGAAGAGCAGGTCGACGGCTGCGGCGAAGTGGGAGCCGAACACCAGCGCGGTCGTCGTGCCGGCCTGCACCAGCCCGGCGAGGAAGTCGTGGGCGACCGCCGAGGCGTACGTCGGGTCAGCGAGCCTGGCCTCCTCCGGGAGTGCGCAACGCTCCAGCCAGTCCAGCAACGGCAGGCCGAGCCCTCCGATGGCGCGCACCTGGGGGAAGTGCACGTGGGTGTCGACGAATCCCGGCAGCAGCAACCCGCCGCGCAGGTCCACCACGTCCTGCCCCAGATGAGCGGCACGGATGTCGGCGAACGTCCCTCGTGCCGCGATCATCCCGTCCTGGACCAGGATCCCGGCGTCGTGGTCGGCGCGCAGCGTCCCACCCGCGAACGGGTCGTCCGGGGTGTCGAGCACGGTGCCTCGGTAGATCGTCATCGGGTGCTCTGCACGGCTCTGGTGGTGACGGGTCTGATGGGAGGCCGCTCAGACCGGCTGCCCTGGTGCTGCTGGAGGAGCGCGGCGGCGACGCTGACGGCGATCGTCGCGGGCTCCTTGCCGCCCAGGTCCGGGAGGCCGATCGGGGTGGTGATCCGCGCGATGGCGTCGGGGGAGTGGCCCTCGTCCTCGAGCTTCTTGCGAAAGCGCGTCCACTTGGCGGTCGAGCCGATCAGGCCGATGGAGCCCAGGTGCGGCGTGCGGAGTGCGGCGTCGCACAGCGCAGCGTCCTCGGCGTGGTCGTGGGTCATCACCAGTACGTCGGTGCCGGCCGGCAGCTCGGCGAGCACGAGCTCGGGGAGCACCGGCACCTGGTGCGGGTGCACCGTGGCGACGGCGTCGTCCAGGACCGCGAGCCGCTCGGGCGTCAGCTGGTCCGGCCGGGAGTCGACGAGGTGCAGCTCGAGGTCGTGCCGCGCCAGGATCCGGGCCAGCTCCAGCCCGACGTGGCCCATCCCGAAGATCGCCACGGCCGGGACCACCGGCAGCGGCTCGAGCAGCAGGGTCACCTCGCCGCCGCAGCACTGGACGCCGTGCTGGAAGGGCGCCTTGTCCGACAAGGACAGGGTGACCAGCTCGGCCGCCGCGGTCGCATCCGCCAGCAGGGTCCGGGCTCGCTCCTCGGCGACCGCCTCGAGGTTGCCCCCGCCGACGGTGCCCCAGCTGCGGCCCGCTCCGACGACCATCTTCGCGCCGGCCTCGCGCGGCGCGTGGCCGCGCACCGACGCGACGGTCACCAGCACGCCGGGCTGGCGGCTCTCCCGGAGGCGGCGTACCGCCTTCATCCACTCCATGGCGATCTCACTCCTGCCCAGCTCCTGCTCACGTCCGGCTCAGCTGGTGCTGCACACGCTCGGACTCCGGCTCGTACTCGTGCGCGTCCGCCGGAGGCTGGTCCGGTACGACGCCCGGCGACCCCTCCGCGACGTGACCGTGCTCGGCACTCCGGCGGGCCTGCTGCACCGCCCACCAGACCGCTTCCGGCGTGGCCGGTGACGCGAGGTCGACGCTGGTGCCGGCGGGACCGAACGCCGCCGCCGCCTGCCGCAGCGCCTCGCGCACCGAGAACGCCAGCATCAGCGGCGGCTCGCCGACCGCCTTGGACCCGTAGACCACGCCCTCCTCGGGCGCGTGCTGCAGCAGCGCGACGTTGAACTCCGCCGGCATCTCCGAGAAGCTCGGCAGCTTGTAGGTGCTCGCGGCCTGGGTGAGCAGCCGGCCGCGGCCGGGTCCGTCGCTCTCGTCCCAGCGCAGGTCCTCCAGGGTCAGCCACCCGGCACCCTGCACGAAGGCCCCCTCGACCTGGCCGATGTCGAGCAGCGGGGACAGGCTGTAGCCGACGTCGTGCACGATGTCGACCCGGCGGAGGGTGTGGGCGCCGGTGAAGCCGTCGATCTCGACCTCGCTGGCGGCGACGCCGTACGCGAAGTACTTGAACGGCTCGCCGTGCATCGCCGCCGAGTCCCAGTGCAGTCCCTCGGTCCGGTAGAAGCCGGCCGCGAAGAGCTGCACCCGCTGGAAGTACGCCGCGTGCACGATCTCGTCCCACGGGACCCGCTCGCCGGAGAACGCGACCGCGTGCACCTCGCCGTCGCTGAAGCGGACGTCGGCGGGACTGACCCCCAGCCGGGTCGCCGCGACCTGGGCCAGCCGTGCCCGGATCTGCTCGCAGGCGTCCTTGATCGCGGCTCCGTTGAGGTCCGCCCCCGAGCTGGCGGCGGTGGCGGAGGTGTTGGGCACCTTGTCGGTGCGGGTCGGCGCCAGCCGCACCTTCGCCAGCGGTACGCCGAGCGCGGTGGCCGCCACCTGGGTCATCTTGGTGTGCAGGCCCTGGCCCATCTCGGTGCCGCCGTGGTTGATCAGCACCGACCCGTCCTTGTAGACGTGCACCAGCGCTCCGGCCTGGTTGAAGGCGGTGAGGTTGAAGGAGATCCCGAACTTCACCGGGGTGATGGCCAGGCCCCGCTTCGTGTGAGGGTGGGCGGCGTTGAAGCGGGCGATCTCCGCAGTGCGTGCCGCGAAGTCGCCGGCGTCGCGCACCTGCTCCCAGGCTGCGTGCAGCCGCTCCGGGTGTCCGACCGGCTGTCCGTACGGCGTGGTCTGACCCGGGCGGTAGAGGTTGCGCGCCCGCAGCTCGTCGGGCTCGATGCCGAGCAGCGGCGCGCACCGGCCGAGGATGTCCTCGATGACGAGCATCCCCTGGGGGCCGCCGAAGCCGCGGAACGCGGTCTGCGAGGTCTTGTTGGTCTTCGCGACGCGCCCGTTCGCGCGCACGTTCGGGACCCAGTAGGAGTTGTCCAGGTGGCACAGCGCCCGGGCGAGGACCGGCTCGGAGAGGTCGAGGCTCCAGCCCCCGTCGGAGGTGAGGGTGGCATCGAGCGCCTGCAACCGTCCGTCGCCGTCGAAGCCGACCCGCCACCGGGCGTGGAAGCCGTGGCGCTTGCCCGACATCGTCATGTCCTGGGTGCGGTTGAGCCGCAGCCGGACCGGGCGACCGGTGAGGGTCGCGCCGAGCGCGGCGATCGCGGCGTACCCGTGCGGCTGCATCTCCTTGCCGCCGAACGCCCCGCCCATCCGCAGGCACTGCACCGTCACCTCGTGGCTGTGCAGGCCAAGGACGTGCGCGACGATCTCCTGGGTCTCACTGGGGTGCTGGGTGCTGCACTGCACGAAGACCTGGCCGTTCTCGTCCATCTGGGCCAGCGAGCAGTGCGTCTCCAGGTAGAAGTGCTCCTGGCCGGCGAACTCGAGCTCGCCGCTGAAGACGTGCTCGGCCTCGTCCAACGCCGACCCGACGTCGCCACGCTCCAGGTGCGGCTGCCCGCCCTGGAAGCTGTCGGCCGCGATCGCCTCGCGGACGGTGACCAGCGACGGCAGCGGCTCGTAGTCGACCTCGACCGCGGCCGCGCCGAGGCGCGCGGCCTCGAGGCTCTCGGCCAGCACCCAGCAGACGGCGTGGCCGTAGAACATCACCTCGTCCGGGAACAGCGGCTCGTCGTTCTTGACGCCGGCGTCGTTGACGCCGGGCACGTCGGCGGCGGTCAGCACCCGGACGACGCCGGGCACCTCGTAGGCGGGCGCGGTGCGCAGCGCGGCGATGCGGGCACGGGCGTGCGGGGCCTGCACCGGATGGGCGTGCAGCACCCCGTGCGTGCGCAGCACCAGGTCGTCGGTGTAGAGCGCCTCGCCGGTGACGTGGCCCGCCGCGCTCTCGTGGGGGATCGCCAGGCCGACGACCGGGTTCGCGGGGCGTTCGGAGAGGGCGCTCACGCCGGCACCTCCTGGGGGCTGTGGTTCTCGGGGCTGGGGTTCTCAGGACTGGGGTTCTGGGCGTAGAGCTTGAGGAGCGACTGGCCGAGCATCGCCGAGCGGTACGACGCGCTCGCGCGGTGGTCGTCGAGGGGAGTGCCCTCGCGGCCCATCACCTCCGCGGCCCGTCGTACGACGTCGTCCCGCCAGGGCTGACCGACGAGGGCCTCCTCGGTCAGCAGCGCCCGGATCGGGGTGGCTGCGACGCCGCCGAGCCCGATCCGGGCCCGCCGCACGACGCCGGCCTCGACGTCGAGCGCGAAGCCGACCGCGACGCTGGAGATGTCGTCGAAGCGGCGCTTGGCGATCTTGTGGAAGCTCGTGAGCCGCGCGAGGGGGAGCGGCACCAGGACCGCGCGGATGAGCTCGCCGGAGCGTCGCACGGTCTGGCGGTAGCCGGTGAAGTAGTCCGCGAGCGGCACCTGCCGCTCGCCCTCGGCCGAGGCCAGGACCACGACCGCGTCGAGTGCGAGCAGCGCCGGCGGCGTGTCGCCGATCGGTGAGCCGGTGCCGAGGTTGCCCCCGATGGTGGCGCCGTTGCGGATCAGCCGGGAGGCGAACTGCGGGAACATCTGGTCCAGGAGCGGCACCCGGCCGCCGAGCCGCCGCTCGACCTCGGTCAGGCTGAGACCGGCGCCGATCTCGACCTGGTCGTCGGTGACCTCGAAGGTCCGCAGCTCCGGCAGACGGTCGATCGCGACCGTCAGCGGCGCGCGGGTGCCGCGCAGGTTGACCTCGACACCCCAGTCGGTCGAGCCGGCGACCAGGGCCGCCTCGGGTCGTTCCGCGAGCAGCGCGAAGGTCTCGGCGAGGTCGACCGGCCGGACGTACGCCGCGTCCCCGGCGGTCACCCGCGTCGCTCGTGGCGCCGGGGGTGGCCGGTCGGCCCGGGCGACGTACTGGTCCTGCGCCTCGGGCTCGCCGAGCGCGTAGGCGGCGTCCCGGATCGGCCGGTAGCCGGTGCAGCGGCACAGGTTGCCGCTGAGGGCGTGCAGGTCGAAGCCGTTGGCACCGTGCTCGGAATCCTCAGAGGTCGCCGCACCCCGAGCGTCGTGGCTGCAGCGACCTGGGCGGTAGTACTCCGCGGCCATGCTGCACACGAAGCCAGGGGTGCAGTAGCCGCACTGCGAGCCGCCGCGGACCGCCAGCTCGCGCTGGACCGGGTGCAGGTCCGTGGCCGTCCCGAGCCCCTCGGCCGTGACGACCTCCTGACCGTCGAGGGATGCGGCGGGCATCAGGCAGGCGTTGAGCGGGGTCCACTCGGTCGGGGTGGTGGTACCCGGCCGGGCGACGAGCACGGAGCAGGCTCCGCACTCGCCCTCGGCGCATCCCTCCTTGGCCCCGGTGAGGCCCGCGCCGCGCAGCCAGTCGAGCGCGGACGTGTGCGGGGCGACCGCGTCCAGCGGGACGCTCCTCCCGTTGACGGTGACGCTCGGTGACTCCATCGTGCTCACTTCCTCTCGCGGCTCTCGCGGCTCTCGCCGACTCTCGCCGGGCCGCTCAGCCCTTGCGGACCGACCGGGTCCGCGCGGAGTGGATCGGGTTGGCCTCGGCGAGGAAGTCGTCGAAGCGGTGGCCGGCGATCTTGGCGATCTCGAGCAGCGCAGCGGCGTGCTCCTGGTCCGGGCAGTTGGCGAGCCGGGAGCGGCCTTCCTGGACGATCCTGTCGAAGGAGTCCGCGTCGCGCACGCAGATCACCAGCGGGAAGCCGAACCGGTCGCGGTAGGCGTCGGTCAGCTCGGTGAGCTCCTGCTGCTCGATGTCGCCGAGCCGGTGGAGGCCGCGCACCGACTGGTCGCGGAGGGACTCCTCGCCGGTCAGGCCCTCGGCCACGACGGCCGAGCCGAGCTGGGGATAGGCCCCGATGAGCTGACGCTGCTCCTCGCGGGAGGCGCTGTACAACGCCTCCTGGAACGACCGCCGCAGGTGGTGGGTGTCCTGGAACGGGCGCTTGTCGTAGACCCGCTCGACCGCCCAGCGCGGTCCCTGGAAGAGGCCGCCGAAGGTCGTGACGAACTGCTCGCGGCTCATCTGGTTGACCTGGTCCAGCCGGACCGACGCGCCGGGCTGGCCGGCGACGGCGGGCCCGAAGTCCTTGCCGACGTGGTGGAAGACGAAGTTGAGCACGATCGCGGTCAGGCTGCCGAGCGTGATGCCGCTGCCGAAGATGATCTCCGCCCAGTTGGGCACCGCCTGGGCGACCTGCGGCTGCGCGGTGACGTACATCGCGAGGCCGACGCTGGTCGCCACGATGACGACGTTGCGGTGGTCGTTGAAGTCGACGCGCGACAGGGTCTGGAAGCCGACGACGGCGACAGTGGCGAACATCGCGAGCGCGGCACCGCCGAGCACCGGGTGGGGGATCCCGGCGACGATCGCGCCGGCCTTGGGGATCAGCCCGATGATGATCATCAGCACGCCCGCCGCAGCGACGACGAAGCGGCTCTTGACCCGGGTCAGCCGCACCAGCCCGACGTTCTCGGCGAAGCAGGTGTAGGGGAAGGAGTTGAAGACACCGCCGATCGTGGTCGCGAGACCGTCGGCGCGCAGCGCCCGGGCGATGTCCTCGCGGCCGACCCGCTTGTCGACGATCTCGCCGGTGGCGAACACGTCACCGGTGGTCTCCACGGCAGTGATCAGCATGACGACGGACATCGAGACGATCGCGGCCAGCGAGAACTGCGGCCAGCCGAAGTGGAACGGCGTGGTCGCGCCGACCCAGCCGGACCCTCCGACGGCGTCGAAGTGGGCGTCGCCCAGGGCCCAGGCCACCACGGTGCCGGCGACCAGCCCGACCAGGACGGCGACCGTGGCCATGAAGCCCTTGAACACCCGCTGGATCAACACGATCAGGGCCAGCGTGCCCATCGCGTAGGCGAGGTTCTTGCCGCTGGTCGGGTCCAGGGCGGCGCCTCCGCCGGAGGCGTCCATGGCGGCGACCGGGAGCAGGGCGATGCCGATGATGGTGATCACCGACCCGGTCACCACCGGCGGGAAGAACCGGATCAGCTTGCTGAAGAACGGGGCGACCAGGAAGGTCAGCAGGCCCGCGACGATCACCGCGCCGTAGATGGTGACCAGTCCGTCGGTGCCTCCGCCGGCCGCCGCCCCGATCGCGATCATCGGGGAGACCGCGGTGAAGGTGACGCCCTGGAGCAGCGGCAGCCGGACGCCGACCTTCCAGAAGCCGACGCTCTGGATGATCGAGGCGATGCCGCAGGTGAAGAGGTCGGCGTTGATGAGGTGGATGAGCTGCTCGTCCGACAAGCCGATCGCGTTCCCGAGGAGGATCGGCACGATCACGGCTCCGGCGTAGAACGCCAGCACGTGCTGGGCGCCGTACACCGCGAGCTTGTGGGCCGGGAGCACCTCGTCCACGGGGTGCTTGGCGCGTCGGGCCGAGGAGCCGTCCTTGACCTTGGGGCTGGATTTCATGGGGCACCTTCTCGGGGCGAGGGGTTCAACCTGCGAGGAAGTTTCCGCGTAGCGGAAACTGGATTACTTATCGTGGAAGATTATGTGTCCCACGTCACCCATGTCAACAGTTTGTTGAGAAACTGTCGGTGCCCCGCGCTCGTCCGGCTAGGTCGTCCGGGTGCCCCAGCCGTCGAGGCGGTCGACCTCGAGCGTGGCGATGTCGACCATGGCGGCGGTGTCCTCGGGGACCGGTGTCCACCCGTCGGCGTCGATGCCGCTGGAGATGATCCGGGCGGTGTCCGGGGTGAGCTGGTAGTCCATGGCGAAGTACTCCTCGGCGTGCCGGTAGGGGATCTCGTCCTCGGAGGCGAACAGCTCGCGCATCCCGCGGAGCGGGGCCCGGGCGCGGCTGTTGACGTGGACGCCGTACATCCGGGTGCGGGTCATCAGAAGCGCGTTCAGGCTCGCGTCGGGGAACTCGCGGGTGAGGACGTCGAGGGCCTGCTCGAGTCCCTTCGTCTCGTCGCCGGTCTCGGCGATGCACTGGAGGACGAACCGGAAGTACCGCTCGCTGTCGGTGTCGCCGCGCAGCATCGCGCGGTGGTCCCGGTCGAGCAGCCCCTCGAGCCGTTGCACGGGAGCGACGTGCCCGTTGTGGGCGAAGGCGTAGCCGTCGTCCACGAACGGGTGGGTGTTCTCCGGCGTCACCGGCAGCCCCGGGGTGGCCCACCGGAGGTGGACGATGCCGGCCCGGCCGAGGGGCTGCTCGGCAAGTCGGGAGTACGCCGGGTCGAGGATGGCCGAGTCCGCCGAGGTCACGCTCCGGATGGTCGGTGAGTCAGGGTCCAGCCACGCCATGCCCCAGCCGTCGCCGTGGACGGCGGTCAGCGAGGTGAACGCGTCGAAGTCCTCCCGGCCGAGCAGGTCGACCACCGAGGTCGGACGACGGGCGACATAGCCGAACAGGCGACACACACCGGCCCCCTCAGGTGAGCCCGTGGTCGAAGGCGTACGCCGCCGCGGCGGTGCGCGAGGTCACGTCGAGCTTGGTGAAGATGTTGCTGAGGTGCCGGGCGACGGTCTTCTCGCTCAGGAAGAGCGCGGCGGCGATCTCGGGGTTGGAGCGGCCGGTCGCGACCAGCCGGAGCACCTCGGCCTCCCGGGCGGTCAGGCCGCCCGGCAGCGGGCCGGGGGCGAGCAGCCGGTCGACCTCGCGTGCGGCCGGCTCGGCTCCCAGGGCCGCCAGTGCGCGGCGCGCGTCCCGGAGCTCGGCGGCCGCGGACTCCTCGTCGCCGAGCCCGCGGAGCGCGCGCCCCAGCAGGACCTGGGTGCGCGCGGTCTCGTAGGGCCAGCCCAGCTCCCGCCACCTCTGGAGCGCGGTCCGCAGCGCCGGCACCGCATCGCCCGGACGGTCCTCGGCGAGCGCGAGCGCCCCTTGGGCGTAGCCGGCCATGGCGCCGAGCGAGCCGGACTCGAAAGCCTCGGCGACCGCCGCCAGCTCGGCGAGGAGGGGCCGGACGGTGGCGAGGTCGTCGCCGGCGATCAGCACGTCGATCGCGCCCGGCAGCAGCTGCGAGCGGTGGATCGGGTCGCGCGGCTCGCCCAGCGCCCGGCGTACCGCCGAACAGGCGGCCTCGGTCCGGCCGCGGGCCAGGGAGAGCAGCGCCTGGGCGGGCTGCGGATCGTGGCCCAGGCCGACGGCCTGCTCGAACGCGACCTCGGCGGCGTCGTACTCACCGAGGATGCACAGCAGCGCGCCCTTCTCCCGGTGGGCGAGACCCGCGGCGCCGGGGGTGCCCGCCGAGAGGTAGCGCGCGATCGCGCCGTCGAGCTCGGCGACGGCTTCGCCGAACGCGCCCCGGACCCGCATCACCTGGCCGCGATGGACGGCGCACTGGCCCGTGAAGGGCACCAGCCCCACCTGGGCTCCGCACCAGGTCGTGAGCGCCGTCGTCCACTGCGCGACCCGGTCGAAGTCCGAGATCTCCTGGCAGGCCTCGATCAGCGAGCAGTAGGTCTGCCCGGCGAAGATCGGCGACACCTCGCCCGTGGTCACTCCGACCATGGCCTCGTCGAGCAGCCGCACCCCCTCGGGGACCCGACCCAGGTAGAGCAGGCACCGGCCCTGGGCCATCAGGCCGGTGGCGAGCAGGTCACCGTCGCCGAACCGCCGTCCGTAGGAGGTGAGGGTGACGGCCTCGTCGAGCGCGCCGACCGGGTCGCCGCCGAGGATGTGCCCGAGCATCCGGAAGTAGAGGAAGTACCCGTGCTCGACGGTGTCGTCCTCGAAGGTCTCGAGCATCCGTTCGGCGCGCGAGATCCAGCCGTTGGCGACGGCGACCTCGCCCCGGTCCATCAGCGTCATCGCCAGCCAGAAGGCGCACCGGACCGCGGCCTGCTGGTCGCCCGCGTCGAGGTGACCCTGGTAGGCCCGCTGGAGGGCCTGGATGCAGTCGTTGTGACGGCCGACGAGGTAGGCCGCGGTGGCGAGGTCGGCGAAGTCGGCAGCCAGGAGCGCATCGCTCCCGGCTGCCGCGAGACCTTCGTACGCCGCGACCCAGTCACGCCGGTCGAAGGCCTCGCGCGCCCGCTGCAGCTCTTCGACGACGTCCACGAAGCCTCACCTCGCAGCGAGCATAGGACGCTTCGCCGCCCGGGCGCCGATCTTCCGGGCGAGGTATTCCGCGTCCCGTCCGATGCCGGGGAACACCATCGAGCTGAACGCGTACTGGAAGGCCAGCCCGCAGAAGAAGAGCCCGGGCACCTCGTCGACGACGCCGCGCATCTCGAGCGGCCACCCGTCCTCGCCGACGACGGGCAGCTTGATCCAGTCGAAGGCCTGCCGGAAGCCGGTGGCCCAGACGACGTTGGTGACCTGCACGACGCTGCCATCGTCGAGCAGGGGCATGCCGTCCTCCACGCCGACCATGCGCGCGGTGTGCCGCTCGACGCCACGCGCCGCGAGGTCGTCGCGGTGGATCCGGATCATCGGGCCTCCGTGCGCCCGGACCGCACGGAACTCCTTGCGCCCCATGGGAGTACGCCGGGTCAGGATGTGTCGCCACGCGAAGACCACGACCGGGAAGATGAACCTGGCCTTGCGCTGCTCGGGCTTGAACGGCAGCTGCCCGGGGTCCCGCCCGCACAGGACGACCGGGTGCGTCTGAGCGGCCTCGTAGGCGATGTCCGTGCCCGAGTGCGACGCGCCGACGACGAGGACCGGCCCCGGCTTGAGGTCGCCGGGGCGGTGGTAGTCGCTGGAGTGCAGCTGCCGCACCGCCGGGTCGAGCTGGCCCGCGAAGTCGGGGATGCTCGGCGTCTGCCCGAAGGTGCCGGTCGCCACGACCACGTTGTCGCAGGTGATCGTGTGGTCGCCGAGGGTCACCTCGAACCCGCCGTCGGCGCGCTGCTCGAGGGCGTCGACCCGGGTGCTCATCCGCACCGGCAGGTCGAACTTCAGCGCATAGCTCTCGAGGAACGCCGCGACCTCGTCCTTCTGCGGGAACGTCCACGGGTCCGCCGGGAACGGCATGCCGGGGAGGCCGTCGTACTTGGCGGGGCTGTAGAGGCGCAGCGTGTCCCAGTGCCGGCGCCAGTTGTCGCCGACCCGGGCGTTGCTGTCGAGAACGACGCAGGCACGGCCCTGCTTCTGCAGGTGGTACGCCGTGGACAGGCCGGCCTGGCCCGCTCCGATGATGACGGTCTCGATGTGTTCGGTGGTCATGGTTCCTCCTCGTGTCGGGTGAGGCTTCGACGCTAGGAAGAGCGCAGGGGTCACCGCGTCGGGGAGGATGCCCAGTCCGGCTCCGGCGGCATGGGTGGGTTGACCCATCGGCCCTGTGCAACGCTCGGCCCATGGCCCCGAGATCTGTCACACGGGAGACGCTCGGCGCCTGGGTGATCAAGACCGACCCGGCGACGACCTCCGTCGACGAGCTCAGGCGCACTGCCTTCCGGACCGTGACCAGCCGGTGCGTGGCCCCGACGTACCGCACCGACCTGGTCGACGCCGGTCAGCCGGTGCTGCTCTGGATCAGCGGTGCTGACAGGAGCAATCCGGCCGGCATCTACGCACAGGGCCGGACGACCGGCAGGGTCGAGGCGACTGGCGCCGACCAGCTCTCCATGCCGATGGAGCTCGAGCCCGTGAACCCGCCGGTCCCGAGGGCGGAGATCCTCGCGCATCCGGTCGTCGCGCAGATCGAGGTGGTGAGGATGGCGGCCGGGAGCAACCCGTCGTACATCACGCGCCAGCACCTGGAGGAGCTGGTGAGCCGGTGGCCTCAGGTGACGGTCGTCTGAGGGCGCGACCGGCGAGCCCGACGACGTACTCCAACGGTCCGCGCCGGCCGCGGGCAGCGAAGGCCGTGCCGACCACCAGCAACACGAGCACGTGCCAGTGGTAGGCCTCCGGTCCGTCCGGGGGCCACACCGCCGGCGTACGCAGGACGACGTGCAGGCTGTAGAGGCTGAGCGTCATGGCGCCGGCGCCGAACAGCAGGGCGAGGAACGTCCTGCCACCGGCGGGCAGCGCCCGCTCGAGCAGCAGGCAGGTCGCGATGACCAGCAGCGCGCTGCCGATCGTCTGCGCGAGGTCGAACGGCGTCGCACTGTGCGGCGCGACCAGCAGCAGCCACGACCAGTCGCCGTCGGCCGGCGGGTTGCCGAACATGCCGCGGGCATGGAGATCGCTGACCGCGGGGTCGACGAGCGCACGCGAGACCTGGGTTGCGACGATGGCGAGTGCCAGCCCGCCGACGGCCAGGGTGACGAGCAGGCGGCGGTTGCGGAGGTCGCAACGGCCGAGCGCCATCCCCGCCAGCAGGTAGGCGAGCCAGGGGACCGCCGGGTAGTAGCCGGTGAACAGCAGCTCACTGGCGAGCTGACCGGGATCGCCGAGGTGGCTGAGAGTGGGGCTCTCGAAGCCGCGCTCGGGGAGCTCCGGACGGACCAGGTGGGAGACGACCGGTGCCAGCACCACCCACCCGGTGGCGAGCAGCGCGAGGGTGCGCGCGCGCAGTCCGACGAACGGCAGTCCGAGCACGAACAGCACGCCGTAGTAGGTGAGGATGATCGCCAGTCCGCTGTCCAGGCCACCGAGCGCGAGGCCGAGCACGGCGATCATCAGCGCCCGGATGGCGAGTCCCGCGGACGCCCGCCGCCGGTCCTCGCCTGCGACGGGCTCACGTCCGCCGGTCATCAGAGCGACGCTGACGCCGGCGAGGACCGCGAAGAGGGCGGATGCCCTGCCGCCGGCGAGCCACTGGTTGAAGGACAGGTCGCCTTCGGGCGTGAAGTCGACCAGGACATGGGTGGAGACCATGCCCAGGAGAGCGATGCAGCGGGCGACGTCGAGGCCGACCAGTCGGCCGGGCCGCGGTCCGGGTGTCACCCCGGAACTCTGACACGGGCGCCCTACCCGGTGCGCTCGGTAGTCTGCGGCGACCGACCGCGGGAGGACGAACATGGACCTGTACGAGGTGATGCGGACGACCTCCGCCGTACGCGAGTTCACCGACGACCCGCTGCCCGACGAGGTCCTCCGCACGATCCTGGACAACGCCCGGTTCGCCCCGAGCGGCGGCAACCGGCAGGGGACGCAGGTCCTCGTCGTCCGGGACCCGGAGGCGCGGCGCAAGCTGGCCGAGCTGGCGATCCCGGGAGCGCGGCGCTACACCGCGCAGCGGATGGCGGGGGAGGGGCCGTGGAACCCCGTCGTACCGACCCGGCTCTCGGAGGAGGAGATCGCGGCGACGGAGGTGCCGGACGCCCTCACCAGGCCGTTCGTCGACGCCCCGGTGGTGCTGGTCGTGTGCGTCGACCTGCGAGCGGTCGCCGCCCTCGACCAGGACCTCGACCGCATCGGCATCGTCGCGGGGGCGTCGGTCTATCCGTTGGCGTGGAACATCCTGCTGGCGGCGCGGAACGAGGGCTTCGGCGGCACGATCACCACGATGGCCGTCGCCGAGGAGCCACGGATCCGCGAGATCTTCGGCATCCCCGAGGAGTACGCCGTCGCCTGCGTCGTGCCGCTCGGCAAGCCGGTTCGCCAGCTCACGAAGCTGTCGCGCGTTAGTGTCGAGGACCTGACCCGACGCGAGAACTGGGAAGGCGGGCCGCTGTCGTGACCACCGAGTCCGAGGAGCCGGCTGTCGACCTCGCGGCGATCGATGCCGAGCGCGAGCGGATCCGGTCGACGTACCTGAAGCCGGAGGAGAGTCGGCCGGGCTCGATGGCGCGTGGACTCCACCACTTCGCGATCGTGGCACGCGACGTCGAGGAGACGGTGCGGTTCTACCAGGACGTGCTCGGCTTCCCGCTGACCGACATCTTCGAGAACCGGGACTACCAGGGCTCCAACCACTTCTTCTTCGACGTCGGCAACGACAACCTGATCGCGTTCTTCGACTTCCCCGGCCTCGACGTCGGCCCGTACGCCGAGGTGCTCGGCGGCCTCCACCACGTCGCCATCTCCGTCGAGCCGGACAAGTGGGCCGAGCTCAAGACCCGCCTCGACGCGGCGGGCGTCGACTACCAGAGCGAGAGCGGCACCTCGATCTACTTCCGGGACCCCAACGGCGCCCGGCTCGAGCTCATCGCCGACCCGCTGGGGGAGATGTACGGCACCAAGGTGCTGTAGCAGCAGACCTCCGTCTGACGCACAGCTCAATCAGCGGAGCGGGGGAGATGCGTCCCCGCGGGGTGTCTCGACCACGGTCGGGCTCGCCGATCTCGTCATAGGAAAGCTGTCCCGCAATGACGTCGTCGATATCGGGCCGCAAGAGTCCCGGCGAGGCGTCACCCTTCCGCCCGGGTGTTGTTGCCACCGTCGCCTCCTTCTTCCGCGGGCGTTGGCCCGCCTGGTGTCCAGGTTCCCATGTATCACGAGCATCTGGATGATGCTCCTCCTCCTATGTCAGACCTCTACCTCTCACCGACGCTCTACGGCGGCGAGGACGTCGTGATCGACCACGGCGGCCTCTCCTTCAACGCGCGCATCTACTTCCCGACCGACACGGACTACGCACTGCCGGCGGTCATGCGGCCGGGCATGCACGACCTGGTGGTGTTCGCCCACGGGCAGCGCCGCGCGGACATGCCCGAGGGCCTGTGCCCGGAGGACGTCTCGACGGACTACCAGCTGTGGGAGGACGTGCTGCACCTGCTTGCGCGCTGCGGCTTCGTCGTGGTCTCGCCCCAGCTCTCCGACATCGACGTGCGGACCAACGAGACCGTCAAGCGCATCGAGGCGACCGTCGCCTGGATGCGCACCTCGTGGCGGCACGCGTCGAGCCTGTGGCGCTCGGAACTCCCGGACGTCCTGGTCCGGGACACCTCCCTCGGCGGTGCGCTCGTGGTTCCGGCCACCGCAGCGGCACCGTCCGTCGCCCCGCACGTGGACTCGATCGCAGCCCGGTCGATCATCTGGCGAGGCCGTGCGGTCGAGGGCATGGGCCCGATCCGGAACCCCACGAGCACGGCGCTGATCGGGCACTCGTGGGGCGCCCGCGCGTGCGCCGTCGCTGCCGGGCGGCGCGCGGTCGCCGTACGGGCTCTTGCCTCGATCGCGGGATCGTTCGACGACAACGAGTCCGGCGCAGCCCTGATCGGCGGCGACTTCCCGACGCTGATGATCGCCGGCGAGCAGGACGGCATGGCGCTGTCGTACCTCCAAGGCCTGTGGGACCAGCTGCCCGCCTTCAAGCACCAGGCCGTGCTGGAGGGTGCCGGGCACTGGGACTGGTCCGGCTCCAACGGGATCCAGCTCTGCGACCCGGCGGCGCTTCCCCGGTGCCCGGCGGCCGCGCGCACAGCTTCTGAGCTGATCCTCGGGTTCCTCACGAAGTACCTCCACAACCGGCCCCTACCGCCGCACCTCCTCGGCCCCGCGGGCCAGCGGCCGCCGCTGCTCCAGTGGTACGACGACCGCAAGCGGTGCGCTCTGACCGTCCGGTGGGACGACCCTTCCGGCGGCGGCAACAGCACCTCCAGCGTCGTCGGCTCGCAGACGTTCGGCGTGTGGGAGGGCAACGACCCGTTCCGCCCCTGACCGCCCCTCCGCGTCAGCTGACCTGGTGCCGCTGGCCCGCACTCCGCCTCGTATCGAGGGCAGACCGGAGAAACAGGTCTACCAACGGTGCAACGGGTACTGGGACAAGTAGGCCGCCCACCCCGGTCAAGCAAGAGCCGGGGCGGGCGGTCCCCCGAAGGGGCGTGCGGAGCGCACTGCCGCACGGATCCGTCCGACTTCAACCGGGCAGTCGTGCGTTGGCGCTGCCTCAGTCCTCGATCTGCGCTGCGCCCTGCTGTCTCAACGCGTCGAGTCCGTCCCGCATGGCCTGCACCTGCTCGGTGGAGTGACCGACCCAGTCGACGAGCTCGCCGACGACGCGCAGTGCCGCGCGGGAGCGGAAGGACTGCGTCGGATTCCCGGGGAACCTCTTGTCCGTCACGTTGGGATCGTCCTCGAACTCGCCGGTCGGCTCGACGATGTAGATCCGCCCACGGCCCGCGCCCGCCGCGAGCTCGGCTCCCCAGGTGGCGGCGTCGAGGGTGGCGGTGAAGTACACGTAGTTCATCACCCGGCCCTCCTCGAAGTTCGACTCGCGGCCAGGCAGCAGCATCTCGCCGACGGCGAGGTCCGCCTTGGTGCCGTGCAGGTAGACGCCGGGTGCGTACACCTCGAACGCCACTGGCTCCTTTGCGGTGCTCACGTCTCCAGCCGCGCGGGCAGCCCGAACCACTCGAAGACGTCGCTGCCGAAGGTGATGATCTCGGCGACGAGCCCGTCCTCGACGCGCAGCACGTCCATGGCGAACGCTTCGTAGGCCTGCGCTCCGGGCCGGCGCAGGTACGCCGCGACCGCCGGCTGGCCGTTGGCCGTCGTGGTCCGGCACTTCCAGTCGGTGTAGTCGCCCTGGCCGAAGCCGCCCTCGACCCAGCCCTGGACGGTTGCCTCGCGGCCGACCCAGACGCCTGGCTCCGGGGGCATCGCGAACCGCAGGTCCGCGCGGAGCAGGGCGGTCAGGCCGTCGATGTCGAGCGTCTCGTGTGCGCGGACGTACGCCGACACCAGCTTCTGCTCCTCCGCGCTCAGCCCGTGCTTCGCTCGTGCGCTCCAGTCGAGCCGGCCGTCGGGCAGGTGCTCGCGCATGGTGGCCCGGGCCCGCTGGAGGGCGCTGTTGGCCGACGCGAGGGTGAGCTCGAGGGTGTCGGCGGTCTGCTGGGCCGGCCAGCCGAGCACGTCGCGGAGGATCAGCACGGCGCGCTGCCGCGCGGGCAGGTGCTGGACGGCCATGATGAACGCCAGCTCGATGGTCTCCTTGGCCACCGCCCGCTCGTCCGGTTGATCCGGCTCGCTGTCCGGCCACGGCTGGAGGTAGAGGACCTCGGTGCCCTCACCGCCGGCGCCCTGCAGGTCGATCGGGACCGGCGTACGGTCCCGGCGCTTGTCGAGGAAGTCCAGGCAGGCGTTGGTGGCGATCCGGTACATCCAAGTGCGCAGCGACGCCCGCCCCTGGAAGGACTCCCGCTTCGCCCACGCGCGCAGGAACGTCTCCTGGGTCAGGTCCTGGGCGTCCTCGTACGACGCGAGCATCCGGTAGCAGTGCACCGACAGCTCGCGGCGGTAGCGCTCGGTCAGCAACGCGAACCTGCCGGCGTCGTCGCTGTGGGCCGCGCTCATGAACTCGGCCTCGTCGGCGCCGATCGGGCTCGTCGGTCGGGGGTCGGTCGTCTCCACGGTGTCTCCTACGGTGGCAGGGCTGTTGCTTGATGTCGACGGCCGAGTGCGCGAGAACTGATCGGTGGGGCGGCGTCGACGACCGATGAGGTATGTCGGCGCGAGCGGTCAATATGTCCAACGAAGCGACGAGAGGACCGATCGATGACCGAGCTCACCGGCACCCCCGCGGGGGCCGGGCGACGCGAGTGGCTGGGCCTGGCCGTGATCGCGCTGGCCTGCGTGCTGTACGTGATGGACCTGACCGTGCTGCACCTGGCCGTGCCGGCGCTCAGCGCCGACCTCCAGCCGAGCAGCGCGCAGATGCTGTGGATCATCGACATCTACGGGTTCATGATCGCGGGTTCGCTGATCACGATGGGCAGCCTCGGCGACCGGATCGGTCGCCGCCGCCTGCTGCTGATCGGGGCCGCGGCGTTCGGAGTCACCTCGGTGCTGGCGGCCTTCTCCACCTCGCCGGAGATGTTGATCGTCACCCGGGCGCTGCTCGGCCTGTCCGGCGCGACGCTGGCGCCGTCGACCCTCTCCCTGATCCGGAGCATGTTCCACGACCCGCGGCAGCGGTCCACCGCGATCGGGATCTGGATCACCAGCTTCTCGGCCGGCGCGGCGATCGGCCCGGTCCTCGGCGGCGTGGTCCTGGAGTACTTCTGGTGGGGCGCCGTGTTCCTGCTCAACGTGCCCGTCATGGTCGCGCTGCTCGTGCTCGGGCCGCGGCTCCTCCCGGAGTACCGCGACCCCAACGCCGGCCGCGCCGACCTCCCCAGCGCCGCCCTGTCGCTGGCCGCGATGCTCGCGCTCGTCTACGGGCTCAAGCGGGTCGCGCAGGACGGGGCGACACCCACCGCTCTCGTCGCCGCACTCGCCGGCCTGGCCCTGGGCTACGCATTCGTACGACGCCAGCGCCGGCTGGTCGACCCGCTCATCGACCTGTCGCTCTTCCGGATCCCGGCGTTCAGCGCCGCGCTGGTGACCTACGGCATCGGGATCTTCGTCGTCTTCGGCGGATTCCTGTTCATCCCGCAGTACCTGCAGCTGGTGCTCGGCATGACCCCGCTCGAGGCCGGGCTGTGGACCCTGCCGTGGGCCGTGTCGTTCATCGTCGGCTCCAACGTCACGCCGCTCCTCGCCCGCCGGATCGACCCGGCCTGGCTGATGGGCGGCGGGCTGGTGCTGGCCGCCCTCGGGTTCGGTGTGCTCCTCGGCATCGACGCCGGCTCCGGGCTGCCGCTCATCGTTCTCGGCTCGATCGCGTTCTCGCTCGGCATGTCGCCAGCCTTCACCCTCACCAACGACCTGATCATCGGGTCCGCTCCGCCGGAGCGGGCAGGTGCCGCCGCCGGCGTCTCCGAGACCGCGGCCGAGGTCGGTGGCGCCCTCGGCATCGCGGTGCTCGGCAGCATCGGGGTCGCGGTCTACCGCCGCGGCATCGACGACGACCTGCCCGGCACCCTGTCCACAGCGGAGAGCGAAGCAGCCCAGGGCACGCTCGGCGGGGCGCTCGAGGTCTCGGCCGGGCTGCCGCCGGCTGCCCAGGAGGCGTTGGTGAGCGCCGCCGAGACGGCGTTCACCACCGGCCTCCACCTCGGCGCGCTCATCGCCGCGATCTCGTCGCTGGCCCTGGCCGGCTTCGTCCTCATCCGCGGCCGGGTCGGCGTGATCTCCGAGGAGCCGGAACCGGTCGACGACCCCGTCGCCTGCGCCGACTGAGGACGCGACACCCGCCCACGCAACGCGGGACGGGCATGCGCCTATCCGAGCAGCGCGGTTGCTTGAAGGGGGTCCGCGCCTGATTCGGCGGTCCTGGTTTCGCGGGCGGGTTCGTCGGGCGGGTCAAGCTCGAGAAGGCCGATCGACTCGCCCCCTCGGTGACAGGCGCCAGCACGTCCCACCGAGCGCCAGGCTCATCGGGGTCGGCGAGCTGTGGAGCGGCTCACTTCGCTTCGTTCCGCTACGTTGGACCCTGCAGGCCACAGAGCGAGGAGCCTCGCCGATGAGTCTCGGGACCCCCACACCTCCGAATGAGGGGTCGCCTGCGGTCACTCGCGCTCGGCCACGTGGCCTGCGGCGCGTCCACGCGTCGAGGGCCACGGTCGAGGCCGGCAGCTCCGTCGCCGGCTGGGCGGGCCTGCTCGGGCCGCCACGCCCCGAGCCGCGCAGGTCGCTGCTGCGCGCCCGTGTCGGTGGGGTCGCGGCCGTCCTCGCCCTGGTCGCCTACCTCACGTGGCGGATCGCGTTCACGATCCCGTCCGACGGTGGGGACCAGTTCGCCGCCTGGGCGTTGATCGCGTTCGAGGGGCTGCCCGTCCTCGGCCTGGTGATCCGCGTCGTGACGTTGTGGAACATCGACTCCCGAGCGCCGCGTCAGGTGACCGAGCTGCCGGAGAACATGCGGGTCGTGCTGCTGATCCCCACCTACAACGAGCCGGTGGAGGTGATCGCGCCGACCATCGCCGCGGCCTGCGCCATCGAGCCGGCGCACGAGACCTGGGTGCTCGACGATGGTGAACGCGACTGGGTCAAGGACCTGACGGAGGCGTACGGCGCCCGGTACGTGTGCCGCCCCGTCCACGACCACGCCAAGGCGGGCAACATCAACCACGCCCTGGACCTGATGGCGCGCGAGGCGGAGGCGACGGGTGGCCGCGACGCCGACGTGATCGCGGTACTCGACTGCGACCACGTGCCGCTGCCCACCTTCCTCACAGCGACCCTGGGCTGGTTCGACGATCCCGAGGTGGCGCTGGTGCAGGCGCCTCAGAGCTTCTACAACTCCGGCGCGTTCGACGACGACGGGGTGAGCGGAGAGCAGGGGGTGTTCTTCCACGTGTTGATGGCCGCGCGCAACCACGATGGCGCCGGCCCGTTCTGGTGCGGCTCCACGTCGTTGCTGCGCGCCCGCGCCCTGCGCGACGTCGGCGGTGTCGCGACGGACACGATCGTCGAGGACATGCACACCACGCTGGGACTGCTCAAGCGCGGCTGGAAGACCGTCTACCACCACCAGACGCTGGCGGTGGGCCTTGCCCCCGCCACCCCCGAGCAGTACCTGCTGCAGCGGACGAGGTGGGGGCTCGGCGCGATGCAGGTCCTGACCCTCGAGCGACTGTGGGCGGCCAAGCGCTGGTTGTCGTGGCGCAACTACTTCGAGTACCTCAGCGGCACGCTGTGGTGGCTGGAGGGTGTCGCCACGATCCTCGTCTTCCTCCTGCCGGCCGCCATCCTGGTCAGCGGCGCCCAGACGTCCACTGCCGGGGCCGGCACCTTCGCAACCGTCTTCCTCGCGATGCTGGTGATCCGGTTGTGGGGGGTGTGGCTCCTCTTCCGTGGCCACCTCCACATGCCGACGGCGTTCGCGCTGCGAATCTTCCGGATCCCGGTCGGCGTCTCCTGTCTCTACTGGCTCGCCACCCGCAGGAGCCTGGAGTTCTCCGTCACCCCGAAGGCGGGTGCGAGCGATCGCCTGCGGGGCCGGCCCCCGCGCGTCGTGATCGCCCTGATCGTGGCCGTCTTCGGGCTCCTCGGCTACGCGCTCGCCGGCGTGCTCGGCTGGGTCCCGTGGCGCGCGACGGACGGCGCGACCGCGGCCTCCGGCGTCTGGCTCCTCCTTGCCGGTGTCGGCCTGGTCCTGGGCGTGGTGCGGGTGATGTCCCCGGCGTACGCCACCTCTCGCCGCAACGCGCACCGGATCGCCGTACGGGCCGAGGTCTCCCTCGACGGCGTAGCGGGCGAGCTCGTCGATATCTCCGTGGGTGGCGCGGCGGTGCGCTTCCCGCCCGGCGGCGCACCAGCCGCGGGCGAGGTCGAGCTCACCCTGCCCGGAGCGGCGCCGGTGCGGATGATCGCGAGCGTCACCACGATCACGAAGCCTGCCGAGCAGGGCGTCATCGTGTCGTTGCGGCTGGCCGACGGCGACTGGGAGGGCTACCGCACGCTGTCGTTGTGGCTCTTCGACACCCCGGCCGGCGCGCTGCGTGGAGTCCCGCGCGGGGTGCCGGCGGTGGCGGTCACGCGACCCCGGCACAGGTCCCGTGCGCACGGCACTCTGGTCCGCCAGGGGTCGACGGCGAGCTAGGTGGTGCGCGATGCACGGTCGGTGGCGTGTCGGCAATTAGCACCGGAGTCCGACATCGACGACGCCGACTGTGCGATGCTCGCACTGATCAGGTATGGGCTGATCGGCGTGCGACGAGCAGTCCTGGCCGGTCGTGGGGAAGCACCAGCAGTGACCCGGGAAACTGACCGAGGAGCCGCGCCAATGTCCATCAAGACCGAACCGAGAAGAACCGACCTTCCGGTCGCGCCGCCCGGGTCGCATCCATCCGAGCCCGCTGCGCCTCACGGTCGGCGCGGGACCGCCTGGCGGTCGCCCCACCGCCGGTTCGGCGTGCGCCTGGTGGCCGTGATCCTGCTGGTGTCGCTGCCGCTCATGACGCTGCTGGCCGTCATGCTGACCCGGTCATCGTCCTCGAGCCTGAGCGACGCCGCGGAGCGCGACGGCGAGACGCTCGCCGAGGCCATGGCGGTGCGGTTCGAGGACTGGCTGTCCGAGCGCCGGGGAGACGTGACGGTCGTGGCCGCGGAGGTCGCCGGCGACATCGAGAGCCGCAGGACGACGGCGCTGCTGCGTCGGGTCAACGACGCCTTCGGCGACTACTCGGTCCTGAAGGTCCTCGACGCGGACGGCCGGGTGCTCGCGGCCAGCCACGACAACGACCGGTTCGCCACTGCGGGCCAGGACTGGCTCAACCAGGCGCTGAGCTCCGAGGAGCCGGTCGTCTCCCCGCCGCAGCGCCAGGGCGACCAGATCCGCTGGATCATCGCCAACCGGATCGAGACCGCCGACGGCGACGTGATCGGCGTCGTCGCAGGGGACCTACGGATGGAGGCGCTCGCCCGGGTACTCCACCCGGAGTTCGACGATCACGCCGAGGTGGTCGTCGTCGACGCCCAGCACCGGCTGCTCTTCAACAGCGAAGCAGCCGCCGAGGCGGACGGGGACGACGACCTCCTGGCAGCCGGCATCCTCAGCACCGTCGTCGACAACGAAGCCGTGCGCGAGGCCGCCGAGGAGGGCGATCCCGGTGCCGCGCGGTACACCTCCCTGGAAGGTCACGACGTCATCGGTGGCTACGTGCGGATCGACGACCTGGGCTGGACCGTCATCGCGCAGGAGCGTGCGGACGTGCTGCTCGCGCCGGTCGAGGAGCAGCAGGAGCGGGCGTTCCTCCTCGTCGCCCTGGGAGGCGCGATCGCGATCGTCGCCGCTATCGCCCTGGCGTGGCAGACCACCCGGCCCATCCGAGGGATGACGGCGACCGCACAACGGGTCGCGGACGGCGACTTCGTCGCCCGGGTTGACCCGCGGGGCTCGGAGGAGCTGGTCCGGCTCGGGGAGTCGTTCAACACCATGCTCGCGACCTGCCAGGCGTTGATCGCCGAGGTGACGGCGGCCGGTCTGGAGGTCAACACGGCGGCGGCCGAGCTGTCCGCCTCGTCCGACGAGCTGGCGGCGACGACGACGCAACAGAGTGCGGCCGTCACCCAGGCCACTGCCACCACGGAGGAGCTGGCGCGGTCGTCGGCCGCGATCGCCGAGACCGTCGACGAGGTCGCCCGCCAGACCTCCGAGACGCGCGACAACCTCGAGCAGGCGGAGGCCGACATCGCCGCGTCCAGCGAGCGCACCCTGGCGCTGGCCAACCGCGTCAATGACATCGACACCCTGCTGGTGCTGATCAACGACATCGCCGACCAGACCAACCTGCTGGCGCTGAACGCCGCGATCGAGGCTGCCCGAGCGGGCGAGCACGGGCTCGGCTTCGCGGTCGTCGCCGACGAGGTACGCCGCCTCGCCGAGCGGTCGAAGACCTCGGCCAGCGAAATCGCGGTCATCGTGACGGCCGTGCAGGAGGAGACCAACGCGACCGTCATGGCGATGGAGAAGGGCGCCAAGCAGATGCAGGCGGGCCTGGCGCTGCTGGAGGAGGTCACCGACGCCAACGGACAGGTCCGGCTGACGACGCAGCAGCAGCGCAGCGCCACCGCCCAAGTCGTCGAGACGATGGAGCAGCTCGCCGATGCCAGCCGGCAGGTATCGGCCACGGCCCAGGAGATCGCCGCCGCGGCCGGCAACCTCGCCGACCTCGCCGGCAACCTCGAGGCCACCGGTGCCGCCGCGGCCTCGTCGGGTTCCTGAGACGCGAGCCGATGAGCACCGACCAAGCCCTTCTCCTGCCCGTCGGGTCGGACCTGTACGCCCTGCCGTTGGGCTGGGCGCGTGAGGTGGTGGCCGCGCCTGCTGTCACCAAGCTGGTCACGGCACCGGCAGCGCTGATCGGGCTGTTCAACCTGCGCGGCCAGGTGATCCCGCTCCTCGACACGGCCGCACTCCTCGGCACGGGCACGACCGGGACGCCGGCGTACGCCATCGTCGTCGACGCTGCCGACGGCCTGGCAGGGCTCGCCACCACCGGCGTTCCCCGTCGCGAGACGCTCGGCGAGCCGGCCGCCTCCTCACAGCTCAGCGGCACGTCCGGCCAGTACCGCGTCGGCCAGGAGGTGGCGACGCTGCTCGACCCTGCCGTGCTGCTGACGCCCGAGCGCATCAGCGGTCACGACTACCGCGACCTGGCCGGCGACGGGACCACCTGATGGCGGGCCTGGGCGCTGATCGGGTGCGTCTGCTGTTCACGCAGGAGGCCGACGTACGCCTCGCCGAGCTCGCACGGCAGTTGCTCGTGCTCGAACAGCGCCCGGAGGACCGGGAGGTGCTGCGCTCGGTCTACCGCGAGCTGCACACCATCAAGGGCTCGGCCGCCGTGGCGGGGCTGCACGAGATCAGCCAGGTCGCGCACAGGCTCGAGGAGGTCGTGGACGAGGTTCGCGCCGGCCACCGGGCGGTCACGGCGGAGATGATCGACACCCTGCTGCGGGGCGCCGACGAGCTGAGCGCGGCGATCGCGGGCTCGCCCGTAGAGCCGAGTCCGCCGGCGGCCGAGGAGCAGGCTGTCAAGCCGTTCCCCACCGCTCCGAGCGCCCGCGCTGACGACGGGGGAGCGGTGATCATGGTGCCGGTCGAGCGCCTCGAGGAGCTGACGCGTCTCGTGGGCGAGACGGCCTCGGCGCACCTGCGGATCGGCCGCATGCTGAAGGACCGGTTCGACGTCGACCCGGGCACCTGCACGGAGTTCAACGAGCTCGCCCGCTCGCTCAACAACCTCCACGACAGCACGATGCGCACCCAGATGGTGCCGGTGTCGACGGTCACCGACCAGCTCCACCGCGCCGTTCGCGACCTGTCCCGCGCCCAGGGCAAGGACGTCCGCTGGGAGACCGCCGGCACCGACACCGAGCTCGACCGCGGGGTGCTGCACCGGCTGTCGGACTCCTTGATGCACCTGGTCCGCAACGCGATCGACCACGGCATCGAGACGCCGGAGGAGCGCCAGCGCGTCGGCAAGCCCGCGCAGGCGAAGCTGCGCCTCCACGCGATGCAGCTCGGCTCCGAGGTGATCATCACCGTGACCGACGACGGGCGCGGGATCGACCCCGCCGAGGTCGAGCGCGAGGCCCGTCGGCTCGGCATCGAGACCGAGGGCCTCGATGACGACGAGCTCGTCGCGCTGACGTTCCACCCGGGCTTCTCCACCGTCCGGTTCGTCAGCGACGTCTCCGGCCGCGGAGTCGGCCTCGACGTCGTCCGCACCCACGTCGAGGCGGCGCACGGCCGGGTCGACGTGCGCTCGCAGGTCGGTCTCGGCACCGAGTTCCGGATCATGGTGCCCATCACCGTGGCGGTCCTGCGGTGCCTGCTCGTCGAGGCAGGGGGACAGAGCTTCGCCCTCCCGTTCCACCGGGTGCTGCTGACCCAGGCCAACGACCCCGACACCATGACGTACGCCGAGGGCCGGCCGGTGGTCTGGGTCGACCGTCACCCCTTGCCCATCCACCGGCTCACCGCCGTGGTCGGGCTCGATGAGTCCGATGAGTCCGACGGGCCTATCGTCGTGCTCGCCGACGCCTCCCAACGCCACGCCTTCGTCGTCGACCGCCTGGTCGGGCAGCGGGATGTCGTGATCAAGGCGCTCAGCCCGTTGGTGCCGCACCTGCCGGCGGTGGCCGGGGCCAGCGTCGAGGCCGATGGCTCCATCCTGCTCGTGCTCGACCCGCCCGGCCTCATCCAGCGCGCCCGGCACGCGCCCCGAGCGCGCAGGGCGGCCGTCCGTGACCATCGCCCGGCCACGGACCGGCGCAGGATCGTGGTGGTCGATGACGCTCTGATCGTCCGCGAGCTCCAGCGCGGCATCCTCGAGCGCGCCGGCTTCGACGTACGAGTCGCTGGCGACGGGCAGCAGGCCATCGCCCTGCTCGCCGAGGAGCCCAGCGACCTGGTCGTGACCGACGTCGAGATGCCGAGGATGGACGGCTTCGCGCTCACCGAGGCGATCCGCTCCCACCCGACGTTGGCCAACGTCCCGGTGCTGATCGTCAGCTCCCTTTCCAGCGACGCGGACCGCCAGCGCGGGCTCGACGCCGGGGCCGACGGCTACATCATCAAGAGCTCCTTCGACGAGGGCAGCCTGCTCCAGGCCGTCAACCGGCTCCTCGGGACGGCCTCATGAGCAGAGCCGTCAGGTCGACGATCCGGGCCGTCGTAATCGAGGACGCCTCGGAACAGCGCAACCAGCTGGTGGCGCTGCTGGAGGAGGAGCACGACATCGAGGTGGTGGCGTGCCCGGCCACGACCCCGGAGGCGATCGAGCTCGTCGCCCGGACCCAGCCGCAGGTCGTCATCCTCGACCTGCACGTCCGCGACGGGCAGAGCCAGCACGCCATCGAGCAGATCATGGCGCACTCGCCGACGCCGATCCTGGTGCTGTCGGACCGGATCAGCGACCGGCGCTCGCCGTCCGCCGTCGAGGCGCTGGTCGCCGGAGCGCTGGATGCGCTCCCCAGGCCTGAGCAGTGGACGCCGAGGATGGGAGCCGACCTGCGGAGATCGGTGCGACAGGTCAGCCAGGTCCAGGTGATCAGGCATCCGCGCGGAGGCCGGCGGGTGCGGGAGCCTCGCGAGGCCGACAAGCGCGGCCCCCAGCATCCCGTGGTCGCCGTCGCTGCCTCGACGGGCGGGCCCAGCGCGCTCGCCACGCTCCTCAGTGGGCTCGCCGGGCTCGCGGCGCCGGTCCTGGTCGTCCAGCACCTGCACCCGGACTTCACCTCAGGGCTCTTCGAGTGGATGTCACGGGTCTCCTCGCTCCCGGTCGAGACGGCCTCGGACCGTCAGGTCGCCCGGCCCGGCCGGGTCTACCTGGCGCCGGGCGAGCGGCACCTCAGGTACGTCGGCAACGGCTCGCTCGAGCTGGCAGAGTCGCCGGTCACGACCCACCGGCCCTCCGCGGACGAGCTGTTCACCTCGGTGGCGCGGAACGCCGGGTCGGCGGCGATCGGCGTGGTCCTGACCGGCATGGGCGACGACGGCGCACGAGGCCTGCTCGCGATCCACGAGGGCGGCGGACGCACGTTCGCCCAGGACGAGGCGTCGTCGACCGTGTTCGGCATGCCGAAGGCGGCCGCGCGGCTGGGGGCGGTCGGCGAGATGGTGCCGATCGACAAGATGGCCGACGCCATCCAGCGAGCCGTGCGGGAGGTGGGCCGATGACGGCCGGCCACGTGCTCGAGACGGTGGTCGACACCGTGGCGGAGCTCCTCAACCTCCGGATCGGGCTGCGCCCGGACCCCACGCTGCGCGGCCGGCTGCGACGCGCGATACGTGAGGAGGCGTTGCGCCACGGCCAGGACCCGACGGCGTACGTCGAGAGCCTGGTGGCCGACGGCGGCGTCCTGCAGAGCCTGATGAACCAGGTGACCGTCCAGGAGACCGCGTTCTTCCGGCATGCCGAGCAGTTCGAGGTGCTCGCGCACGACGTGCTGCCCGACGTCGCCGCCCCGGTGCGGATCTGGAGCGCGGCGTGCTCGAACGGCCAGGAGGCCTACAGCTTGGCGATCCTGCTCGAGGAGGCGGGCCTCGACGGCGCCGTGATCGCGACCGACCTGTCGACCGCAGCCCTGGAACGGACCGCGGCGGCCCGCTACAACCGCCGCGAGCTCGCCGGCGTCTCGGCCGAACGGCTGGCCCAGCACTTCACCCGCGACGGTGACCACTGGGTGGTCGACCCGCCCGTGCGCAACCGGGTGAAGACGCTGCACCACAACCTCCTGGACCCGTTGCCTCGTGATGTCCTCGGGTGCCAGGTCGTGTTCTGCCGCAACGTGCTCATCTACCTGACACCCGAGCAGGTACGGCGCTTCCTCGACCGGATCGCTGACGACCTCGCTCCCTCCACGACCCTGTTCGTCGGCGGCGCCGAGACGATCTGGCAGGCCTCGGAGCGCTTCGAGGCCCTACGCCGGCGCGACGCGTTCATCTACCGGCGGCGCGATGCCGCGCCGGTCCGGCGTACCGCCACCGTCACGCGCGCGGCATCGTCGGTCGAGACCACGACGCGGCGGACGGAGCGCACCGAGCGACCACGACCGGTCCGTACGCCGCGCCCGCGAGACGTGTCGTCGGCCGGCCCGGCCTCCGCGAGCCCGTCGCCCCAGGGCGAGATCGCGGTGCTGGGGAAGGCGGCCCAAGCGGCCGTCGCCGAGGGCGACTTCGACGCGGCCGTCATCGCGTTCCGCAAGTGTGCCTACCTCCAGCCGCACGACCCACTGGCCCAGCTCCACCTCGGGCTGGCGCTCGAGGCCGCGGGCGACGCCGATGCGGCGAAGCGGGCGTTCGCGGCGTCCCGGCGGGCCCTGGCCGAAGCTGGTGACGGCCTCAGCATGGAGGGTCTCGAGGGTTACACCGTGGCCGAGCTCATCCGACTCCTCGACTCGAAGCGGTGATGGCGACCGATGCTGACGATGGTGTGCTTCGAGGCGGCAGGGTCGTCGTACTGCGTGCCGCTGCAGGCAGCGCGCTCGGTCCGCACGACCGACGACCTGGTCACGCTGCCCGACCCCGCCGCCGACGTCATCGGCATGCTGCCTGGAGACCCGCCCCTGACGGTGATCTCACCGCTGCGCTCCGAAGGCAAGCACATCCTGGTGATGGAAGCCGACCACAAGTCCTTCGGCCTGCTGGTCGACGTCGTCACCGGGCTTGAGCGGTTCGACGACGCCGACATCAGGCCGGCCCCTGACGGCCAGGACCGCACGCTGGTCTCCGGGACGCTGGAGACCGACGGTCGTTTCGTCCTGGTGGCGGACCCGAGCGCGCTGGCGGGGCGGCTGTGACCACCGCGACGATCCTGGTCGCCGACGACTCGCTCGTGATCCGGGCGGTGGTCAGGGGCGAGCTGGAGGACGAGGGCTACGTCGTCGTGGAGGCGGTCGACGGGCTCGCCGCCGTCCAGCAGTGCCGCGACGACCCGCCGGACGTCGTACTGCTCGACGTCGAGATGCCGGGGCTCGACGGCTACCAGGTGCTGGCCGAGCTCAAGGCCGACCCGGCGCTCAGGGACATCCCGGTCGTCTTCCTCACCAGCCGCGGAGAGATGGACGACGTCGTCGCCGGCCTGCGCGGCGGTGCGCACGACTACCTCAGGAAGCCGTTCGAGTCGCCGGAGCTGCTCGCCCGGGTGGCCGCCGCGACCAAGGTCAAGCACCTGCAGGACCAGCTGCGCCAGCGCAACGCGGAGCTCGACCAGCTCAGCCGCACCGACATGCTCACCGGGATGTACAACCGCCGCCACCTCGAGCAGGAGCTGGAGCGCCTCCACAACGACGCCACCCGGCACCGCTCGCCGCTCTCCGTGCTGCTGCTAGACCTCGACCACTTCAAGCACGTCAACGACACCTACGGCCACCCGGCCGGCGACGACGTGCTGCAGGAGTTCGCCCGCCGGGTCTCCGCCGAGCTCCGCGCCGGCGACATCGGCGGCCGCTGGGGCGGGGAGGAGTTCCTCATCATCATGCCCCGGACCGCCCTCGCCGACGCCAGCGCGCTGGCCGAGCGGATCAGGTCGGTGACCGCGGCGGCGCCGGTCGTCTCCGCAGGTGCCTCGATCGTCATCACCGTGAGCGGCGGCTGCGCGGTCGGGCCGGGGGAGTCGCCGGCCCGGCTCGTGCAGGCTGCCGACAGCTGCCTCTACCGCGCCAAGGAGGAAGGACGCGACCGGATCGTGCTCGATCTCGATCCGGCGGGGATTGGTTGAACGTTTTTCTTCAACTGAGCCCCGAGCGTGGCCCATCTCCATCACACTGACGTCGAGGGAGCTTCAGTGATCCATCACTGAGGCATGTGGTGCCAGCACATCAGCCATGTTTGATGACCGTTGAGCGCCCGGGGAAGAGGGAGTGTCCGAGACATGCGTTCTCGCTCGCATCGGCTCAGGTCGGCGGCGCCCGCGCTTCTGGCGGCCGTGCTGTCGTTGGTGGCTGCGCCCGTGCTGGGAGGACCGGCGCCTGCCGCCGTGACCGGCGCGTCCGCTCCGGACACGGGGACGCAGACGGTGCTCGTGACCGGGTCGCGCCTCGCCGTGCGCGACGCCAGGGACCTGGTCGCCGACACAGACGGCTACCAGAACCTCCCGATCATCGGCGGTTTCGCCGCCGACCTCACCGGCCAGCAGGTTGACGCCTTCGAGGCTTCCGGGCTGAACGTCTCCGAGAACGCCGAGGTCACCGTGACCGACGCGGACTGGGGAGCCGACAGCCACGACGCCTCCGCGGTGTATCCGCAGGTCGACGGCGCCCCGAGCGCCTGGGCGAGCGGACTCGACGGCCGCGGTGTAGGCGTGGCGGTGATCGACACCGGCATCAGCAACACCGGCGACCTCGCCGGCAAGGTCATCGACGGGTTCGACTTCTCCGGTGAGGGCAGCCACACCACGGACAGCTACGGCCACGGCACGTTCGTCGCGGGGATCATCGCCGGGTCGGGCGCGAGCTCCGACGGCGCCATTAAGGGCGTCGCGCCAGGCGTCAACCTGATCTCGATCAAGGTAGCCGGAGCCGACGGCTCCAGCGACGTGGTCCGCGTGATCTCGGCGATCCAGTGGGCGGTCAACAACGCCGCCAAGAACAACATCCGGGTCCTGAACCTGTCTCTCGGCACGGACTCGACCCAGAGCTGGAGGATCGACCCGTTCAACGCGGCCGTCGAGGGCGCATGGCGTGCCGGGATGGTGGTCACGGTCGCTGCGGGCAACGCCGGCTCGGCCGGGATCACCAAGCCGGGCGACGACCCCTACGTGATCACCGTGGGCTCCACCGATGACGAGACCACGGTCGACACCAGCGACGACAGCGTCGCGACGTTCTCATCGACGGGGCCGACCGCCGCCGACATACCGAAGCCTGACCTGGTCGCTCCCGGCGCGCACCTGGTCGCGACGCGCTCGCTCGGCTCGACGGTCGACACGGCGTACCCCGTCTCGCGCGTGGAGCCGGTGTACTTCCGCGGGACGGGCACGTCCTTCTCGGCTCCGCAGGTGGCGGCAGCCGCAGCTCTGCTCCTGCAGCAGCGTCCGAATCTGACGAACAACGAGGTCAAGGGACTGCTGACCAGCAGCGCCTCCGCGCTGCCGGACGTCCCGGTCACGGCGCAGGGGGCGGGCGCGCTGGATATCCGCGCTCTGCTCGCCGCTCCGACGGGTCCGGTCGCGAACCAGGGGCTGCCGCGCTCGGACGGCTCCGGGTCGCCTTTCAAGTCCGAGGGCTCGCTGGCCTATGTCGGTGGCCCGCCCCGTGGCAGCGTGGCGTGGAACTCCGCGGCGTGGAACAGCGCGGCGTGGAACTCGGCGGCGTGGAACAGCGCGGCGTGGAACTCGGCGGCGTGGAACAGCGCGGCGTGGAACTCGGAGGCCTGGGGCGAGGGAGCCGGCACGACCTCCGCGGCCTGGAACGCGTACCGGTGGTCGAGCGCTGCCTGGAACGGGTACGACTGGAGCTCCGCCGCTTGGAACAGCGCCGCGTGGAACTCGGCGGCCTGGAACGCGACGGACTGGAACAGCGCCGCCTGGAACTCGGCCGCCTGGAACTCGGCAGCGTGGGACGCCGGTGGCTGGGCATCGACCGGGTTCTGGTCGGCGGCCTGGAACTGACCGTCGGCGTCGTCCGACCCACGATGCAACTGCAATGAGGAGCGCCAGAGCATGAGGCAAACGCCGGCCAGGACGCGGAGGGTTCTGTCTCCGTCGGGTCTCACGGCCGTGTGCGTCGGCGTCGGTGTCGCAGCGACGGCGGCGACTGTCGGTGCCGCGGTCCTCGGCGGCACGACCGTCCTCGGCCGTCCCGTCACGTTCGCGGTTCTGACGCTCCTGCTCGTCTACACGCACCTCCGTCCCACCCGGCTCGTGCACCGGCACGGCAGCGTGGAGTCCGATCATCTGGACGAGGCGCTGCTGCCGCCGATGATCCTCATGCTCAGTCCGTTCGACGTGGCTGCCGCTGTTCTGGTGGCCTCGATCGCCGGCAACCTGGCTGCGCGGAGGGCGCCGATCAAGACGGTCTTCAACGTCGGGCAGACGGTCCTGGCCAGCCTGGCCGGCTACGCGGTGGCCGGGCTCATCACGTCCGACACCTCGGCGCCGGTCAGTGGCGCCGCACTGGTGGCGTGCGGTGTCGGCGCTCTCGTCTTCGCGCTGACGTCCTCGTTCGCCGTCGCCGTGATCGTGCGGCTCGCGGTGGGCGAGCCGGTCGTCGCGGGCCTCTGGGACCAGTGGCGCGCCCGCGGCCTCGCGTCGTTCGGCGCGCTCCTGCTGGGCGTCGTCGCAGGTGTCGTGGTCCGCGACCACCCCGGAGCTGCGGTGCTGGCGATCGCCCTCGGGTGGACGATCGAGGCGGCGTACGTCGCCGTCGTGGTGCAGCGACAGGGACGACTCGCGGCCGAGGCGCTGCAGCACGGCGTCGTCGAGGTCCGCAGCTCCGGCGACCCCGATTTGGTGCGTGAGCGCCTGCTCGCCGCCGCCCGGGAGGTGCTGCACGCCGACGTGGCGACGTACGTGTCCCCGAAGGAGCCGCGGATCGCAGGAGAGCTGCGGGTCGAGATCGACGAGCAGAGCGACCTCCGCGTGACCGATCGCGTCGGCGGCGGCACCTGGCTCGACACCGAGCGCGACGCCCTGACCACCCTCGCGAACGTGGGTGCGGAGGCTTTGCGCAACGCGAAGCTGCTCGCACACATGACCGCGATCACCGACGGTCAGACCGAGAGCGTCCTCGCCCTCGACGCGGCGGGTGTCATCACCTTCGCGAACCCTGCAGCGTGCGCGATTCTCAGGCAGCCGGGCGGTCTGGTCGGGCAGGTGGCGGACGACGTCTTCTCGATCGAGCGGGCCGACGGGGGACTACAGCTGTCCGCGTTGTCCGGGTCCGACGAAAGCGTTCGCGACGACGACGCTGTGCTGCGGATCGCCGGCAACCGGGTTCCCGTCGCGTTGACGGCTGCGGCGCTGCCTGCTCCGCACACCGGAGTCGCTCTGGTGCTGCACGACATCACCGAGCGCAAGTCGTTCGAGGAGAAGCTGTCCTTCCTCGCCTTCCACGACCCGCTGACCGGCCTGCCGAACCGACGCCTCTTCCAGGACCGCGTCGAGCACGCGCTCGTCAGGATGCGCCGGCACGAGACCCGGCACGCGTTGCTGATCTTCGACCTCGACCGGTTCAAGTTGATCAACGACTCCTACGGTCATCCGATCGGCGACGACCTGCTCGTGCATGTCGCCTCCGTGCTGCAGCGGAACCTGCGCCCCGAGGACACCTGCGCGCGGCTGGGCGGCGACGAGTTCGCCATCCTGCTGGAGGACGTCGCCGACCCTCAGCAGGCGGTCATCGTCGCAGAGCGGGTCCTGGCCGACGTGGCCAAGCCCTCGGTGATCGGTGAGCACGAGGTGTTCGTCAGGGCGTCCATCGGGATCGCCACCACGGACCACGGCGACTCGCTCGAGTCGCTCGTCGCGGCCGCAGACAGCGCGATGTACGTCGCGAAGTCGGGCGGCGGCGGTAGCTTCCGGCTGTTCGCTCCGGCGACCACCGCGGATCCGCGGGCACGCCTGGAGCTGGAAGCGGCGCTGCGCAGGGCACTCGACGACGGTGAGTTCGAGCTCTACTACCAGCCAGTGGTCGACACGTTCACGAACGAGACCGTCGGAGCGGAAGCGCTGGTGCGGTGGAACTCGGCTGGCGGCGTCGTGACCCCGCTGCACTTCATCCGCGTCGCAGAGGAGTCGGGCCTGATCCTGCGGCTCGACGCCTGGGTGCTGGAGGAGGCGTGCCGACAGACCCGCGAGTGGACCATCGCCCATCCGGAGCGGAAGCCGTTGAAGGTGAACGTCAACCTCTCCGCGCTCCAGTTCAGCCGATCGAACATCGTCGATGAGGTGGCTGACGTCCTCCGCCGCACCGGGCTCCCACCCCATCAGCTCTGCCTGGAGATCACCGAGACCGGGATGATGACCGACACGGAGCTCACCATCACGACCCTCAAGGAGCTGAAGGTGCTGGGTGTCGGCGTCGCTATCGACGACTTCGGCACGGGGTACTCGTCCCTCTCCTACCTGAAGAAGTTTCCGGTCGACATCGTCAAGATCGACCGGTCGTTCACCGCCGGGCTCGGGCAGAACCTCGTCGACTCCGAGATCCTCGTAGCGGTCGTCCGGCTGGCGGCAGCCTGCGACATCGCAGTGGTCGCCGAAGGCGTCGAGACCGTCGAGCAGCGGCGAGCACTGGCCGACCTCGGCTGCCCGCTCATCCAGGGTTACTTGATCGCGAAGCCGCAGCCGGCTGCCCGGTTCGCCGATGCGTGGCTGACCCAGCCGCCGGTGCACCGGCAGTCCGCCTGACGACGAGCACGAGACCCGCGCCCTGCCCATCGTCCGCATGGCCCGGAGCGTCCGGGTCGAGTTTGCGGGCCCACACTCGCCTCGTCGCCCAGGGAAGCTCGGTCGACGAGATCGTCGCCGACTACTCCCAACCGTCTGCTGCCGACGTACGCGCGGGGCTTGAGTTCGCGGCGGCTGCGGTCAGCGAGCGGCAGGTTCTGCTGCTCACCACGGCGTGAGGTTCCTCCTCGACGAGTGCATCAGTGCGCGGCTCGTGGCGTTGCTGGCAGCCGCCGGGCACGACTCCGATGGTGCGGCCGTCGGTCGACCGGCGCACCAGATTTTCGGGCCGCATTCCGAGACCGGTGTCCCGGCTCTTAGGGTCGTGCCTGTGCCGAAGAAGCATGGACGTGGTCGGGGACGGCAGCCGCAGCGACGACGCCCTTCGTCGCGGCCGAGGAGCGCGGACGGCGGTCCGGAGGACCAGGAGCTGTTCCAGACGCTGCGCAGGGCGTTGCGCTCGGGGGAGCCGCTGGAGTTACTCGCGATCATCAGCGGGTTCCTGGAGGTCACGGACCCGCGGGGTCGCGACCCGTTCGCTCCTGACGAGCAGCGGGCAGGTCTTGATGACCTGGTCGAGTCGTTCATCGGGACGTCGTACGCCGAGACGACCGCCGCGCTGACGGCGATCAGGGCGCTGGTGGCCGACCAGGTCCTCGCTGCGCGGATCGGCCGTGAGCTGGAGACGCGCCGGCAGCCGATGCCGGACTGGTTGACGGGGCTCGACCGGGCGCGGATCGATCCCGATGTGTGGTTCATGACCCACGTGCTCGGAGACGGCGACGACTACCTGCTCGGCGTCACGCTGCCGTCGGGCCATGCGCTGTCGGCGCTGGTGTATGTCGACCACAACCTCGGCAAGGTGGTCAAGGATGCGTTCATCATCCCGGAGCCGCTGGAGGACCTGGCGATCAAGATGGGGACCTTGATCGAGGATGCGGACCAGTCGTTGACGCGGACCGACCCAGCCACCACGCGTGCGGTGGTCGAGGCGGCGATCGACTTCGGCTCGCAGCTGTACCCGCCACTGACATCCGACAGCTGGCCGATGTGCCGGCCGCTGGTGGAGTGGATGCTGCGGATGCTGCCCACTGGCGGAGTGGCTCCGGACCGACGGGAGTGGTCGGAGGAGGAGAAGGCCGCGATCGCGACGGAGTTCTTCGCATCATCGTACGGCGCCGCGCTGGACGATGCAGACGAGCGGGACCTGCTGGGGAGCGTGCTCTGGTTCGGGACGTCGTACGCGACCGGGGATCCGTACCGGTGGAGCCCGGTGACCGTCGAGATGCTGATGGCCGACTGGTTCCCGCGCAAGGTGATCGCCGAGCCGGCGTACCTGGCGAAGCTCCCGGACCTGCTGCGCGCCTACATCCGCTTTTGCCACGACCGCAACGGCATCCGCGGCGACCTGATTGAGGAGACCCTGACTGCGGTCGACCAGTACGAACCGGAGTACCTGGAGCTCATCCACAGCGACCGGCAGCAGGCGATGGCCGGCCTGGCCGAAGCACTGTTCGAGGCCGACGGGCTCAAGGGCCTGAGCCACAGCGATTGGACGCTGGAGTACCTCGCGCGGGACGTCGGCGGGGTGGACGCGCTCAAGTCGCTCGACGACGCGCCGCTGCCGGATGAGGACTTCGACTGGGTGGGTATCCCCGAGGAGATCCGGCCGGCGGTCCACGCCATTCTCGAGCAGTGCGACGCATGTGCGGATGCGCTGTTCGACGTCGAGCACCGGACCGCAATGCGGCGGTTCTTGGCTCGGGCCGCTCGAAACGACCCCAAGGTGTTCGCCCGCAAGGGCTCCTCGGCGCGCGGCGCGGCTGCCGTGGCCTGGGTGATCGCGACAGGCAACCGGACCGCTGGCGTGTGGTCCGCCAAGATGACGGCCAAGGATCTCCTTGCGCACTTTGGGATCACCGGGTCCGTGTCCGATCGCGCGGGTACGTTGATGCGGGCTGCCGGACTGCCCACCGGCCACGCAACGAGCTCCATCGAGCTCGGGGATCCTGGACTGCTCGTGTCGGCCCGGCGTACGAAGCTCCTGCAGTCGCGTGACTCGGCGCCGGAGGAGGGTGACCCGCCGTGGACGACCGCGAAGTCCTGACTCACTTGCGGGTCCTCGCGTTGGGTGGCGACCACGCGGAGCTCGTGGCTGCGCTGAGCCAGGCACCGTTGCCCGCCGACTCGCTGCAGTTGATCGGCGACGGCGTACTCGCAGCCGTCCGTGCACACACTGATGGGGCGGCCGGTCTCGCCCAACAGTGCATCAGCGCGTTGGAGGAACGGGAATGGGAGGGCGACCCGGAGCTGGCCGGGTTGCTCAACGCCGCGCTGGGCGTCGGCGCGACCCCGATGCTGCGTCCGTTGCCGGTGGACCTGGAGGAGCTCTCGATGATCCTTGAAGGCGATCCGATCTACGGGGGAGGCCGGATCGATCTGCGCACCGGCGAGGTCTGGCCTCAGTCCGCGATCGAGTACGCCGAGGAAGTGGGGGAGATCGACGGGGAGGATGACGATCCGGAGCGATGGCTATGGGTGCACTGCGAGGGGTCGCGCGACGGCTATCGCGACATGGAGTGGTTCATCGCGGACCTCGACGACGCGGACTTCGCCGACCGCCTGGCCCGTGCGATCTCCGGCCGTGGTGCCTTCCGCCGGTTCAAGGACCGGCTGTCCGAACGCCCCGATCTGCTGACCCGCTGGTATGCGTTCTCGAACGACCGCCATCGCGGACGTGCGCGAAGTTGGCTCGCCGCCGAGGGCTATACCGCCGTCCGGCCGTGAATGCCTGCGAGGACTGGCTGCCGCTACCGCAGCATGGTCACGATCAGGCCGACGACGAGGAAGGCGCCGACGAGCAGCAGGTAGCGGGAGCCGTGGTTCGGCTGGGGATGAGGTCCGATCGATCCGGCGTGGGGCCGCGCCATCGGGAGTGAGTACCACAGTTCCGTGACCTGACCCTCCCTGACGTCGACCGCGCACTCGGCCTTGATCAGGCGGAAGGGCGGCCTGACCTTGACCTGGTGCTTGCCCGGCGGCAACTGGATCGTGTTCGGGCCGAGGGCCGCCTGCACATCTCGACCGGCTACGAGCACGCGCGGCGCCGAGACCCGCCAGCCCAGCATTGGTCGCTGCACAGTCAGCTGAACCCAACCGTGCGGCGCAAGCTCAGCCGGTGCGTCCTCGGTCACGCGTGGACCGTATCGGAGCGCGGCCTCTTGCATGGGTGCAACCGCAGTTCACGCGCGACCGACCGCAGACTGGCGCTCCCATGCGAGCAGGTCGCGCCCGCGCGCTGTCTCGAAAGGAAGGAGCGCGCGCCGCCGGTCTTGGTTGTGCCGGGGGTTAGCGAAGGGACCGACCCGCTGCGCTCAACGCAGACATTCTGATTCCCAGAATGGCTCAGCGCCGACGAGGCGCTACTGGGTTTGAAGTGTTGAGAATCGGGCGACCACGAGACCCTTCCGGCGTAGCGCGCGGGTTCAGCACCCGCGGGTGTTCGCGGCGATGTGACGCCGTCGCTTCGCGGCGGAGCGGCAAAGCGGCCTCCGAACCAGCATTGGCGGTGGCACCGCACGCGCGAAGCTGCGCCCAGGACGCCGATTGGTTTGGCGGCCGTGATGTGCCGCGCTTCAGGTCGGATTGCTTTGTTGCACTTGGCTGATTAACCAGGTCGCCACGGCCGCGGTAATCGAACCGACCAGCGCAATGCCGATGACCATCAGGCCCACAGCCACGAAGCGGCCCTCTGTCGTCACGGGGAACCTGTCGCCGTAGCCGACTGTCGTGACGGTCGTGGTGGCCCACCAAACCGCGTCGCCGAAGCTGAGGATGTTCGCGTCCGGGTGGTTCCGTTCGGCGTCGAGAACCGCAAGAGCGCCGAGGCCGATTGCTGCCACGGCTGTCCCGATGACGTAGGCGGTCACACGGCCGGCGAGGTTCCGGGTGGCCGAGCGGCCCAGGATGCGAGCGAAGGCGAGGAGACGAAGAAGCCGTAGAGGTCGGAGCATGGGGATGGCGACGAGGGCGACGTCGTACCAGTGGCGACGTGCGTAGTCCCAGCGCCGCTCGGCGAGTATCAGGCGAACAATCAAGTCGACCAGGAACGCTGCCCACACCGTCCACGACAGAACACTGAGCGTGGTCTCGAGGTCGGGGTCCAGGCGCGGATGAAGGATCGGCCACGCATAGGCGACGAGGAACGCCAAAGCGAGCAGGAGGAGGGGAACCTCCGCGCGCCTCTCCCACGCTTCGACTCGGGTCACGGGGGTGATGCTAGAGCGCACGCATCCGGCCGTCAGGGGCGCAGGCCAATTGCCCGTGGCTGCTCTGGCTCGCTCCACAGCGCGATCGCTCGCGAGTGCTCGCGGCGCTCATCCGAACCGGGCGGGGGCTCCGCCGACAAGCGGCGCAATGCCGCACTTCGACCAGGGCCTGGACCGTGATGGAAGTACGTCAACGTGCGGCTGGACTTCATCTACATCGGCCACTCGATCGAGGAGGGCACGCAGTGGGCGGTGTTCGAGCCGAACCGGCGCCTCAGGGGATGAGTCTGACGCGGCGATGTAACGCTGCCGCTTCGTGGAATGGCGTGGGCGCGAGGGCGCTCAGGTGCTGAGTCGTTCGCTTGCCCGGCCGGTGAGTTCGAAGTCTTTCTCAAGGTGCAGGACGCCGTCGCGGGGTCGAGTCACAACCAGCTCGGCTTCCATTCCTCGGGTATGGCTGCTGGGTGCGGCGTCAGGCCAAGGCAGCGGCGGTATGCCGCGTGGATCCAGGCGGCCGCGATGTCGGGCGAGAACACGACGTCTGAAAAAGACAGATCCTGTACGACATCGCCGCGGCGGCAGCGTGCTGTGAGGTCCTCGCCGTGCTCAGAGATATCGATGGCGATGACCTGAACAGGGGCGCCGACCACGGTAGCGGTGGTGGGGAGCGCGACCTCCTCGGCGAAGACTTCGTAAAAGGCCGTCACCTGCTCGGCGGGGTTGTAGCAGTCCACGGTGATCACCCCGACAAGACGGTCCACCTGGTCACGACCTGTCATCGGCCGTCCCGGGGACGTAGGGGATCAGCCCGAGCTCGAACGCCTGGACTTGACGGTGCAAGGGAGCCAGCCGGATGTCGACCGGCATCCCGTCGACCTCAAGCAGCCAGGTCAGTGGGCTGGCATCGACCAGATCTCGCCGCATGAACTCGCCCTCGAAGTGGCTCAGCTTCAAGGTGTCGCGGATCAATCTGGCCTTGTTCGCCATCGTGGTCTTCTTCACGCCCAGCCACTTGCTGAGCTGGTCGGCGGTCGCATGCGGCGACTGGGCAGGGTCGAACACGAAGTTGAGCTGCCCGACGGCATAGACAACCCCCGCAGCCCAGATCCTGAGATCGCCGCGCGTCAGCGGCGAGGGTCGCTTCCGGCCGAGCTTGCCGACCACCCCGCGACACAACTCGGCGTACTCCACATCCAAGTGCTCCACGCAGACCGCATCAGTCACCGCCACTACCTGATCGGCGTACGTCCGTACCGCCTGGGGCACGTTCACTTGCTCCATCCTCGGCCTTTCCCGTCCGGTGCGCGGCGATCGGCGCCCGGTAGTCCATCACGCCGCGAATACACGATGGCGACCTCGGTTCGCCGGTGCGGATGCTTGGCCGGCCGACCGCCTCCGGTCGCAAGGATAGGCATAGGGTCGGGCGGCATGGACGCCAACGAGCCCGGCCTCTTCGACCTACCGGACCGGGAGGCGCCGCCCCGTCCCGAGCGGCCGCCGCGCGGGAGGAACAGGGAGACGTGGGCACGCACGGCGACCGCGGAGGTCACCATCATCGACGCCGAGGCTCTCCACGACGCCGCGGCGCGGGCCGCTGAAAACGGCGTGATGATCGCGCTGGGTCCCGATCCCGACACCGAAGACACCGAGACCGGGGGCCCCACGGTGGAGCCCGCCAACGACGCCCTCGACGCACTGGTCTGGCTGATCTGGCCCACCGACGGCATGGAGGAGCCGCTGGAGGCCGACGCCTTCCGGATCCTCTCCGTAGACAGCGAGGTCGTGGCCGGAGCCGTTGACCGAGGCACGATCACCTGGACGGTTACGGTCAAGCTCACCGACGTCGATCAGTTGCGCCGGCTCGCAACCCACGCCCACCCCGAAGACGCAGGGTTGATCGCGAACGATCTCGCAGTCGCCTGGCACCGCGCAGCCGACCCGTTCGCACCCCTCCGCTCGATCCCCGGGATCGCCTGGCGGCCGGGGCAAGTCGACGTCGAACACCTGCACGCCAAAGCTGCTGCCGGGACCCGCTGACGCCGTCGTCGTGACGGCAGATCAGGCCCGGGTCGGGCGGCCCGCCCGACAGCCGTCGGGCTGCCCACGCCGGCTTGTGGCCGCGTCGAGGTTTCCCGACACTCGCGATGGATCCTGAGCGCTTCGCGGCGGTATGACGCGACCGAGTTGACGGGCAGCATGACCCCGCGGCGATCCAAGTCTGTCGGCGTCGAGTCCGGATCTCAGCGGCGCTCCGTCGTCGCAACCGCGTCAGCCGCTATCGGTCGACGATGACGGCCCGCGAGAGGTCGAGTTGATCGAGGCCGAACAGTTCGGCTCGAGACTCGTTCGGCCGGACATCGATCTCGGCCGAGCGGGTGGAGGTCGTCTGGCGGTGAGTCCGGGGCCCCGTAGGCTTCGGACCATGCCCGCGATGCCGCGCCTGTTCCTCGGGTCCTCGTCCGAGGGGCGCGAGGTCGCGCGCAACCTCCAGGCGGAACTGGGCGACGTTGTCGAGGTCGTGCGCTGGGACCAGAGCGTGTTCGAGCCAGGGGGTTACACGCTCGACTCGCTCATCGCAACGGCGGCCACTGTGGACTTCGCGGTCCTGGTCGCGACGCCCGACGACACCACCGCCAGCCGGGGCGAGACCGAGGCGTCGCCGCGCGACAACGTCGTCCTGGAGTTCGGGCTGTTCGCCGGCGCGCTTGGGCGGGAGCGCACGTACCTCCTCGCCACCGGCCGCCTGCGGCTGCCGACCGACGTCCTCGGCCTGACGCGCCTGCGCTACCGGGAGCGCTCGGACGGCGACCTGCGCGCGGCCGTCAGCGACGCCGCTCTCCAGGTCGACGAGCGCGTGAGGACCTTGGGGCTGCTGCCGAGGGCGTTTAGGACGGGCGAACCCGCGGGCGAGCGGTCGCCGCTGGACAGGGAGATCGACCTGCTCTGCGACAACGCCGTCTCGCAGGGCTGGGCGGTGAGGACGAACAGCACGACCACCCTGCGACTGGTCTCGCCGCGCGGCCGTACCGTCGCCATGACCAAAGGGCGCCCGGAGGCGACGCGCGCCGAACTCCGGCGCTTCGCGGCCGAACTTCGCGCCGCGGGGCTGCGCGTGAACAGCGGCGTCCGGCGGCCCGCCGACCAGTCGCCCTTCTGAGAGCGGACGCGCGTGTCCCCCCGCGGTGGCTGTGCCGTTGCGGCCCTGGCCTGCAGGGGGACGGCACTCCAACCCGGGCTCTACCGGGGGCACCCTACGGGTAATGCCGCGCCTCGGCCGCCTCCACGCGGGTCCGTAGGTCCGGCGGGCATCGCGCCCACCAAACTCCGCCACCTGGACGGTCATTGAAACCCGTCCCCGCACTTCCGCGACGCCGCCCATCCTAGGCGGCCGCGTGGTCAGGGTGCCGGATAACAGGCCGTGGTGCGCCGCCCAGGTCGGGGGTTCGCGGCATACTCGGGCGCGTGGCTTGGAGACGTCGTCAGGACCCGCTTCCGCCGTCGACTCCTGAGAAGGAGTACGGCCTCGCGCTCGATGAGGCGCGCCGCCGACTCAACAGCCAGCTGAGCATCGTCGACGCCAGTCGGGGGCGGGTGACCGCACTCCTCGGAGTGGGCGGACTGGTCGGCACCTTCGTCGGCGGCCTCGGGGCACGGCAGGCCGACGCTGAGTTGACGCCCGCCCTGTGGACGGCTGGCGGCGCGTTCGCGGCTGCGGTTCTCATCGGCCTGCTGATCCTGGCGCCGTGGAAGTTCCACGGCAGCATGACGGCGTCGGGCCTCGTCGCGTGGGGCGACGCGGGCTACGCGCGCCCTGCGCAGGAGCGCGACCTCGCGCTGCACATCGAGACGCAGGTCAACAACAACGCCTGCAAGGCGGCCCTGTTCCAGTGGGGCCTGCTCGTGATCGTCCTTGCCTTGGCGGTTGAGTTCGGGGCCCTCGCGTACCAACTGATCAGGAGCGCCTGATGCCCAACCCCCCGGCCCCTCCGCCTCCGCCACCGGCGCCGCAACCGGCGCTGCCCAGCCCGGCGGCGCCACCGGAACGGCGTGACAGGCCGCTCAACCCGGTGCCCCCGCCGCCGCAGCCGCCTCGGCCCAACAAGCCGCGCTAACGCACCGGGGTACGCAGGGTCGTCCCGCTCCGCGGGGAGCAACACCCGAACGAGTTCCCGCTGCGCTCGGGTGTCATGCACACGAATAGGGCGGTCATAGTGGGCGGAAAGCAGCGCCGCCGGATCGGCCACGCTGGTCGGCTGCGACCCGGGATTGGTCGCTTGACCTCTCTCGGACCGGCCGCACTTATTGAGACGACGTGCCCGGTGAGCATCTGTGGCGGCGCGCCCGAATCACCCACGTTTCCAACTGTGCATCGCCCCGGTCGGGTACAAACGGTGGCGTGGACGGGAAGAGGGTGGCCGGGTGAGCGGGGACCAGACCGTCGACGAAGCGCTCCGCGACTTCGTCGCGGAGCGCGACTGGGGGCAGTTCCACACTCCCGCCAACCTCGCAAAGAGCATCGCGATCGAGGCAGGGGAACTTCTCGAGTGTTTTCAATGGAGCGACGACGCCCCGGCTGACCGAGTCGCTGGCGAGTTGGCCGATGTGTTGACCTACGCCCGACTTCTGGCTGCACGGCTCGGCCTCGACGCCGATGAGATCGTGCTCGACAAGCTTGAGCTGACTCGGGCGAAGTACCCCGTGGAGAGGGCGCGCGGCACGAGCGCGAGGTATGACGAGCTTTAGGGTCGAGCACTTTCGGTTTGCCGCGCCGGACATCCGCACGCAGGCCGGACGTGACCCGCGGTTCTCGAACTGGCCGATCGTCTACGCGCTGGACGGCAACGGCTCGGTGTACGTGGGGGAGTCGCTGAATGCTGCCGCCCGGCTGCGGCAGCACCTGGAGACTCAGGGCAAGCGGCAGCTCCAGGGCGCTCGGGTGGTGATCGACGAGACCTTCAACAAGTCCGTGTGTCTCGATCTCGAGTCCTACCTGATCCGCCTCCTCGCCGGCGACGGTCGGTTCCAGGTCCTGAATCGCAACGAAGGCATCACCAACGCCAACTACTACGGGCGAGAGCAGTACCAGGCGACCTTCAGAGCCATCTTCGACGCCCTGCTCGAGCGAGGTCTGTTCACGCGACCAATCAGGGACATCGAGAACAGCGACCTGTTCAAGCTGTCGCCGTTCAAAGCGTTGTCGCCGGATCAGGCCATAGCGATCGACGACATCCTCACAGGCCTTTTCGACGACCTGGCCGCGGGCAAGTCGAGCCGCATCGTCATCCAGGGCGATCCCGGCACGGGAAAGACCGTCGTCGGCATCTACTTGATGAAGCTCCTCAGCGACATCAAGAACGCAGACCTGAGCGAGCCGAGCGACAGCGACTCGATCCTCTCCGAGTTCTTCGTCCCGGGCTATCCAGAGCTCTTGACGGATTTCAACGTCGGGCTCGTCATCCCACAGCAGTCGCTGCGCAAATCCATCGAGCGCGTGTTCCGCCAAACGCCCGGCTTGAGTCCGAGCCAGGTACTGACGCCGTTCCAGGTCGGAAAACGAGAGGACCAGTTCGACCTGTTGATCGTCGATGAGGCGCACCGACTCAATCAGCGAGCCAACCAAGCGGCCGGGCCTCTGAACACGATGTATCGCGGCATCAACATCCGGCTGTTCGGCGAGGACGATCCCTCGATCACCCAGCTCGATTGGATCGACTTCAAGAGCAGGCACCAGCTTTACCTCGTGGACGGAGCTCAGTCGATCCGGCCGGCTGACCTGCCGGCGAGCGCGATCAACGACTTGGTGACCAAGGCGAAGCGTGCACAGCGGCACTATCCCTTGACGTCCCAGATGCGGGTTCGTGCCGGCCAAGACTACGTCGCCTACGTTCGAGGCGTTCTGGACGGCAGCGTGCGGAGTCGCGAGGTGTTCCCCGGTTACGACGTACGGATGTACGACGACCTCGGCGAGATGCGGTCAGCGCTTGCGGAGAAGGAGCAGGAGGTAGGGCTCGCGCGGCTGCTGGCCGGGTACGCCTGGAAGTGGGTCAGCAAGAACGATCCGGATGCGATCGACATCAACCTGGATGGCCTCCAATTGCAGTGGAACTCGACCGACACCGACTGGGTGAACGCCCGCACCTCAGTGAAGGAGGTCGGCTCGATCCACACCATCCAGGGGTACGACCTCAACTACGCCGGCGTCATCATCGGCCGCGACCTCCGGTACGACGACGCCGCTGGTCGTGCGGTCTTCGACCGCGCCAACTACTTCGACCCGCGAGGAACGACCAACAACCGCCTGCTCGGGATCACGTACGCCGACGACGACATCTTGCAGTTCGTCAGGAACATCTACGCGGTCCTGCTGACGCGGGGCATCCTCGGCACGTTTGTTTATGTCTGCGATCCATCGCTCAGGGAGTACCTGCGACGCTTCCTGTGATGGTCACGTGGGGTTCCTCTTGGTGATCGAGAGGCGGCGGCCGAGCGTGCATGTGCGGGCACGGAGGCCAAAACGGGAACCGCCCCTGATCTGCGTTTCTGCAGGTCAGAGGCTGGTTCGTAGTGGTGGGCGATACTGGGTTTGAACCAGTACGATTCCAAAGTCCCGACACTGGCTCTGAACTCGAAAAACCGGCTGTGACCTGCACAAACACATGTCATTCGCGTGTCCCACTGTTGGACTGAACCAGACACATTTACCATCTCAACCGATGCATAGCCGATGCAAATCGAGAGAGGTAGGGGAGTGGCAGCCGAGCCGAAGCGCCGTTCGTTCGGGCAGATCACCAAGATGCGCAGCGGGCGGTACCAAGCGCGCTACACCGGACCGGACGGTCGTTTGCACGCAGCCCTGTCGACCTTCGAGGACAGGGAGACGGCTGCGTTGTGGCTCCGGAACGAGCGAACCATGACCGAATCGCCCGAGACATGGGAGCCACCCAAGGTCCGCGCGGCGAAGGCAACGAACCGGCTGACTTTCGGCGAGTACGCCCACGCCTGGCTCGCTGGCCGGAAGGTGAAGGGCCGCATGTTGGCCGATCGCACGCGCGATCACTACCAGTCCCTCCTCGATGATCACATCCTTCCGACCTTCGAGGCCGTGCCGCTCTCGGCGATCACGCCCGAGATGGTTGATCACTGGTACGAGCTCTGCGCCGTAGGCCGACCGACTACTCAAGCCCACGCGTACTCCTTGCTGCGCACGATCCTGGGCACCGCCGTCGACCGCCGTTTGATCGTGACGTCGAACCCGGCGAAGGTTCGAGGCGGCGGCTCGACTGCTCGGGTCAAGAAGGTGAAGCCGGCGACGCTCTCCGAGCTGGAGACCATTGCCGCGGCGATGCCGGACCGTCACCGTCTGATGGTCCTGCTGGCTGCGTGGTGTGCGCTGCGGTTCGGTGAGTTGGCCGAGCTGAGGCGTGGGGATGTGGACGCCAAGAAGGGCGTGCTGCGCATCAGGCGCGGAGTGGTGCGCTCGCGTTCAGCCGGGGTAGTGACGAAGACGCCGAAGTCCGACGCGGGTGTGCGCGACGTCGCCATTCCTCCGCACATCATCCCGCTCGTCCGCCAGCATCTGCTCGAGCACACAGCGCCTGGCAGGGATGGCCTGCTGTTTGCCACCTCGACCGGCGAACATCTGGCGCCGTCCACCTTCTACGGCAAGGCCGCGGTCCTCGCGAACGACGGGACGGTCCGGCGGTCCGGGTGGGGCTGGTACGAAGCACGTCGCGCCGCCGGGCGCGATGACCTGAGGTTCCACGACCTGCGCCACACCGGTGCCGTTCTAGCGGCGCAGACCGGCGCCACGCTGGCTGAACTCATGGGGAGGCTCGGCCACGCCACTCCGGCAGCCGCGCTGAACTACCAACACGTGGCGGCCGAGAGGGATCACGAGATCGCGCGGCGACTGTCCGAGATGGCCGACCAATGACCATGCCGTGAGCCGCGCCCTCGCGACCACAAACCCGCGAGAGCGGCACCCCACGTTGTCGCCTGCATCCTGCGCTGTGCTGCATCAGCCCTGATCGCCATCGCAGGGGCCAGGCGAAGGGACCTGCCCTCCAACGCCTGCTGATGGCTCAGCCCACCCACGGGCATCGAACCCGCGCACCCTGACCCGCAGCTCGCCGAGACGACTGGTCGGTCACGGCCCGGGCGGATCGGTCGGCGCAGACTCCCACCGCTGACCGGCCGCGCACCCGCAAGAGCGCACGCCATGCGTGCCTACGCGGGCCCTCGCAGGCTGTCCGTTCTACGTGGCGTCTGCGCAGGACAGAGGTCGGACAGGCCGCGGCAAGCCCACCGTCCGAAGATCGTGACATCGGAAAGACACCACGACCCCGGAGGCGGTGAGAGGCGATGTACTCGATCACCACGAACACGACCAGCACCACCCGCAGGCGAGCGTACCGCGACGACGCGCCGCCGGCCTGCTGGTGCGGGCAGACGCTCGAGCCCGCCAGGCCCGACCACTGCCGCCGCTGCGGCGCCGCGGGCGTGGCCCACTCTCGTCTGGTTCCCCTCTCCCAAGCCGGCTAGGTCCACATCAGCGGGCGTCGCGAGGCGACGGCCGAACCTCACACTCCTGGAGTCACCATGAGCAGCACCCAGTTGAACGAATACCTCGTCTCGGCCGGCGCCTACCAACCCCGCTACCGACCTCCCGGGCCTCGCGCCAAGAGAAAACGCAACGGCCGGCGCTCCAAGCTCCTCGGGAATGCCCGCTCCGGCGGGCCCGCCTCATTCAACGAAGAGGCACCCCCGATCGCGTGAGTTCCACAACCCGTGCGGCACCTGGCGTCTGGAAACGTCGCCCGACCTGAGGAGTACAAACCATGATGGTTCGTCTGGCTGACTGGTGCTACCGACGCCGCTGGCTCGTGGTCGTCGCCTGGATCGCTGCGCTCGTGGGTGGCTTCGCCCTGGCCAGCGGGTTCGGCGGGGAGCTCAAGCAGGACTACCTGCAACCTGGGTCGGAGTCCAAAGCCGCCTCGGCCACCCTGGAGGAGAACTTTCCTCAGAAGGCTGGCGACACCATCCTGATCGTCGTCCACTCCGAGGACGGCTTCCGCTCGGGTGATGTCCGGGCACAGGCGCAGGCGATCTTCACCGACGTGGCCGACAGCGACCACGTCGTAGGAGTCGCCAGCCCGTTCGGCGAAGGCGGCGCCCCACAGATCTCCGCGGACGGCAGGACTGCCTACGCCGAGGTCGCCCTCGACCAGCGCGACAGCGACTTCACCGCTGAAGAGGCCAAGACCCTGGTCGAACCGCTCCTCGCCGCCGGTGACGACACGATGCAGGTTGAGGTCGGCGGCCCGGTCGCGGCGCTCTCCGAGACCGCTCCGTTCGGAACCGAAGGCGTCGGCTTCATCGCCGCGGCGATCATCTTGCTGTTCACCTTCGGATCAGCGGTGGCCATGGGGCTGCCGCTGATCACCGCGGTGTTCGGCCTCGGCACCGCGGTAGCTCTCGGCGAGGTGCTGCGCCGGGTCGTCGACGTGCCGGACTGGGCGCCACCCACCGCCGCGATGGTCGGCCTCGGCGTCGGCATCGACTACGCCCTGCTCATCGTCACCCGATTCCGCTCCAACCTCGCCGAAGGACACGAGCCACGACGCGCAACTGTGAACGCGATCGCGACAGCGGGACGCGCGGTCGTGTTCGCCGGCCTCGTCGTGATCGTCTCCATGCTCGGCATCCTGCTGGTCGGGCTGACGTCTCTAAACGGGTTCGCGTTCACTGTGTCGCTCGCGGTACTGCTCACTATGGCTGCTTCGGTGACCCTGCTACCGGCGCTGCTCGGGTTCACCGGCCGCAACATCGAACGGCTGCATGTGCCGTTTGTGAGCAAGACCCAGCACGCCTACGGCACCTCGCGGTGGTACCGGTGGAGTCGTTTCGTTCAACGTCGGCCGTGGGTTGCCGCGCTCGGCGGGCTCGCGGTCCTGCTCGCGCTGGCAGCCCCGCTCCTGGGTCTTCGGCTCGGGTTCCCCGACGCCCAGAACGACCCGCCCAGCTTCACGACCAACAAGGCCTACACCCTGCTCGCTGACGGGTTCGGACCCGGCTTCTCAGCTCCGCTGGTCCTCACCGTCCAGAGCAACTCGGACGGTGACCTGCTCGCCGCCACAGACGCGCTCGGCGACCAACTGGGTGACGTGGAAGGCGTGGCCAGGGTCTCGCCGGCTGTGGTCAACGAGGCAGGCGACACAGCCGTGCTCACCGTGGTTGCCACCACCTCACCGCAAGACGAGGAGACGACGGACCTGGTCGACACGCTGCGTGATACAGCGATCCCCGACGCCATCGCGGGCACGGGGCTGAGCGTCGACGTCGGAGGGATGGCGGCTGCGAACCTCGACATCACCCGCGGCGTTGCAGACCGGCTACCACTCTTCTTCGGCGGGGTGCTGCTGATGTCGTTTCTGTTGCTGATGATGGTCTTCCGCTCCGTCGTGGTCCCGCTCAAGGCGGTGGTCATGAACCTGCTCGCCAGCGCCGCAGCCTTCGGTGTCCTCACCCTCGCAGTCAGCGGCGGCCCGCTCGGGGACCTGGTCGGCATCCCGGAGGCCACACCGGTGCCGATCTTGTTGCCGATCGGGATCTTCGCGATCCTGTTCGGGCTCTCGATGGACTACGAGGTCTTTCTGCTCTCCCGGATCAAGGAGGAGTACGACAACACTCGCGACAACGGGCTCGCCGTCGCCGACGGCCTGGCCAAGTCCGCTCGAGTGATCACAGCCGGCGCCGCGGTCATGGTGACCGTCTTCTTGTCCTTCATCCTCGGCGTCGACGTCTACGGAAAGATGTTCGGCATCGGCCTGGCCACCGCCGTCCTCATCGACGCGACGATCATCCGCATGGTGCTGGTCCCAGCAACGATGGAGCTGCTCGGCGACCGGAACTGGTGGCTGCCGGGATGGCTTGACCGGTTGCTGCCCAACATCAACATCGAGGGCCATGAGGTGAGCGACGCCGAGCTCGGCATCCTCGACACCACGCCTGACGTGCCCCCGGAGCCGGTAGGAACCGGCAGCGGCCTATGACGACGACACCCAGCGGTCGGTTTGTTCACAGCCACGTCAACGGCTCTCGCCGAGGCGTGGCCGGCCGAAGTTGTGCAACGCCCTGTTGCACAACTTCCCTGTGCCACGTGACCACCCCGTAGGAGCCTCCACGTCGACGCTCGTCGTTGAGCGCTGCCGGCCAGCAGGACGCCTCGCCTGCGTCAACCTTCTCGGCACCACGCTCGAGCTGGTCGAGGTGGGCTGGGGTGAGGCCGACGTCGGTGCCGGCCGGGCGAGGAGGGTGCGGGTGACGCCGGCCGCCGAGGCGAGTCTGCGGGCAGCGCCGATGCGTGCGGGAGCCAGATCGTCGTCGAGCCATCAGCCAGGACCGCCTCGACGCCGTCGAAGCCGCCGGACTGAGCCGACCCGGACGGTCGGAGAACGGCACCTCCTTTGACGGGCCGCGCACCTCATCCACGGACCCGTGCGCCACCTGATCGTCGATGACGCCGCCACATTGAACATCGAGATTCTTCAAGAGCTCCACCAGGTCGCCCTCATCGCCAGGACCCAGCTGTGGCTGCTCAAGACACCGCCGATTCCGGCCGGCGTACACCGGCGGCCGACCCGTCGCTCCTCGCCTGGGTTCACACCACCTGCACCACCCGTCCCGCGCACGCCGCGCTGACGGAGTGGGGTGAGCGATCTCCGCGGATGAGTGCGCGTGCTGGGCGACGGGCCCGAGCCCGCGTGCCTCAGGAGCCCGGTGTGCCGTTCGAGGACTCACGCGCCGTCGGTGATGCTGTTGAGCTGATCATGTAGCGGTTCTCCTCCTCCGCGACTACCGCACCTGGTGAGATGGCGACCGTCTATTACCTCGGCCGGGCTGCGCCTTCGGCGACGGGTTGGTCGTGCTGGACCTCGCCCTCAGCCCGCTCGAGCAGCGGTGGCAGCAGTGCTCCTCGCTCTTCAGCGACTCGCCGTGACCACGGCTTCCTCGGTGAGGTGGCCGGCCCAGGTGCTGATGCGACTGGTGCGGTTGAAGAACCAGACGGAGAGCCAGCCGGCTCCCAGACCCATGGTGACGAGTCCCAGGTTCAAAGCCGTCTCGGGCACGAAGGCTCGCAGTGAGACCGGTACGGCGCCTACGGCGTAGAGGACCAGTGGCGCCGCGGGAACCGCGTGGCTACGAACCATCGCGGCAACGTACGTGAGGGTGCCGAGGAGGAACGAGACGGACACCACCGTGAGTGCGATGCCCAGCGTGCCGTCGCGGAGCGCGTCCACGGTTCGGTCCGGCAGATCGGCGAAGACGAGGTTGATCACGAACTCCACGCCGACCAGCGCCGCCAGCGAGAATGCGTTCAGAATGAATGCGACCAGGCCGAAGGTTCCGGTGCGGCGGCCGAAGGCAAAGTAGAGAGCAGTGACGAGCGCCAGGGCCAGGATTTGTGCGAGTGGCGCGACGAGTTGGGTGAAGGCGGACGTCGGGATGACCTCCGCGCGCTTGGCAGCGTTGATGAGCAGGACGACGGCGCTGCCGACGCCGGCAACTGCGCCGATGCGGTAGAGCGTCGCAGGGACAGGTTGGGGCATGACTTCCTCCGGTAGTGGAGTGGTGACGCCGCGGCCGGACGGCCGGGGCGTGCGGTGCTGCACTCAGTCAGGGACGTCGATCACCTCCACCGGGATCAGAGCAGGTCCGAGATCACGCACCCGGGCGAGGAGCCCGTGCAATGCGGCTTGGTCAGCAACCAACCCGCGCAGGGAGGTCGTGCCGTCGTCTCCGCGGACGAGGACCATCCCGTCGAACCAGGTTGACCAGTGGTCATCAAGGTGGCCGTGAATTTGGAGTTCGTGGTAGCCGGACCCGCCTGGGGGCTGCCTCATGGCGAGACCGTCAGACCCGTGCGAGTTCGCCGCGAGTTGCGGGAGGGCCGCCTGCGGATCGCCCATTCGGCGGCGGCGGCGTTGATGACCCACGCGGTGCTCAGGGACAGGGCTTTGCTGAGGTCGTTGACTCCGAGAACTGCCTCACCGATGCCTTCTGTGAAGGCTTGGGTGCCGGCGGCGACGGCAAGGGCGTAGGCGCGGATCATCCAGGCGCGATGGGCGTGGACCTGGCGATGTCGAATCGCGGTGAACCCCAAGATGATGAATGCCGCGGTGAGGCTGCTGACCAAGAGACGGACCATCCACAGCAAGACACCCCCTGGTGCCCCGGAGTAGAACAAGGTCATCCAGATCCCGGAGCCCGCCACCACCAGGCCGGCGACGGCCGCGATCCGCCCCGATCTGCGATGCCATCCTGGTCGACGTCGCCGCAGCCGGGCCGAGAACTGCAACGCGCCGAGCACGGCGTACAGCGCAGCTCCGAAGACGTGAAGCACCAGCGGCGATGGGGATTCTGCGATACGTGGATTGGCGGGCAGCAGCTCGGGTCCGCCGGCGATCTCCACCAGCCGCAGCCCTCCCGAGACCAGCGGGATGGAGCTCAGGATTAGCAGGGCAACGAGTGCCCGCCAACTCGCCCCACTCGTGGGAGAGCGGGTGGACGTCGTGGCTCGAGTACTGGACGTGACGGTGGACATGGCGATCTCCTTGAGTCGAGTTGAGGTCTCTCTGGGCACTGGCCGAGCGGAGCAGCCTCGAAGTGCTCGCGGTCCACCGGCGGCCGCCCCGGCAGGACGGCCGCCGTTCAACTCCTCGATCAGGTTCCGACCGGCTCCTTGGTCGGCTTCTGTTCCGTGCCGGCCACAGGACCGGTGGTTGTGCCGCCACTTGGTGAGCCGGTCGAGGCGGCGTAAGGCTCGTGGCCGCCCTCGGTCGACACCTGGGGCAGGATGCGGTCCAGCCAGGCCGGCAGCCACCAGTTCGCCTTGCCCAGCAGCGCCATCGCGGCGGGGACGAGGACCATGCGCACGATGGTGGCGTCGATGAGGATCGCGACCGCCAGACCGAGGCCGAGCATCTTCAGCGACGGCACCGGACTGGCGACGAAGCTGAGGAACACCACGATCAGGATCAGGGCAGCACTGGTGACGACCCGTCCCGTCCCGGCCAGGCCGCGGGCGACCGCCTCGGCATTGTCGCCGATCCGGTCGTACTCCTCCCGGATCCTGGAGATGAGGAACACCTCGTAGTCCATCGAGAGCCCGAACAGGATCGGGAACATGATGACCACGATGATCGAGGTGATCGGCGTCGGCCCCTCCAGACCGAGCAGCTCGGCACCCCAGCCCCACTGGAAGACCGCGACGAGCACGCCGTACGCACCGGCGATCGAGAGCAGGTTCATCACCGCCGCTTTGAGCGGAACCGCGATCGAACGGAACACCATCATCAGCAGCAGGAACGACACGGCGATGACGGTGCCGATGAACAACGGCAGCGTGTCGCTGAGCTGGGCGTTGAGGTCGTCGGTGGTGGCGGTGATGCCGGTGGCGTAGACGTTGCCGGGGACCACGTCGCGCACCCGATCGATGGTCGTGGAGGTGTCTGCGTTGGCGGGCCCAGTCGTGGGCACGGCCTTGAAGACCACCGTGTCGCCGTCCTGCGACGTCGAGGGCTTGTTGACGGATGCGACACCGGGCACGTCAGCGATTTCCTCAGCGAGCGCTGGGATGTCGTCGGCGTCGACACCCTGCTCGTCGAGGTCGACGACCATCGTCAGCGGCGCGTTGATGCCGACTCCGAAGCCGTCGGTGAGCAGGTCGTAGGCGTGACGGTGCGTCGTGTGGGACGGTGCGTCACCGGCGGCGGGGAACGCGGTTTGTAGTGCCAGTGCGGGGGCAGCGATGGCCAGGAGGGCGAGCACGGAGGCGGCCAGGTAGGGCCACGGGCGGGCAGCAACGCGGTGTGCGAATCGCCACCAGGCGGTCTGCTCGGCCGGCCTGTGGGTGCGGTGGCGACGACCGAGGCGGCCCTTGTCGATGCGGTCGCCCAGGAGGCTGAGCAGAGCGGGCAGTAACGTGATGGCGGCGGCGACAGCGGCGGTGACCATGAGTGCGGTCGCAAGGCCGATCGAGGTGAGCACTCCGAGGCCGGTGAGGGCCAGGGCCGTAGTGGCGATGACGACAGTCCCGCCGGCAAAGACGACGGCCGCGCCGGAGGACCCCATCGCGTCGGCGAGTGCGGCTCCGTTGTCCTGACCGGCGGCCCGGTTCTCGCGGTAGCGAGACACGATGAACAGGGCGTAGTCGACTCCGACTCCCAGTCCGACCAGGCCTGCGACCGGGATGGCCGAGGGCGAGACGTCCAGGACGGCCGTCATCAACGTGATGCCGCCGATGCTGGTTCCGACCGCGATCAGGGAGATCCCGATCGGTAGGACGGCGGCGACGATCGTGCCGAAGACGACGAGAAGGACGAGGAGAGCGACCAGCAGTCCGATGGCGACGTGGGGTGAGGTCTCGTCCTCGGCCTTGAGGAACACGGCGTCGCCGCCGAACTCGACCTGGACGCTGTCGACCTCCACGGTGGAGACGGCCTTGGAGATGACTGCGAACTCGGGCTTCTCGAGTTCACGGACCGGTTCGTCCAGGGTCAGGACGGCGTAGCCGATCCGACCGTCCTCGGAGATCGTGCCATCCGCGAACGGGTCGCCGACGGACTCGACGTGGGCGACCTGGGCCACGTCGTCGAGGACGGCTGCGACGTCGGCTTGGTGCGCCTCGAGCGGTTGGTCGTCTTCGGATGCGAAGACGACCAACGCGGTCGCTTTGGCAGCTTCGGGGAAGTTGTCGGTGATCAGCTTGGTCGCGCGGTCGCTCTCGCTGCCCTTGGCTGAGAAGTCGTCGGTGAACGAACCGCCGAGGCTGCCGGCGAGGGCGAAGACGGTGGCCATCAGGAGGACCCAGGACGCGATGGTGCGCCACGGGTGGCGCGCGCTGGCCATGGCGAGGCCGCGGGTGAATCCGTTCATGGTCGTGCCTTTCAAGGTGACGGGGTGTGCGGGGCAGGGTCGTCCGATGGAGCGGGCGATTCGTCCGCGGAGAGGCGGACGACCGAGACGAGGGGCAGTCCGATGTCGCGGACCTTGTTCAGCAAGCCGTGCAGCGCTGACTGGTCGACGGCCGTCCCGCCGATGACGGTGGTGCCGTCGTCGTGGGTGGTGACGGTCATGTCGTCGAACCATCTGGCCCAACGCGGTGCGAGGTGCCCTTTGAGTCGGATCTCGTAGCGCCCGGGACCGTGGTCGGCACCGCTCGACATCTCGCTCATGTCGGCGAAGCTATGAGCCGATGTGGTGAGTACGGATCACCACATGTGGTGAGCGGCAGGGTGAGGTTCCTGCGGTGGGCTAGAGGCCGAGCTCTTCGGCGCGTCTCACGGCAGCCCTGCGGCTGTTCACGCCGAGCTTGGCGTAGACGTTCTTGGTGTGCGTTCGCACCGTGTTGAGCGAGAGGACGAGGCGTCGGGCGATCTCAGGTCCGCTCAGCTCGGTCGCCAGCAGCCGGAGCACCTCATGCTCACGGTCGCTGAGCGGCTCCACCAGTGCGTCAGGCATCCGTCGGGTGGGTCCCGGCGGAGCCTGACCGAACGCCTCCAGGAGCGTGCGGGCGAAGATAGGTGTGCTGCTGTCGGTGGCGAGCGCGGCTGTCAGCAGGTCGACCATCGGCTCACCCTCATCGACGAAGACGCGGATGTGGCCTTCCGGCTTTGAGAGGCCGAGCGCGCGGTCGAGCGCGTCCAACGCTTCCGCGCTGTCTTCGCGCAGCTGCCGGGCGAGCGCCTGGAGGACCAGGATCTCGATGACCGTGCTCACGCGGCCCCCGGCGTCGGCTTTATCGAAGAGCCGGGCGAGCAGGTTGTCTGCGTCATCGAGCGCGGTCGGGTTCCGGTCGGCGCGAAACTCCTCGAGCAGAGCCCGGGCGAGCGTGACGTGCTCGTACTCCCGTAGGTAGGTGAGGTCGTCGCTCGCGGCCAGGCGTTCGCGACGTGCCCACTCGCGGACGTCGTCCAGCATTTCCTGCCGAATCCAGACCCTTGCCTTCACCGCCGGAACCGGACGGACTCGGGGTGAGAAGTCGCCGACGTAGAGCCGGTCCGCCTCGTCGAGGAGCTCGAGCGCCCCGTCGAGGTCGCCCTCGGCCTCGCGCACCCGGGCCATGGCCACTCGCCACCGGTAGCGGTTCTGCGGCAGTCCCTTGTGCTCGCCGAGCTCCCGGCTGCGCAGCAGTGCCTGCCGCGCGGCGTCGAGGTCGCCGCGCGCATAGTGGATGGTGCTCATCCCGACGTGCATGTCGGCGGTCCCCCGTGGTGGGTCGTCGACCGTGGCCGCGAGGCGCAGGGCGTTCTCGTAGGTGCGCATCGCCTCGCCGAGCCGACCCCAGACCGTGTAGATGTCGCCGACGGTGATGGCGATGCCGAGGACGTCTGCGACGTGACCGGCGCGCTCGAAGGTGTCCAGGCAGGCGACATAGCAGGCATGCGTCGTCTCGAGGTCCCCCTTCGCCCAGGACGCCAACCCGATGAGGGCGGTGCCGGCACCGAGGGCGAGCAGGTCTGCGTCGTCGCGCAAACCGAGCGCCCGACGCGCGTGAACCACGGTTGCCTCGCCGTCACCTTGCGCCAGAGCGAGCCCGGCGCGGTAGATCGCGGTCCAGGTCGGCAGCCACGCGAGCTCCTGCTCGTTGACCGCCACCATCCCGTCCGGACGACCGCCGCCAGCCGCAGCCATCGCTCCAACCCAGCGCTCGGCGTCTTCGAGTCGAGCCTCGACACCGTCGGTCTCTGCAGTGCCGAGCCTGGATCCGGCATAGGCGACGCAAAGCACCGGACGCATCCGAACCACGTCGTCGGGCAGCGCCTCCAGCCACCGACGAAGGAGCGGCTCCTGGCGGTCGCGACGTACGGCGGCGAGATTCAGCTCTACCAGGTCTGCTGCCAGCTGGACGTCGCCGGCGGCCATCGCGTGCCGGATGGCCTCGGCCGGCTCCCCGTTGTCGGTGTACCAGCGGCTTGCGCGCATGTGGAGGTCTGGCGCCAGTTCAGGACGTTCGTCGACCAGTCGCGCCTGCAGCACGTCGGCGAACAGGTGGTGGTAGCGGTACCAGCGGCGCTGTTCGTCCAGGGGGACCAGGAAGAGGTTGGCGCGATCCAGGCGCTGCAGCATCGACCGGCCCGCGGAGCCGCCGACAATGGCATCGCACAGCGGTCCGCTCAACCGGCTCAGGATCGAGGTCCGGAGCAGGAAGCCATGCACCTCCTTCGATTGCCGCTGCACGACCTCCTCGACGAGGTAGTCCACGACGTAGCGATCGTCTCCGGCGAAGCCGGCGATGAAGTCCGCAGCATCCTCGCGGCCCTCCATGGACAGGGCGGCGAGCTGCAGGGCCGCGATCCAACCTTCGGTGCGACCCTCGAGTGCCGCGACCTCCGTCGTGGTCAGCTGTAGACCCATGGCGTCGTTGAGGTAGAAGCCGGTCTCCTCGGCGGTGAACCGCAGGTCGGCTGCCCGGACTTCCACCAGCTCGCCGCGGGCCCGTAGCCGCGCGAGTGGGAGCGGCGGATCGGCGCGGCTGGCGATGACCACAAGGAGTCGTGGCGGCAGGTGGTCGAGAAGGAAGGCCATCGCCTCATGCACCTCGCGCGACTCGATGACGTGGTAGTCGTCCAGCACCAACACCACGTCATCGTTCACGGCGGCGAGGTCGTTGATCAGAGTGGTCAGCACCGCCTGGACAGGCAACGCCTCCGGGGTCTGCAGGAGATCCAGCGCTGTCGATCCCATCGAGGGAACCAGTGCCCGCAGGCTGGCAATGACGTAAGTCCAGAAATGTGCCGGGTCGTCGTCCCCGGCGTCCAGCGAAAGCCAGGCAGCCGAGGCGCCTGCCCCGGCAGACGCGCGGCTGGCTAGCCATTCGGTGAGAAGCGTCGTCTTGCCGAACCCGGCCGGGGCGGAGACCAGCACGAGCTTCGCGCTTGCCCCGCGGTCAAGACGCTCGCTCAGGCGCGACCGCACTACCCGTCCCTTACGGGGTTGGGGGACGTAGAGCTTGGTTTCAAGCACCGCCATGGGGATGACGGGCTGCGGCTGCGAGCGCATGATGAATCGACTCTAGGGTCGCTGCTCGGGTCAGGAGGCCGTTCTGCGACGCAGCATCGCCAAGGACCTCGGGTATTCAACATGGCCGGACGCGCTGCCGTTCTCCATCGCGCCGTTCGTCCTGACCCTCGGCGGCGGCAGCTACGGCGCGTTGTACGCCGTCGCTGGCGGCTGCGCCCCGCACGCGGACGCTGAACACCCGCTGACTGCGTCGACAGGCAAGACCCCTGTTCCTCCGCAGGCCGGGTCAGCCGCGGAACGGAGCAAGGCGGATCGCAACAGGGCTCAAGGCATACCGACGCAGGAACCACGCCCGGCCGTGCGGCACCCGTTTCGCCTCAGCACCGAACCGGTCAGCGAACTCGGCTTTGAAACCGGCACGCGGGTAGTTCTCCACGACTTGGTTCCTCACCGCGTCCGGCACCTCGTTGCTGCGCAACCCGTAGACGTCGACCGCAGCTCCCGCGGAGAGCAGGAACGCCTCCGGCCCCGCCTCGAGGGTCACCCCGGGAGTGTGGTGCATCGCAATCGCGTTCGTCACCACCTCCCGCTCCCGAACGGGCAACCGGCGGCCTACGAAGTCCCGCAGCAGTGCTGCGCTGCGAACGGTGAAGTCGACATCCGGAGTCGGGCTCGGCAGGCCGGTGTCGTGGAACATCGCAGCCACAAAGAGCAGCTCAGCGTCGAAAGCCACACCGTCCAAGCCTGCGAGCGCGGCACCCCACGCATAGGCCCGACGCGAATGGTTGACCAACGCCGGGCTCAACAAGTCGTGGGCGGCCGTCTCGGCGTCGCGCGCGAGAGCCGAATCCGGAGGAACCAGGCTCGCCGGGTCGAGGACGTTTCGTCTTCCCGAATGGACACCGAGCGTCATCGCGACCCGGCCGACAGCCATGCTGCCCAGCCCCGCCAGCAGCGGCCGCACGAGCGCCACTTGCTCACGGCGCGAAAGCATCCCGCCGGTCGCCTCGGTCCACCCGATCGACCCGATCAGCCCGACCGAGTTCGACGGTCCCGCCTGGGACTGGTCACTTCGCTGCGCCCTGTTCATGCCTTCTCCTGGTCTGCAATCATCCTGGTCGAGGTTCAACGTGGCCCAGGCCGCTGTCCGACGGCTGTCTGCCACAAACGCACCCAGACTCCGCCGTGGCCGCGCCGCAAACTCGTTGGCGCACCCGCGCGTCCCGTGCCGGGGCGACACGCACGTGCCGCGCATCGTTCAGCCTTCGCCTCACCAACCCCCTTGACCGCATCGACATACGTTGGCGGGAACCCGAGTTCGGCCGCAGCATCCGCCGCATCGGACCGTCGCCGGCCGCAGGCGCGTTCCGCGACCAGCACAACATCGGCTGGCAGCCGAACTCATCGGTAGGCCGCGGAAGCTTTGCGGTGCGAACGAGCATCGCGAGCAAGGTCCGCTCGCGGATCTGAGCACGGCCGGGGTGTTCGGTCTGGCCGGTCTACTGCGCGCGAACGTTCGCCAGGTGAGGGGACAGCAGACGGACAGGACCACGACTCACAGTTGCCTCCACCAGGGTCCACACACACCAGGGAGCAACCAGCAATGACCCAGATGACACTTCTCGTGGCCGGCATGAGCTGCCGGCGGTGCGTCCGGGAAGTCACCGGCCGGCTACGAGACGTCCCCGGTGTGGAGACCGTCACCGCTGACGCCGGCACGTCCACGGTCCGGCTCAGCGGCGCCATGGTCGCCGCCGACGTGCTCCGCGCATTCACCGGCACCACCTACCGGCCCCAGTTCGTGGCGGACACCGACGGGACAGGGATCGGACAGCCTCCTTCGTGACTCTCGTCGACGTGCAGCCGATTCCGGCTGATTCGTCACGAGAAAGGCACATCATGTCTGCCAAGACACCTGCCGCGGACACCCTGAGCAGCCGACGCTGGCTCGCGCTCGGGCTCATCGCCGCGGCCCAGTTCATAGTCATCATGGACACCTCGATCATCGGGGTCGCGCTGCCGGAGATGCAGCACGACCTCGGCTTCACCCCCCAGGACCTCAGTTGGGTCTTCAACGCCTACGTCGTCGCGTTCGGCGGCCTGCTGCTCCTCGGCGGCCGGCTCTCTGACCTGTTCGGCGCCCGGCGCATCTTCGCCACCGGCTGGGTCGTTCTCGCCGCCGGCTCCCTGGTCGCAGGACTCGCCGGCAACGTCACCGTCGAGCTGGTCGGCCGGGCCGTCCAGGGCGCCGGGTCGGCGCTCATCGCGCCTGCCGCGCTCACGCTGCTGTTCACGATCTTCGGGTCCAGCCCTAAGGAGCTGACCAAGGCGCTCGCCCTCTACGGCGCGGCCGCCCCCGCCGGCGGCACCGCCGGCGTGTTCCTCGGCGGGGTCCTGACCGAGTACGCCTCCTGGCCGTGGGTGTTCTTCATCAACATCCCCCTCGCCATCGTCGTCCTTGCCCTCACACCGTCGGTGATGCCTGCCGGCATGACCCAGCGCGGCTCCCTGGACGTGGCCGGTGCGGTCACCGTCACCGCCGGCCTCGCCGCCGTCGTGTTCGCCATCGTCCGCGCTCCGGAGGAAGGCTGGACGTCGGGACTCACCCTTCTTGCCGGCATCGGCGGCCTAGCCCTCATCGGCCTGTTCGTCGCGCTCCAGGCGCGTCTGCGGCAGCCGCTGATGCGGCTGGGCATCTTCAAGGCGACCAACCTGGCCGCCTCCAACGCCGCCCAGTTCTTCCTCGGCGCCGCCTGGATCCCGATGTTCTTCTTCATCAACCTCTACCTGCAGCAGGTGCTCGGCCTCGGAGCGTTCGCCTCAGGCGCCGCCCTCCTGCCGCTGACCGTCACGATCATGGTCGGGATGATCGCCCTCGCGCCGCGCCTCATCGCACGGTTCGGACCCAAGACGATGACCGTGACCGGACTGGCCACCCTGGCCGCCGGTCTGGTCTGGCTGTCGTTCATCGACGCTGACGGCAGCTTCGCCGTCGACGTGCTGCCCGCCAGCCTGGTCACCGCAGCCGGGATGGCGATGGCGTTCATCCCCTCCCTCGGCATGGCGCTGTCCTCGGCCGCACCGGAGGAAGGCGGCCTCGCTGCAGGGATCGTCAACACCAACTACCAGGTCGGCTCCGCTCTCGGCCTGGCAGCCATGACCGCGGTCGCGACCGCGTTCGGCGCAGACCGTGTCGGAGACGTCGTGGAGCTGACCGACGGGTTCTCCGCCGGCCTGCTGGGCGCAGCCGGCATCGCCGTCCTTGGCGCCCTGGTCGCAGCCGCCTGGCTGCGGACACCCCCCGTCGCAGCGCAGGAGACCCCGCAGGAGCAGCCCGCAGCCGCATGACCCTGCGGAACCGCATGACCCCGCCCGGCACCCCGCCGGGGGGAGACCCACTCAGAAACGGAGAAGCATCATGACTACCACCGACACCTACGACGTCGTCGGAATGACCTGCGACCACTGCGCCCGCGCGGTGACCACGGAGGTCAGCGCCCTCGAGGGCGTCTCCGGCGTCCACGTCGACGTGGCCACCGGCAAGGTCCAGGTCACCGCCGAGGGCGCGTTGTCCACCGACGACGTGCGCAACGCGGTCGAGGAGGCCGGCTACACGCTGGCTTGACCCCCAACCCCGCGCTCCGGCGAGGCGCTACCCCACACCCTCGCCGGAGCGCGGCACCAACCCCATACCGACTCTCGGGTCACCACGCACCGAACGACCACTCATCACTCTTCGCACCAGCCCGAGAGCGAGACACCCATGAGCGTGCACCCCCGCACCCGCCCGCACCCCGACGCCCGGCCGGCTACCAGTGAGGCCGGACCTCGGCGCGGCGCCGGCGGCGCGATCGTCGGCTCCATCGCCGTCGGCTGGGTCGCTGCGCTGGTGCTCGCACTCGTCGTGTTCGCCGGCGGCACCGAAGCCACCATCACCGGCGCCCTGCTCCTCGGGTTCGGTCTCGGCTGGGCCCTGATGGCCCTCTGGACCGTGCGCCGCACCGCAGCGCCGCAACCCTGGGCCGCAGTCCCCGCAGCCGCTCTTGCCGCCACGGGCGGCGCCCTCGTCGTCCTCAACCCCGGCGATCAGGCTCTCACCGTCCTGAACTGGATCTGGCCGCCGCTCCTTGCGGTCCTCACCGCTTGGACCTACCTCCAGGCGCGCCGCCGCAGGGCGACGAGCAAGGCACGTTGGTTGCTCACCCCCGTCATCGCCGTCCTGGCACTGGTCTCGATCGGCGCCACCTACGCCAACATCACGCTCGTTCGTGACGTCGACTACGCCGCCCCCGGTCAGCTCTACGACGTCGGCGGGCACCGCCTCCACCTGGACTGCCGCGGCCACGGATCGCCCACCGTCGTGCTGTCCAACGGCCTCGGCGAGATCTCCGCCTCCTGGGCCCGGATCAGCGCCGGAGTCGCCTCCACGACCCGCGTCTGCGCCTACGACCGCGCCGGACAAGGCTGGAGCGAGAACGCCGACGACCCCCTCGACGGCATCGAGTCCGCCAAGGACCTTCACACCCTCCTCGAGCAGGCCGGCGAACAAGGCCCCTACGTCCTGGTCGGGCACTCCACCGGCGGCACCTACGCCCTGACCTACGCCACCCGCTACCCCGACCAGGTCGCCGGAATGGTCCTGCTGGACAGCTCCAGCCCGGAGCAGTTCACCCGGATGCCCGCCTACCCCGGCCAGTACCAGATGATGCGCCGCGGACTGGCGCTGATGCCCACCATTCGCCGCGTCGGCCTGGCCGAACTGATCCCGTGGGGATCCCACCTGCCCGCGGCCGACGCCGAGAAGGTCATTACGCTGACGTCGACCACGCAGGCGGCCAGCAACCAACGCGACGAGCTCTCCGTCATCCGCGACGTCTTCACCCAGGCACAGGCGCTCACCACATTCGACGGTCGGCCCCTGGCGGTCCTCACCGCCTCCGAGAACGTCGGGACTGACGGCTGGGTCAGCGCCCAGGAACAACTGGCCGACCTGTCCACCAACCACGTCCACCGCACCGTCGACTCCACCCACGCCGGCCTGCTCGAAGACGCCGGCCCCGCAGCGGAATCGGTCCAGGCCATCGAAGAGGTCGTCGCGTCGGTTCGCACCGGCACGCCACTCCTCGACCGCTGACATCCACCGTTCCCGCACACCGGTTGGACAGCGGCCAGACAGCCGACCTGGCGATCGTTGGCGACATCACTCGTTCTGATCAAGGAGCCGGCATGACGCCCACCGCCCCGCCAGAGGCCACCGAGACCTGCACCCTCGACATCGGCGGTATGACCTGCGCCTCCTGCGTGGGCCGGGTCGAGAAGGCGCTGAACAAACTCGACGGCGTCACCGAAGCCCGCGTGAACCTCGCCACCGAGGTCGCGTCCGTCACCTTCACCCCGGGACAGGTCGACCTCACCGATCTCACCGCCGCGATCACCAAGGCCGGCTACACCGCCACCCCCCACCAGCGGAGCGCCAACACCCCCGACAGCGGTGAGACCGCCGCCGCGCCGGCGAACACCGGTGAGGACAACCGGGACCGCGAGCTCGCTCGCATGAAGACGAAGTGGCAGGTCGCGCTGGCCACCGGGCTCGGCCTGATGGCGCTCATGTACATCCCGCTCTACATCGACACGATGGACCTGCTGATGCCGGCGATCTTCGTGGTCGCCACCGTCGTTCAGGCGTGGGCCGGCAAGGACATCTACGCCTCGGCCTGGACCGCGGCCAAGCACCGCAGCACCAACATGACCACTCTCGTCGCCCTCGGCACCGGAGTCGCCTGGGGCTACAGCACCTTCGTCACCTTGTGGCCCAGTCTCGCCGAACGCTGGGGCTTGCCGCTGCACCTGTACTACGAGACGTCGCTGATCATCGTCGCCCTCGTCCTGGCCGGAAAGTGGATGGAGGGCCGCGCCAAGAAGCGCACCGCCGCGGCCGTCACCGCCCTCGTCGGTCTGGCACCCAAGACCGCCCGCGTCGTCCGTGACGACGTCGAGGTCGACATTCCCGTCGAGGACGTCGCCGTCGGAGACATCGTCCGTATCCGTCCCGGGGAGAAGATCCCCGTCGACGGAGTCGTCGTCGCCGGCAACACCTCAATCGACGAAAGCATGCTCACCGGAGAAAGCCTCCCGGTCGACAAGAGCGAAGGCGACGCCGTCATCGGCGCCACCATCAACACCACCGGATCGGTCCAGATCCGCACCACCGCCGTCGGTGACGACACCGCGTTGGCGCAGATCATCCGACTCGTCGAGGACGCACAGGGATCCAAGGTCCCCATGCAGCGCCTGGCCGACAAGGTCTCCTCAGTGTTCGTGCCTGTCGTCATCCTCGGCGCGTTCGCGACGTTCGCGGCCTGGGCGGTGTTCGGACCGGACACGGAGAACCTCACGATGGCGATCAGCACCACCATCGCGGTCCTGATCATCGCCTGCCCGTGCGCCCTCGGACTGGCCACCCCGACCGCGGTCATGGTCGGCACCGGACGTGCAGCGGAGCTCGGCATCCTCATCTCCAACGGTGAGGCGCTCGAGCAAGCACGGCGGCTCACCGCGATCGTGCTGGACAAGACCGGCACCATCACCCAGGGCAAACCCGCCCTGACCGGCCTCACCACCACGGACGGCTGGGCCGAGGACGAGGTGCTCGCCCTGGTTGCCGCAGCCGAATCGGGCAGCGAGCACCCCGTCGCCCAGGCGATCGTCACCCACGCCCGAGACGCCGGGATCACCCTCCCCGTCCTCGACGCGTTCGACGCGATCCCCGGCCACGGCATCGACGGCCGCGTCGACGGGCGGCACGTGCAGGTCGGCAACGCGGCGATGATGCGCCGCGCCGGCGCAGACGTCACGCCGCTCGAGGAGGTCGCACAGGAGGCGGCGTCCCGCGGTGAGACCCCGATGTACGTTGCCGTCGGCGGCGACCTTGCCGCTGTGGTGACGGTCGCCGACACCGTCAAGGCCGAGTCCGCCGAGGCGATCGCTCAACTCGAGGCGCTCGGCCTGGAGGTGTGGATGATCACCGGCGACAACGCCGCCACCGCCCACGCGGTCGCAGCCCAAGTCGGCATCGCCCGCGTCATGGCTGAGGTGCTGCCCGCCGACAAGGCCGCAGCCGTCGTGGCTCTCCAGGAGCAGGGGCACGTGGTCGCCATGGCCGGAGACGGCATCAACGACGCTGGCGCGCTCGCCCAAGCCGACCTCGGCATCGCCATCGGCACCGGTGCCGATGTCGCTATCGCGGCCTCCGACATCACCCTCATCGGCGGCGACCTGCGCGGCATCGTCTCCGCCATCGCACTGTCGCGGCGAACGGTCACCACCATGAAGCAGGGCCTGGCGTGGGCGTTCGGCTACAACATCCTCCTCATCCCCGTCGCAGCCGGCGCGCTCTACGCGTGGGACGGCCTGCTGCTCGACCCGGTCCTGGCTTCCGCTGCGATGGCGATGAGCTCGGTCAGTGTGCTGTCCAACGCGCTGCGGCTGCGCCGGTTCAAGCGCCCCGCCTCTGTGGAGGAGATCCTGCACCCGCCGCTGCGCACCCGGGTCGCGCAGTACGCGTACCTCACCGGCGTTGCAGTCGTAGCCCTCGCCATCGGCGGCACGCTCACCGCGGTCAGCCGGATGGACTTCGCCGAACGCGGCATGAACGGTCAGCTCGCGTGGATGCAGAGCACCGGCATGCCGATGCGCCCGGCGATGAGCGAGATGATGACCGCCGAGATTCCCCCGACCGAAGCTCACGACGAGGGTCTCGACGTGCAGCTCGACGTCCCCGACACCACGCGTGCCGGCGTGCCGACGCGGGTCACCGCGACCGTGGTGGACGCAGAGTCCGGGGAGCCGGTCACCGACCTGAACCGCAGCCACGAGGCGTGGATGCACCTGATCGCCACCCGGGAGGACCTGGGCAGCTTTGCCCACGTGCATCCCGAACCGACCGGAGACCCCGGCGAGCTGGCCGTAGACATCACCTTCCCGACGGGCGGCACCTACATCGTCAACACCGAGTTCCGGCAGCAGGGCGAGATGAACGACGTGCACCAACGTCAGCTCGTCACCGTTACCGGCACCGCGCCCGACCCGGTGCAACTGGCCGCCGGACCCCGCACTACGGTCGTTGACGGTGTCGAGATCGAGCTCGAGGGGGAGGCGGTCGTTGGTGAACGCAGCGACCTGCACTTCGCGTTCACCGACGCCGGCACGGGTGAACCGATCGACGACCTGCAGCCGTTCCTCGCCGCGGCCGGGCACGTCGTGGTGATGCGCGCCGACGGCGCCACGTTCGCTCACGAGCACGCCGAGGTCACCGACGAGGACGGCCGACCGATCTTCGCCACCCCTGGCCAGGACTTCGGACCCGAGCTCGACGTCCACGCCGAGTTCGACGTCCCGGGCGTCTACCAGATGTGGGGCCAGTTCCGCCTCGCTGACGGCGACGTCCTCACCGTCCCGTTCACCGTCGAAGCATCCTGACGCACCTCCCACATGGCGGCCGCCGGTCCCGACCCCCACGGACCGGCGGCCGTCATCCCTGAACCCAAGGAGATGAGATGACCGACTACGCCTTCATGACGAAGGGCGCCGGCTGGGCCGGGTCGGACGTCGCAGACACCCAGCCACCATGCGAGCTTGAAGACCCGTCGGCCACCCGTGGCACCTCGGCGCTGCTCGACCGGCTCGGCGGCTGGCCTGGCGTCGTCGACGGTGCTGTCCCGCCACTGTTGTTCGTCGCCGGCAACACTTTTGCAGGGCTGCTTGGCTACGACGAGCACGCATTACTGATCGCTGCGACGACAGCTGGAGCCTCCGCAGTCGTGCTCGGTGTCGCCCGGCTGGCGTTGGGTCAGCCGCTCGCCGGAGTGCTCCGCGGGCTCGCCGGCCTCCTCCTCGCCGCCGGCTTCGCCTTGTGGACCGGTCACGCCCGCGACTTCTTCCTCCCCGGAATGGTGGCCGACGGAATCTACGCCAGCGCCCTGACCGTCTCGGTGCTTCTGCGGCGTCCTGCGGTTGGTTACGCCTATGGGGTGCTGTTCGGGGCCCCCGCCTGGCGCCGCGACCAGCGTCTGCAGCGAGTCTTCGCGTCCGCGACGCTCGGGTGGGCACTGGTTTACGCACTGCGGTTCTCGGTCCAGTGGCTGTTCTACGGCAACAACGAGCCTGAGCTCCTCGCGCTGGCCAAACTAGGCCTCGGGTGGCCGGTGACCGCAGCAGCGGCGATCCTCACGGTCCGAGCCGTGCGGGCCGCCTCCGCCACTCGGTGAGGCGATGTGCCCGCCCTGCGCGGCCGGGTCGCCGGTCATCGATCCGGTGTTCGGGGCGGTAAGCGCTCTTCGCAATCGCCTGAACCGAAGCCCGCGTTAGGGGAGGATGAAGGCGATCAAGGACGGAGGACCGGCCATGGCCGAGGTGCGGTTCCGGCTACTCGGGCCGATGGAGATCCTGATTGACGACGTCCCGTCGAAGTTGCCCGGAGCGGCTGAACGTGCCCTGTTGGTGCAGCTGCTTCTCGCCCCGGGCCGAACGATCCCCGCCACCATGCTGGTCGACCGGCTGTGGTCGGAGTCCGCGCTGCCGGTCGACCCGATGAACGCCCTGCAGATCCGGGTCTCCAAGCTGCGGCGCGCGTTGAAAGCGATGGGGATCGAGGACCTCGTCACCCGCGACGGGGTCGGCTACCGCGCCGACGTGCAGCCCATTCAGGTCGACGCCCTCCACTTCGAGGACCAGATCCGAACCGCCCGCGCCAATGCCGCGGAAGCCGCCGCAGCTGGAGACGGCTACGACCCGCGCCACCGGCAGGCCTACGACGACGCCTTGGCCCTGTGGCGAGGGGACCCGCTCAGCGATTTTGTTACCGAAGCGTGGGCCACCGTGGAGGCGTCGCGGCTCACCGAGCTTCGGTTCGCTGCGATCACTGAACGCGCCCAGGTCGCATTGGCGCTCGGCCGGCACCTGGAGGTCGTGGCCGACCTGGAGACCCAAGTCGCACGGGAACCGACCATGGAGTCGCTCGCCGGCCTGCTGATGGTGGCTCTGTACCGCAGCGAACGGCAGGCCGACGCGCTCGCGGTCTACACCCGGACCCGCGACGCGCTCGACGAGAACCTTGGGCTGGAACCTTCGGTCTCGTTGCGGTCGCTACAAGAACGGGTGCTGCGCCACGACGAGTCGCTCGGGGCTCAGCCGGCGATGCCGGCGACGATGCCGAGCCCGTCGATTCGCACCAGTGGGGACGGGAAGCCTACGACGCCGACGAACCTTCCGACCGTTGTCCGTCCGCTCATCGGTCGCGACGCTCAACTCGAGTCCCTCACCGGCCTGCTGGGTGAGGTTCGCTTGCTGTCGCTCATCGGCCCCGGCGGGGCCGGCAAGACCTCGCTGGCCCTCGCCGCCGTCGCTGCGACGGCCCACGCCTACCCCGACGGGGCGTTCGGCGTACGACTCGCTTCCGTCGACAGTGGCAACCAGGTGCCGCTGGCTGTCGCTGACGCTCTCGGCGTCCCGATCGACGGATCCGCGGCCGTTGGGGACGTGCGGCAACGACTCGTCTCCTATCTGGGCAACCGCCGGATGTTGCTGCTGATTGACAACTGCGAACACGTCGTCGACGCAGCTGCTGCGCTGATCGACGACATTCTCGGACGCTCCCCTTACGTCACCGTGATCGCCACCAGCCGGGAGGCGCTCGCGGTCCCCGACGAGGTCCAGGTCACGGTCGGTCCGCTGGAGGCCCCTCCCGAGGGCGTGCCGCCCGCTCAGGTGTTGGACTACCCGGCTGCCCAGCTGTTCGTCGAACGTGCCCGCGCCGTACGGCCCGGACTGGTCTTCGAGGGCGAGAACCTTCTCGCCCTCGGCCAAATCAGCCGCGCGCTGGACGGCATCCCGCTCGCGTTGGAGTTGGCCGCCGCTCGAGTCGTGTCGATGTCACCGGTGGAGATCTCTGCTCGGCTCGCGGACCGGTTCACCTTGCTGACCTCAGGCGGCCGCACCGCCGAGGCACGTCAGCAGACGTTGCGAGCGGCGGTGGACTGGAGCTACCGGCTACTCGGTGATGCTGAGCGGACTGTGTTCAACCGCCTCTCGGTGTTCCAGGGCGGCTGGACGCTCACGTCCGCCGAGGCCGTGGTCGGCGATGAGGCGTTGCCGGCCGGGGAGGTCCTCGACACCATCGGCCGGCTGGTCGAACGCTCGATGATCGTGGCCGAGCCAGGACCCACCACCAGGTACCGGATGTTGGAGACGCTGCGCCACTATGCCGCCGAGGAGCTGGGTGCATCCGGGGAGGTCGATGGTCTGGCGGATCGTCACGCCGGCTACTTCCGAGGCATCGCCGAACAGGCGGAGATCGAGCTTCGCGGTCACGGACAGCGCGAGACGCTCCGGCTACTTCGCGAGGAGCAACCCAACATCCGGGCCGCGATCTCGTGGCTGTCGCGACCCGGAGGCGACCTCGACTCCGCACTGGTGACGGCCGGGTCCCTGGGCATGTTCTGGCACCTGGGTCGGCACCTGGAGGGCCGGGAGGTCCTCGGACGGCTCGTGGCGCCTGGCGCCGGATCCCCAGCAGCGCGCGCCAGAGCCCTGCAGGCTGTCTCCATCGTGGAACGGCCGCGCGGCTGCCTGGTGCACCCGCATCCACGCTGCGCTGAAGCTGCGGAGGAGAGCCTCGCGATCTTCGAGGATCTCGGTGACTCCTGGCACGCGGCACTGTCGAAGGTGCTCCTCGCGGTAGAGGGCGTTACCGGCGCGCATCGGGAGCGTTCGGAGGCGCTGCTGCGCGAGGCCGAGGAGCAGTTCGCGGCCGACGGTGACCGGTGGGGTCCCGCAGTGGTCGGCTTCGTCCGTCTGGAGACGGCGATGAAGGCCGGTGACGTGGACGCTGCCGTGCGAATTGGTCGGGCGACTGCCGCGGCGTTCCGGCAGCTCGACGACCCGTGGGGTCTCTCCGCGACGCTGTACCACCTCGGGTGGGGGCTTCGGCAGTTCGGCCGCTTCGAGGAGGGCGCGCGCGCTCTGGAAGAGGCGATCGACGTCGGCGCCTCGGCAGGGCTTTGGAACACCGTGCAATGGGCCCTGGCCGATCTTGCGGTCGAGAAGGTGCATCTCGGCGAGCTCCAGGCAGCGCGTGACCTGTTCGACCGGGCTGCGGCCGCCTCGCAGGAGATCGGTGACGGCGCGGGAGAGGTGCTCGCCGGCTACGGCTACGGCCTGCTCGCGGAGGCGGTCGACGACTGGGCCGCGGCGCACCGCCACTATGAGGAAGCGGTGACCCAGTTCGAGCGGTTGGCGACCCTGGTGATGGTGGGTGTCGCGCTCGCCGGCCTTGGGCGGTGTGATGAAGCTCAGGGCGAAGTCGAGTCGGCCGCGGCGCACTATCGGGAGGCCCTTGCGTTGGGGCGCCAGTTGGGCGAACCGAGCGTGACTGCTGCATCTATCGAAGGCCTCGCGCGGCTGGCACGTGACCGCCAGGATCTTCAGGAGGCCGACCGGTTGCTGCACGAGGCGGCAGAGATCCGCGGCCGTTACCACCGGCCGGCGCCGCCGCACGAGCGGCGAGAGTTCCTGACCTGACCGCCTCAGCCCTGCACGGATGGCGCCGCAGCCTAACTGCCGAGGATGCACTCGATCGACCGTGTCTTCCTCAACTTGTTCTCCAGTTGACGAGCATTGACGACATGTCACGAACCCTGAATTGCCCCGCCCGCCGGTAGCTCGCCGACCTCCAAACTGAGCTGCACGCATGCTACGAAGGTTCGTAGATCGGCCTACCCCTGTGGGTGGGCCGAGCGCCATTTTCTGGGGTCGTTGACGAGTGGTGACGGGTGGTGACGAGCATGCGGGGAGGAGTCACGATCTACCGCGGTGCAGCCGCGGCGGCCCGGAACTATGTGGAGGCCGACCGCTCGCGTGCCGATGACTACTACCTGGCCGAAGGCTCGGGCGTCGCGGCGCGGTACGTCGCCACTCCGTCGAGCCTTGCCGCGCAGGCGCCGATGGATGGCGACACCTACGAGCGATGGGTGGCCGGCTACGACGTCGACACCGGTGCGGCGAAGGGGCGGCTGATCAAGGCCGACAACGGGGTGCGATTCGCCGAGGTCGTGGTCAACGGTCCGAAGACCTGGTCGCTCGCAGCCGCGTTGGATCCAGAGATCTACGAAGCGTACGACGCCGCGCAGACCCGGGCGGCGGAGCAGATCATCACCTGGGTCGCCCAGCACGCCACCACCCGCGTCGGGCCGCGAGACCTGCAGGTCCAGGTCCCGGTGGAACGGATCGAGGCCGCAGTGATCCGGCACCACACCTCCCGGACGAGTGATCCGCACCGGCATCTGCATCTGCAGGTCAACGCCCGGGTGTTCGCGGAGGGGACGTGGCGCGGGCTGCACACCGTGGGGGTGCGGGACATGGTGGCCGCCGTCAACGGGATCGGCCATGCGGCGGTGATGTGCGACCCGCAGTTCCGGGCCGTGCTCGCTCAGCATGGGTTCACCCTGGACGAAGACGGGGAGGTCAAGGAGCTGGCGCCGTACGTGGGCGCGTTCAGCGCTCGGTCGGCGCAGGTGGGTCGCAACCTCGCCCGGTACGAGGCGGAGTGGCGACGCGACCATCCCGACCAGGAGCCCGGCCCGAAGCTGCTGCGCTCCTGGGACCGCCGTGCGTGGGCCGACGCCCGGCCCGACAAGGTCGTGCCCACGTCGGGGGAGGAGCTGCGTCAGCACTGGGTAGACGAGCTGCACGCGCTCGGCTTCGCCCGTCCGGAACACCCGGCCATGGTCCCGGCGACGCCGGTCGGTGCTCTGGACCGGGACGCGATCGTCGAGGTCGCGCTGACCCGGCTCGGGGCGAAGCGGTCAGCGTGGAACGCCGGTGACATCCGCGGCGTCGTGGAGGAACTGATCGCCGCCGCCGGTGTCGTCGCCGAACCAAGGGTTCGCATTGAGCTGACCGAGGACCTGACCGCACGCGCGGTCGCCGCGTGCCGGCCGCTGCTCGGACGCGGTGATGTACCCGAGCACATTCGGTCTCTGACCAGCGACCGGGTGCTGGCCGTCGAGGCGGAGCTCAACGACCGTCTGTCGCTGCGTGCCGAGCAAGGGTCTCGTGACCTGATGGTGGTCGAGGGAGCGGCAGGGGCGGGGAAGACCACTCGGCTGCGGGCCCAGCGTAGGGCCGTCGAAGCCTCGGGGAACTGGATGATTGTGGTGACCCCGACGCTGAAGGCGGCCCAGGTCGCGGCCACCGAGGTCGGGGCCAGTGGGTTCTCCGCGGCCTGGCTGGTCCACCAGCACGGCTTCCGGTGGGATGCCGACGGTCGCTGGACCCGGGTCGCCGTCGACCGGGTCGACCGGGCCGCGGTGCTGATGCCGGGTGATGAGCTGGTGGTCGATGAGGCGGGGATGCTGGACCAGGACACTGCCCGGGCGCTGCTCACGATCGCTGATGAGACCAACGCCCGTCTCGTGCTCCTCGGCGACCGCCACCAGCTCCCGGCTGTGGGTCGCGGGGGAGTGCTCGACCTGGCGCTGCGGTGGGCGCCGCCGGAGGCGGTCAAGCAGCTCACCAGCGTGCATCGGTTCGCCGACCCCGCCTATGCCGATCTCAGCCTGCAGATGCGCAGTGGTGAGCGCAGTGGTGAGGTCTTCGATGCCCTGCTGGAGCGCGGGGAGATCGTCGTCCACGCCTCGGAGGTCGAGGCGATCCAGGCGATCGCCGGAGTGCGTGGGCTGGTCCTTGCCGACACCCGGGACCAGGTCACCGCGCTCAACGCCGCCATCCGCGACCAACGAGCAGTTTACGTCGGTGGTGAGCGGGATGGTGAGCGTGGTTGCGAGGTACTCACCACCCACGCCGGCGAAATGATCGGTGTTGGCGACCGGGTCGCCACTCGTCGCAACGACCGCGACCTCGGAGTTGCGAACCGCGACACCTGGACGGTCGCGAAGGTCGGTCCCGACGGCAGCTTGGAGGTGCGCGGACGACCCGGCGACCGCTCCCTCCCGGCCGGCTACGTGCGGGAGCACGTCGAGCTCGCCTACGCCACCACCGTCTACGGCGCCCAGGGCGACACCGTCGACCACGCCCACCTGCTCGTGGGAGAGACCACCGGTGCCGCCGCGGCGTACGTCGGCATGACCCGAGGCCGCCAAAGCAACACCGCTCATCTTGTCGCCGACAGCATCGAGGATGCCCGCCAGCGGTGGGTCGAGGTATTCGCCCGCGACCGGGCCGACCTCGGACCCGCACACGCTGCCCGCGTCGCCGCCGAGGACATCGACCGCTACGGGCCGCTCGCCCGACAAAGCCGTGCGAAGAGCGGCGTGGCCGCACTCCAGGCGGCGGCGCTCGATGGATACCGACCGCGCCGTCCGAGGGAGCCGATCCCCGGTTCTCGTCCCGCGCCCGACCGGGGGATAGGGATCGGGTTCTGAGGTCGCGGCCACCGTCTGCCGCGCAACCGGCGCCGGCGTATCTGTCCGATCCGGAGCGGTCACCGTTGCCTTTCCTCGGTGAGGGCTCGCAACGGCGGCGAGCTCGGCCGGGATGAATCCAGCCGATGTCCACGATGCGGACAACTTTTGGGGGGACGCCCGCTGACCTGCGCAAACGCGCGGGAGCGACGGGCGTACCCCCTCGAAATCGAAAGGGGATACGCCCTAGGAGGTACGGAAGCGGTGACGCCGGCTCGTCACGCTTCGACCGAAATCCGTCACCGAGTCGAGGAGACACTCATGCAGCCCATCCAGATCCCCGCCGAGTGGGACGACAACGGCATCTTGCTGTTCGAAGAGTTCTGCGCCTTCATCCGCACACCCCAGCGCACCGTCCGCGACTGGAAGCGACGCGGCATCGGTCCCCGCTGGTGGCGCTTCAACGGCAACGGCCGGCTCTACACGACGGTCGCCGAGCTCCGCCGATTCCTGGTCGGCGGTGGCCAGCGGCCCGTAGGCGAGGCGTAAATCATGGCTTCCAAGCTCCCCGTCTACATCAGCATCCCGCAGGCCGCCGACGCCATGGGAGTGTGCGACAAGACCGTCCGGCGATACATCGCCGCCGGCCGCCTGCGCGCATATCGCTGCGGCAAGCGACTTATCCGCGTGCGCATCGAGGACATCGAGAACCTCATGCGGGAGATTCCGAACGCTCGCTCATGACTGAGGTCGGCCGTTCATCTCGTTTCGTCCGACAGGCCCGCGGGCGTTTGCCGCACTACTCGATACGGCCGGTCTCCCGCGCCCATCGCTCAATGTCCGCGGACTCCCACACCGGGCCAGCGGCCAGCCGTACGACGGGGCTCGGGAAGTCATCGCGCTGAGCTAGTTGACCCACCCGCGACCGGCTCACGCCGAGAAGTTCGGCGACCTCAGCGGTGCCCATGAGGTGGTGTGTCACGCCGGCAACCCTATGGGGTTGACATCGTGAAGTGGAGAGGGAGAAACTCGAGACAACCCTTCACGATGTGAAGGGCGGCCCCGGCCGGTGCGCGAACACCGGCCAGGACCTAGGTACCGAGTGCACGGGAGGCACCCAGACCATGCGCCCATCTTCTACTGCCGAGCCGTCGCAGCGCGAGTCCGCCGCCATGTCTCTGCTCGCGGCGTCGCGGAGGGACTATCGCCGCGATCGCACGCACCTCTTCCCGGTGGACGAAGTTCGAGCCGCAGTCGCCGCGGGCGGAACAGCCCGTTCCTACTGTGGGATCGTCCAGTCGTTCCTCGGGGGCGACCCGACTGCTGTTGACGAAGTCATCGAGCCGAGTCCGGATGACTGCGTGACATGCGTCGACATCTGGCGCGGTCGCACTTGGGTTCGGCTGTGAGCCGGGATCACTCGGCACCAGGGAATCAGCGCTTCCGGAACCGGGCCCTGTGCTGTATCTGCGGCCAGCTCCGAACCGTGGGGCAGTACTACCGCGGCAAGAACCCGAGCAACGAGCCGATGCCGGATGATCCCGGCGTGCGGTGGTGCGCCTGGCTGAGATGCGAACACTGCCGTGAAGTCACCTTGCACGCCGTCCTCGCCGACAACCTGAATCACAGGTGGGGGAGTGCGGGGTGCGACCGCGAGCGCAGCAACCGGCTCCGCGACCGATCTCGTCGCCGGATCCAGCGGAGGCTGGCTGGCTTCGCAGCCGAAGGCATCGCGGTGATCGAGAAGCTTTCGAGCGAGGAGATGCAGGTCGACAGCGCGACGCTCGAGGTCGTCGAGTACGACGATCCACGCGGCATGGAGATTCGGATCTCCGCCGCGGCCACGCCAGAGCAGGTGCTGCACGGCATCGAGGTCGCCGAAGACGTCATCGACGAACCCGACCGCCTGGGCGCGTGGATGCGCACGGACCGTGGCCGGTGGCGAGGGCTCGCGCTACGAGCCTGAGGAGGAACATGCCAGGACCCATTGGCGGCGCTGTGGCGTACCGCGTGACCGCCGAGGCTCACAGGTCGTCCAATACCCCACGTCCAGCGAACGGTTGCGACTGCCAAGTGGCCGAGTATTCGAGAGATCCTGCGCCACGGAGACGCGGCCAGTAGCCTGCCGGGACGGATGAGCCACCTATCCGATCGGCTGACGTATCCAGGCTGGAAGGTCTCGGGAATGACTGAAGAGAGTTGGCACCAAGCCAGATTGATCCCGACCTCGGGTATCAGCGGGGCGGACGAACAAGAACGCAGAGCAACGTCGGCGGTCCTGGCTGTCATGGGCGTCGTTCGCGAGTTCAGCAAGGCGGTCCTGTCGCCCTTGGGGGCTATCTCCGGGACGGTCGAGACCTACATCGAAGTGCCCTTCACGCTGGTCGACAAGCGCTGGTACCCGGACGGGCTCATCCGGGTAACCCGCGGGGCGCGCACCTGGACCGCTCTGGTCGAGGTCAAGACCGGCAAAAACGAACTTCAGACTGAGCAACTCGAGGCATATCTCGACATTGCCCGCGAACAGGGCTTCGACGCCCTCATCACGATCAGCAATGAGATCCCGCCGATCGCCGGCCAGCACCCGACCAAGGTCGACAAGCGCAAGCTCAAGAAGGTCGCCCTCCACCACTGGTCCTGGGCCTATCTGCTCTCAACTGCGGTCATGCAGAAAGAGCACCGGGGCATCTCTGACCCGGAACAGGCCTGGATCCTCGGCGAGCTGATCCGCTACCTGGAACACCCCCGATCGGGCGCCTTGGAACTTGATGACATGGGCCCGCACTGGGTGTCGGTCCGCGAGGCGGTCACCGCCGGGACGCTGCGAGCCACGGACAAGACCGCTCCTGAGGTCGTTGCACGCTTCGACGCCCTTCTCCGATACGCGAGCTTGCGCTTGGGACGTCAGCTCGGAACCGACGTCCTCCCAGTTCTTAGCCGCAAAGAGTTGGCCGAGCCGGCTCTGCGCGCCCAATCGCTACTCACCAGCTTGGTTTCGACCGGTGAGCTCACCGGAGCGATCCGAATCCCCCACGCGGTCGCACCCATCAACATCGTTGTCGATCTACGAGCCGGAAGGGTCACCTGCTTCTCCGACATCGACGCACCCCGCGAAGGACGCCCGACCACGCGGGTGAACTGGCTGATACGACAACTCAAAACAGCCCCCGAAGGAGTGCGCGTCGAGGCCTTCGTCGCCAACGCCCGCGGTGCAGGCGCCACCGAACTACTCGGCAAGGTCCGCGAGGATCCAGCAATCCTCATCGCTGACCCGAAGCGAGACATCCGCTCGTTCCGAATCGCAATGAGCAGACCAATGGGTGCCAAGAGAGGGACGGGCCGCGGAGCATTCATCGACTCCGTACTGGAACAAGTCGATTCGTTCTACGGAGAGGTGCTGCAGCACCTCAAAGCCTGGGCGGCCACACCACCACGAATGCGCGACTCGATGCAGCCGCTACCGGCGGAACCGGCAGTCCTCACATCGACAGCCCTGTCTTCTCAGGATGGCCCTGAGATCGTCGAGTCCGACACACCGATTGTGGCGGCATCTACGCTTCCGCAGTAAGAACGGAATCCGATGTCGCTTCTGCATTCGATTGATAGCGGCCAATGAGAGCGAGCACCCAGGAACAAAAAGGGAGCGCCGGCACGAATGAGGTCGCTGCAAACTTTGAAAAGATCGGCTGGGGTCCGGCAAGAAACCCGGACCACGACCTTGGAACTGACCTCTACGTCGCTTGTCGTGATTCGCGACTAATCGATCTAGGCATGCTCATCGGGGTCCAGGTCAAGGCCGGCCCGTCGCGATTCAAGAGCACCGAGATCTCAGAGTCGGGCGAACTCGTCGGCTGGTGGTACCGAGAATCGAAACGCGACCACTTCGACTACTGGCTCAACCACCACGTTCCCCACCTCCTCGTGCTGCACGATCTCACGACGAACACATCGCATTGGGTGCACGTTACCGAGGACTCCGTGACGTTCCTGAGAACGGGCGCGAAGATCCTGGTGCCCCGAGCCCAAACGATTGACCTGACTCACGCTGACCAGCTGGTCGCAGTCGCAAGTAGCCAATCTCGTGTGCACTCCTGGGAAGGATCCGCGTGGACGGGCGGCTCGAGCGTCTCGCCCACACACGTCTACCGCCATGCTCTCGTGGTTCCTCGGCTGATCGCCCCGCACCCCAACCTGGCCATCAATGAATTCACCGCTGCCCAGGTGACCGCGCTCGTGGTCCTCCGTCGCGACTCCCGGCGATCCAACCGAGCGAAGGGCGGCATACCGAACCTCGACGAGGTCGACCACACCTGGGACTGGGGCTGGCGCTTCGCGGCGGGCGTCAGGAGCTGGGTCGAAGGGGCTGACCTTGGTGGTCTCCGCGACGCACTTGCGGCCGCCAGGGAGCCCGCCCAAGAAGCAGCAGCAGCCGCAGCACTGTCCGCCGCCCTGTTCGAGAGGGATGATCCGAAGGCTGTGACGCTGCTACTTGGACCGTTGCTCGAGAAGGACCACCTCGAGACGGTGGACCACGGCTGGCTGCGCCTGCAATACGCACATGCGACGTATGAAGCGGGCCAACTTGAGGCGACCCGCGCTGTAGCAGCTGAGGTGATCGGACTGAGTACTCACGCACCCCGCGACCCAACGGCAGCAGCGATCAGCGGCGCCGCCGCGAACCTGCTCTTCGCTGCAGCCGACTGGGAGGGCATCGACTTCGGTCAGACCGTCGCGGCGACAGACACCGCCGCGATGTGGTGGCGCCAGCAGATCGGCGGTTGGGGCCTAAAGAGACACGCCGACGACGCATTCAAACGCTGGGCTCACAATGAGAACCGATACTCCGAACTCGGAGACGCCTGGGAGAACCTCCGCGCCGCCTCACTCATGGCCGGCTTCCTGGGAGACCACAGCGGCTGGCTCTCGGCACTAGAGCGAATCTCGCAATGCATTCTCGCGAGCAACGAGCATCGAAACGATCCGCCGGCACTGGAGAACGCGCTACGGGTCCTTCGCACCGCCGGCTCGCACGAGCGCCTCAGCGCAGCAGCGCGCTGGCTCATCGACAACGGTCCGGCCGCGACGGTCAAGAGAGTCGCCGACGACTGTGACCCACGCCGATCGACAGTCAGCACCGTGGAGTCAGATCTCGCTCTCCTCGCCGAGGCCGGGGATCTGCTCGAGCCAGAACATGCCGCCTCGATCCTGGACTGGGCGTCGGCCACGTTCGATGATCCGTCCTATCTGCAAAACTCATTGCACCCGAAGTTCGATCTACAACGAGCCCTCGTGGACGTCCTGGCCGGTCTCGTGCCAGCCCTCACTGCCGATCGACAGTCCTGGCTCCTCGAATGGGCACTCGATGCCCGGTCGGAACACCCCGGCCTCACCGCCGGTAGCATGCGGAAACTCATCACGCGCATCCCCAACGAACGTTGGTCGGAACGACTAGCCCATCGGGCAGCGGATCGCGCGCCGGATGCCAAATGGCCATTGCGCGTCGCCCTCTTGCGAGCAGCCGCACCATTCGACGCCGACGTTCGTGCCGCCCTTGCCGCCTCAGCGCTCCAAGGCGACAACGACGCTCTCTGGGCACTCGGCGACGTCAACCAGTTCGAAGACGATCTCGTAAGCGGACTCATCGATCAGTCTGTTCGCGCGCTCGCTGATCCCTCCACGAAGGGTCGAGACAGTGCCGATGCGGCAGCCGTCCTCGTACTCCTCAGTCTCAATCGTCCGCACTACGCCTGTTGGGAAGTGCTCTGCGACTGGATTGAAACGGTCGACGAAACAGCCGACCTTTTCTGCAGTTCTTGAACGGCTCGCCAGAGGAGCCAGCCGGCTGCCGGCCGCCGCCGCCGAACGGCTTACGCCCGTCAGTCGTCGACTCGCGGAACGGATAACTGAAGCGCATCGAATGTGGTCCGAGTACCAAGGGGAGGCCCGCTTTCTGACTGCGGCCCTTCACGCCCGTCTTCAGGGAGAGCTGCCCGCGACGACGCTAGCGCTTCTCCTATCCGGCGCCAGGCACGAGCGGCAGTTCGCCGCCCTGCTCTGCCGGTCGAATGACTCGATCGGGGACGGCGTCCTCACCGCGCTGAGCGTCGACGCTGACTGTCACGTTCGCGCCACTGCGGCAAGCGTCGCCGTGCATCGAGCGCTCGAGGCAGACCGAGTCGGAGTAGAACTCGTTGGACAGCTGCTGAAGGACGACGGGGTCGCGGTCCCGCGAGTTTTGGCTGAAGAGGCAGCCAGCCATCCGTCGCGCGTGATTGCGGATGCGCTTTCAAGTCTCGCTGCCCACCCATCGGGACGCGTCAGAACCAATATCGCGCGCGCTTGTGAGCTCATCGAAGATCCGTCGACGTCTTCAAGCAGGCCGACGGGCGATCGTTAGGCGTTCGATCTCGAACCCTGTGGTGTGCTCGACCCGACCTCGAGGTGCACTCGAGCGAACGCTGCGGTGTGCTCGAGAGAATGGCGAGTCGCTAGGGGTTGGGGCGCTATGGGTCGCGCCCGTGGCGCTGACCGGCCCGGCCGCTCTCAGCTTGCCCAAGGGACCCGACCCGGCCGGCGATTATGCGGGCCGATCGCGTCGGCGGTGGATGGCGAGTTCGGCTCGAGGATCCCTGAACGAGCTCCGATGCATCCGATGCGTTACCGATGCAGAGCGAAAATCAGAACCGCCTCGGATCTGCTGTTTCTGCAGGTCAGAGGCGGTTTTGGTGGTGGTGGGCGATACTGGGTTTGAACCAGTGACCTCTTCCGTGTCAAGGAAGCGCGCTACCGCTGCGCCAATCGCCCGTGTCTGGAGTTATGGAGGTGGGTACGGGATTTGAACCCGTGTACACGGA